>Ga0222712_10001100_pt1 | contig 34658 bp, 29 predicted proteins | sample C33_657DmetaG_FD_165043 | JGI IMG/M metagenome (GOLD analysis project Ga0222712, IMG submission 165043) | Estuarine water microbial communities from San Francisco Bay, California, United States - C33_657D | ecosystem: Environmental > Aquatic > Marine > Unclassified | place: USA: California...
CTGCGGCGATCAACCCGCAACCACCCGTCTTGGAACAGGCAGAAGCTATGCAGTAAAGTGCGTCAATGAACCTGGCACAAAAAACCAGTCAGGCCAAGGGTATACCTCCATGACCGGGCGCACGATGCCCATCGACCAACTCTCCAGAGTCATGATCTGAAACAAAGTATAGGCACTATCACCCAATGTACCGGACCAGTCGGGAAATTGCGCGCCGAAAAGTTTGGTGGCCATCACTGCAAAAACATACAAAATCACTGTGATAATGCCAACCACCGAGCCCAAACCGGGAATGGCTGCAAGCAATCCTGCGGCAACCCGCCTCATGCTCGGTACCAGAGAAATGATCCTCATCACGCGCAATACACGCAACGAACGCAAGGCCGCAAACGGACCGCTGACCGGTATGAGTGCGATAACAATTACCGCGAAATCAAAAACACTTCAGGGACCCCGGGGGAAATTCCTGCCATGACCAACAATCCTGGCAGCGATCTCGGCGGCAAAGATGCAGAGCAGCGCCTGGTCGGCCAGTCTCAGCGATTGCCCCCACCGGGACTCGATTGAAGCATAGTTCTCCAGCCCCAGAATCGCTGCGTTGGCAAGAATCAACAACAGCAGTACGTGCTGGACGTGCGGCTGATCCATCCAGCAGGCCAGCCGAGCCCCCCCCATCAGGACAAAGCCCATTTAGCCCTTTCTCGGGGGGCGTGTCACATACAGACTGGCCAACATCGAGACGAGCAGCACGATCCCGACAACGGATAGCGCAAAACCAACCGGAATTTTGTAGATATCGAGCAACAACATCTTGATTCCGATGAATATCAGGATGAAAGCAAGGCCGTATTTGAGCAAATGGAAACGATCGGACAGATCCGCCAGCATGAAGTACATGGCGCGCAGACCCAGTATCGCAAACACGTTCGAGGTCAGCACAATGAACGGATCTAGCGTAATCGCGAAAATTGCCGGAATACTGTCCACCGCAAAGATCACGTCCGTAATGCCGATCATCACCATCACCACGAAAAGCGGCGTAAACCAGCGCACACCATCTTTCATGACCATGAATTTCTCGCCATGGAAAGTATCGGTAATCCTGAAGTGGCCGCGCATCCACTTCAAGAGCGGGTTTTTCTGGAGGTCAGACTCCGCCTCGGCCATCATCAGCATCTTGATGCCGGTGACCAGCAGGAACAGACCGAAGAGGTAGAGCACCCAGTGAAATTGCGAAATCAGCCACGCGCCTATCAGAATCATCACTGCGCGAAGCACAATCGCACCGATGATGCCCAGTATCAACACGCGCTTCTGGTACTCGATCGGCACGCCAAAGAACGTAAACAACATCAGGAACACAAAAATGTTGTCTACAGCCAGCGATTTTTCAATCAGGTAACCAGTGAAAAACTCCATCGATTTTTCATTGGCCAGCTCCCGTCCGTAGTTGGCGTCCAGATACCACCACAACAGACCATTGAAAACAAATGAGAGAACGATCCAGACGATCGACCAATTGAGTGCTTCCTTGAAGGAAACCTTGGCCGAGCCCTTGGATTGCAACATGACCAGGTCAACAACAAGAGCAACAACCACAAAGGCCGCAAATGCGGCCCACATCCACCACATACCGATACTTTCCATTTCGAGAGCCCCTCCTGCTGATGACTGTTTTCATCTGCGCTGGACGCAGGCCGCGTATGCGCACCTTCGCCAGCTCTTGGCGAAGGTCTCGCTCGGACCGTGATGGCCCCCTGGACGCCGGGGGAAAGAATTCCCCGGAGTGACGACGCTCAGGTAGTTGAGCTACTCCCCTTCTATCCGGCGGACGGCTTCTGGCAATCCGTTCGGTAATTCAGATACTCAACTTACTTGAAACCGTAACTTACCTTCACCCACGAATTGCCCCCCTTTCATCCGTAAATTTGGCGCCCATGTTCCAGCCTTCACTCAAATCAAACTCTTGCATATTTCACTCTGATCACGCCGACTCAAATAAGTTCTTAAAAGCGGACATTTTTTGCAACCTTGCGATGGTGCGTTCTTTTCAAATAGCGCTGAACCAATGAATTCAAAAAAATCCCGCCACGAGGGCGGGATTTCAAAACCCTGCCAAAGGGGAGGGTGCTACTGCAGGGATAGGGTCAGCAAAACAACTGCTGCAGCGCTGAGACCAGCGGGCAAACCGATTGTTTCGATGCGGGACACCCCACGACCAACGACAATTTCAACCGGCACCTCAACAACCTCAAGAACACGGTTGGTCACCGAATCCTCGAGCATGCGGGTCAGTGAATTATTGCGCGCGGTGCCTATGACGATTTGGTTCACCTGCAGACGATTCGCCACGTCCCGTATGACTTCAGCCTTGTCACCGAACTCGACGTAGTCGGTATGCTGAATCGTTGCACGGTTAAGCAGCTCCCTAGCCGGGACCAAGGCGCGTTCCGCTTCCTGGCGGTGATAGGCGTCGTGATCATGACGGCTGACAAAACGGGCAATGTACTGGGAGAACGGCACACGCACGTGCACCAGGTGCACTTCCAGTTTCGAGCCGGCGGCATGGCGGTCGATCACATGCTCGACTGCCTTGAGCGAGTTGGCTGAAGCATCCAGCGGTAGAAGCAGCCGGGTCACACCAGCCGCAGCAGGTGCCAGAGGGGCCACGCCGGGCTCAACCACATGCCCAGCCACGCGGGCCCGGGCCGGCATGTGGTTGACCCAGAAACCGCCACCAAGTACACCACCGATGACGGCAATATAGACAAGACCAGCAAGCGCCGGGTATGCGTTGAAGAAATCCTTCGCCAACGGCTCGCTGATGATCATTTTCGCGGCAGTCCATGCCAGCACTGCACCGCCGATATAAATGATACCGGGGTACCGTTCGACGTACTTCAGAATGATCTGGCTGCCCCAGATCACGATCGGGATGCTGATGAGCAGACCGATTACCACGAGCATGAAACTTCCGTGAGCTGCGCCGGCAACGGCCAGCACGTTGTCCAAGCCCATCACCGCGTCGGCGACTACGATGGTTTTCATTGCCCCCCAGAAGCTGTTTGCGGCACTGACGTCATGTCCATCACCGTCATTGTCTGCAAGCAGCTTGTAAGCAATCCATACCAGCAATACACCACCAAGCAGCATCAGACCCGGCACTTTCAGCAGCCAGACCACCACCAGGGTCATTGCGGTTCGTACCGCGATTGCACCCACTGCGCCCCAGATAATGGCCTTCTTGCGCAAATCAGCGGGAAGGTTGCGTGCAGCCAGGGCAATGACGATCGCATTGTCACCGGCAAGCACAAGGTCAATCACGATAATGGCCAGCAAGGCCGAGAAAAATTCAGCTGAAAACAGTTCCATGCGTGCATCTCCAATTAAGGATGCGAGTTAACCATCAGCAACAGACGTCAAAGCGTACGCCTGCTACCGCCTGGTCTCGCTTGCAGCTGGATGACTGCCGGTGCCGCCGGGGCAATGCCCGTATTGACGACAACACCACAAGCGGCACCTGTGCGGTGCCACAGAAGCTACTCCCCAAGTTCCCCTGAGCCGGCCGATTGCTTATTCCGATCCCTAGCCGGAAACAGCCGACGAACAACATATTTCATATCATATGTTCCCGCGCATTGTAAAAAAAATCCGCCCGCAAAGTAAAATGAAGAAAAGCGATGCCAATCATCACGTTTCAATGATTCATCCACAAATCCCTCCGCAACTTGTCATGGTTTTAATCATGTGTTGTAATCCGCACTGCTCGCGCGGTTATGCGCGGCCCCTCCAAAGGGGAGTAGCTTGAGCGGCTCTGGCCGCAGTGGTGCAGTCGTCAATTCGGGATGCCTTCTTGTCCTCGGCTGCTCCGGCAATGTGAGGCGGCACCTGTCGCCCCTTGCAAGCGAGACCTTTGCCTGAACGGGCTAGGTCGTTTTACTGGCCAGTCGTGGTGCGGCCTGTCCGTCCGAGGTGAACGTCAGGCCGAGCCTGCAGTCCATGGGGAGAGGTGCAATATTGCCTGCAACGAAAGGACAGTCATGCCACGCAGCAAGATCCGCCGCTACCTTAAACACGGCACCCTGCCCCAGATCAGCGTATTCGAAGCCGTTGCCCGGCTGGGCAGCTATACCAAAGCCGCCGAAGAACTCTATATGGCGCAGCCCACGGTTTCCGTGCAGATGAAAAAGCTGTCAGAAACCGTGGGGCTGCCTCTCGTTGAACAGATCGGCAAACGGGTGCACCTGACAGAGGCCGGACGCGCCGTGCATGCCGCGTCGAACAATCTGTTTGCGACACTTGCGGAACTGGAAACGCAATTGGCCAATATCCGGGGCATGAGCACCGGCCGGCTGCAACTCGCGGTCAGCACTACCGGCAAATACTTCGCGCCGCGGGTCCTTGCCGAATTCGTCAAACTGTATCCCGGCATTGAGGTTTCACTACAGATTCACAACAGGTCCACCCTGCTCGAACGCATTGCACAGAATCTCGATGATCTGTACATATTCGCCAGCCCTCCCGGAGACTCGGATGTGGTCACCCAGGCCATCCTGCCCAATCCGATGGTGCCCTACGCCGCAGCGGACCACCTGCTGGCGAAAGAGAAAAACATTCCGTTCGCCCGTTTCGCCGAAGAACCCTTCCTGATGCGCGAGGCCGGATCGGGAACGCGCATGATCGCGCGCGAAATTTTTGCCGAACACGGGCTCGAACCCAAAGTGCGCATGGAACTGTCGACCAACGAAGCGATCAAGCAGGCCATCATCGCCGGACTCGGGGTTTCGATCATGTCGCGCTACACCCTGGGGCTGGATGTGACGCATGAACAGCTGGCCGTGCTCGACGTGGAAGGTTTCCCGGTGGAACGCAGCTGGGTGTTCGCCTATCCCGTCGGCAAGCAGCTGCCGGTGCTGGCCCAGGGCTTCATGGACTTCACGCGCAAGGTTGCCCGTACCCTGGTGTTCGACCATCTGTCCAAATCATGACCTCGCGAGTCCACACTGAAAATCACCGCAGCGCGCTGCCGGGGTAGCGGGAGCGGATGCCGCCAACATCGTAAAATAACGGTTTCAACCGCGGGCTGGCCCCGAACGGCGTGGATTCCGCGCCGTTTTTTTTAACTGAGGATGATGCAATGCGACTGGCAACCTACACCCTTCACTCCGATCCGCAAACCGTCCGCATCGGCGCACAAATCAACGGCAGCATGCTCGACCTCGTCGCCGGAGAACGTGCGATGGCCGACGGCAAATCCCTCATTCCGGCGTCCATGAAAGGTCTTCTGGCGCTGGGCGATGCCGGCCTTGCACGCGCACGGGCAGTTCTCGAGCATGCCGGCAAAAATGCGGCAATGCTGGACAAAAAAACGCTGGCGCCTGATGCCGACGTTCACTATCTCCCGCCGGTTCCGGATGCCGACAAATTCCTGTGCGTCGGCAAGAACTACCGTACCCACCTTGAAGAACTGAAACGCAACGACCTGATCAAGGAAATGCCAGGCGAGCCCACCGGCTTCGTCAAACTGAACTCCTGCCTCACTGGTCACGGCGCCGACGTGCCGCGCCCGGCCACAGTATCCCGCCTCGACTACGAACCCGAACTGGTATTCGTGCTCGGCAAACGCGCCCACGGCGCAAAACGCGAAGACGCGCTGAGTTACATCGCCGGTATTACCATCCTCAACGACCTGACCTGCCGCGACACGCAAAAAGCCGAAGTCGCCTCCGGTTCGCGTTTCTGGACTTCGAAAAACGCCCCCTCTTTCGGCCCACTCGGTCCGTGCATCATCACCATGGATGAATTTCCCGACCCTTACGACATCTGGGTCACCTGCAGCGTCAATGGCGTGCAACGCATGCGCGTCAATACCAGCGACCAGATCTGGAAACTACCGGACATCATCCCGCATTTTTCGCGGCTGCTCGACCTGCAGCCCGGCGACATGTTCGCCACCGGTGCGCCCGGCGGCGTCGCCGTGGGCAAGGCCGATGCCGAATCGCTGTATCTGAAACCGGGCGATATCGTCGAATGTGCGTTTGAAAATCCGGCCATGGTGCTGCGCAACCGCATCGTCTGAAACCACGGGAACATGCATTGCAACAAAGCGGCCTGCGGGCCGCTTTTGTATTGCCGTCGAAGTCCGGGCCGGGCTGACGCCGGCAACGATATAATCAAAAGATGAATTCACTACCCGCAGCCGGAACCCTTGCAATTGAATTGCCGCGGTCGTGCTGTAACTTGCTGAAACGGATCATCGTCGTTTGCCTGCTGATGCCGGTATGGGTCATCGCCACCGAACAAAGCCAGATCACGCCGAAAATATACGAGTGGCAACTGCCGTCCCCGATGTTCGGTCGCACAGCTGCAGCGGGCACCGACGGGATAATTTACATCGCAGTGCCCAACGACAACAAAGTGGTGCGCTTTGACCCGAAAGCGCAGGTGTTTCGCGACTGGGAGATGCCGCGGAATCACCTGCCCTCCGGCATCGCGATTGACCGCAACGGTACTCTATGGACCACCGGTTACGGCAACGGCACTATCGGCCGGCTGCGGCCGGTCACCGGGATGATGGCCGAGTTCTCGGTACCTTCGGGAATAAGCAGCGGTCCGCACTCGCTGGTCATCAGCGAAGACGGTCAAACGCTGTGGTTCACGATGCAGACCGGCGACAAACTGGGCAGCATCGACATCGCAACCGGCCGCATCGCTGAATACGAAACATCAGGAGGGCCCACCGGCATCACGCTGGATCGAGCCGGCAACGTCTGGTGGTGCCGCAGCGCCGATAATAAGCTCGGCCGCATGGAAGCGCGGTCCGGAAAAATCAGCGAGATCGATCTGGGACGCGGCAGCCGCCCGCGACGCATCGCTGTCGCTGCCGACGGCATGTTGTGGGTCACTTTGTACGGCAAGGGACAACTGGCCAAAGTAAACCCGCAAACCATGAAAATCATCAAAAGCTACCCGCTGCCGGGCGGCAATGCCGGACCGCACTCGGTCACCGTCGACAATGCAGGAATCATCTGGGCCAATGAACTGAAAAACGATACGGTGCTGCGGCTTGATCCCGCCACCGAAGCAATGCAGGTCATCCGCCTGCCCTCACCCAACAACGGCGTGCGTCACCTTCTGGCCGAATCTGGACGCCTCTGGTACGTGGGTTCGCACAACGGCAAAATAGGCCTCATCGATTGATGCGCTCACGCTCCGCACCGGGCCACCTGTTCAATTGGCTTTACCTGTTCGCGCTGCCTATGCTGGCGGTCGCGCCGGCACATGCCGATGAAACCCTGTGGAGCACCCTACGCAGCGGCGGCTACGTGCTGTTGATCCGCCATGCAGCAACGGAACCCGGTATCGGCGATCCGCCGCAATTCAAGGCGGGTGACTGCAAGACCCAGCGCAACCTTTCCGCAGCAGGAAGAGAACAGGCAGCAAAAACCGGTCAGCGACTCAAGGATGCAGGCATCACCATCTCCGCCGTGCGGTCGAGCCGCTGGTGCCGCTGCCTGGATACGGCGAGCATTGCCTTCGGCTCTGCCACGCCGGACCCCACACTCGATTCATTTTTCGGCGACCGCAGTGCGCAGAACGAACAGCAAACCGCTGCAGTCCGCGCGCGCATCCAGTCATTTCGCGGACCGGGCAACCTTGTCTTGGTTACGCATCAGGTCAATATCACTGCACTGACCGGTGAATTTCCCGCTGAGGGCGAGATTTTCGTTGTCCGGGCATCTGCAGAAGGTTCGTTGCAACTGAAAGGCAGGATCACGCCGGTCAAACCATAAACCGGATGCGCTCCAGCGGATGCTGCACTGCGGTTCCCGCATTGCGAAATACCCGGGGTTAATGGCAGAAACTCCTGCCGCGTTTCATTGCATGAGTCGTCGTTACTGACTAACATTGTGGCTGCGCAGTTCCGGTGCAACGGGGCAATAAATCCACATACAGCCCCGGCACATCGCACCATTCCAGCCCACTCAATGAAGGATGTCCTGCATGCCCACTTACAAGATTCTGATCCTTGGCGCTTCGTATGGTTCACTGCTGGCCACCAAGCTGCTGCTCGCGGGGCACACCGTAAAAATGGTCTGCCTGCCCGCCGAAGCCGATTTGTTCAACACGGAAGGCGCGATCGTGCGCATGCCGATCAAGGGACGCGAAGGACTGGTAGAAATCCGCTCACGCGACCTGCCCGGCAAACTTTCCGCCGGCGGGCCGGATTCGGTGAATCCCGCTGACTACGACCTGATCGCATTGGCGATGCAGGAACCACAATACCGCTCGCCCGGCGTTCGTGAACTGCTCGACAAGGTCGCCAAATCGCGCGTGCCCTGCATGTCGATCATGAACATGCCGCCGCTGCCCTATCTGAAACGCATCCCGGGCCTCGATGCCGATGGCCTGCGCAACTGCTTCACCGACGCCTCAGTGTGGGACAGCTTCGATCCGAAAACCCTGACGCTGTGCAGCCCCGATCCGCAGGCCTTCCGCCCGCCGGAAGAAAAGGTCAATGTGCTGCAGGTGCGCCTGCCGACCAATTTCAAGGCGGCGCGTTTTGATTCCGACGCGCACACCGCGATCCTGCGCAATCTCGAAGCCGATATCGAGGCGATCCGCTTCGACACCGGCGACGGCAAGAAAATCGAACTACCGGTCAAACTCAAGGTGCATGAATCGGTATTCGTGCCGCTGGCGAAATGGGCAATGCTGGTCGCCGGCAACTACCGCTGTGTGCAGCTGAACGAAATGCGCCCGATCAAGGACGCCGTCCACAGCGACCTCGAAGCCACGCGGACCGTCTACAACTGGGTGGTCAAGCTCTGCGTCTCGCTGGGCGCCAGCGAAAAAGACATGGTGCCCTTTGAGAAATACGCGAACGCCGCCCTGTCGCTCGGCAGCCCGTCTTCGGCGGCGCGTGCACTGGCTGCCGGCGCGCCGAATATCGAGCGCGTCGATCTGCTGGTGAAAACCATCGCCGGACAGAAGGGTCAGCAACTCGCCGAACTCGACCGCACCGTCACGCTGGTCGAAGGCTGGCTGGAAAAAAACCGCAAGAAAGCCGGATAACCCCGGCCGCATACGAAAAGCCCGGCGACTGCCGGGTTTTTTTCACCCGCAAGCCACAGAGCGGGCTGGCAGCGTACAGCGATTACAATAGCCTCGAACCATGAAATCCCTGGTTTTCCCGCAAACCCTGACCGTCACCCTACCGCTCGCCCCCTGTTGATGGTCACTGCTTGCAGCACGCCGCCACCCGCAACAGCCGGACCGGGCAGCACACTGCAGGCCCATGTCTGGCAATGCAGCGAAGGCAGCACGATCAACACCCGCAACCTGTCGTCACCACCGGGCATTGCGCTGCGTACGGGCGGTGAAACGCGAACACTGCCGCAGGCACGGGCAGCGTCCGGCGTGCGTTACCAGGATGCCGTGATGCAGTTCTGGACCGAAGGCGACAGCGCCAGGTTCGAACGCCAGCCGGGATCCACTGTTGACTGCCGCGAAATCCGTTCGCTGTCACTGCCCGAAGATGCACGGGTTCGCGGCGTCACTTTTCGCGGCGTAGGCAACGAGCCGGGATGGCGGCTGGAAATCGGGCCGGCCCATCGCGTACTGTTCGAGGACGGTTACGGCAGCATGAGCGTCGTTTTCAGTCCCTGCCGCCGCTGCCTGAAACCACTTCGGGCGTTACCGTCCACGAAAGCACATCGGGCAGCCACCGCCTGAAAGTCACAATACGCCGGCAAAACTGTGCCGACACCATGAGTGACGAAACCTTCCTGTACAGCGTCGAGGTGGAAATCGACGGCGCCAGAAGAAGGGGTTGCGGTACCTCGCTGCGTTGAACTGTCGTATCATCCTGCCCCTGACTACGCCGCATGCGAATGCCCCGGCGCCCCACCCTGCAACAACCCGATGTACGAACGATTTCCCGTAATGCCTACATGAACATTGCCTTACGGTTGATACCGTCATCACTGCGCTTTTTTGTGCCAATTGGCCTGGCCTTGGCCATTGCACAGTCAAAGGCCGCAGATATTCCGACGCTGGCGCCGGTGCAGGTGATTGAATCCGGCGCCGACCGCCTGGGCATCGCTGGATCCGCCAACGAAGGTCTGGTGACCAAGGAACAGCTCAACGCGCGTCCCACTTACCGCAGCGGCGAGATCCTCGAATTCGCACCCGGCCTGATCGTCACCCAGCACAGCGGCGACGGCAAAGCCAACCAGTACTTCCTGCGCGGTTTCAACCTGGACCACGGCACTGATCTTGCCATCACCGTTGACGGCATGCCGGTCAACCTGCGCAGCCACGGCCACGGCCAGGGATACAGCGACCTCAACTTCCTGATCCCGGAACTGGTCTCCGGCCTTTATTACAAAAAAGGCCCCTACTACGCCGACGAAGGTGACTTCGCCGCCGCAGGTGCGGTGCATATCAACATTCTTGACCGGGCCGATACCAGCCTGGGCGAAATCGGCGCCGGCAGCTACGGCTACCGCCGTGCCCTGCTCGCCGGATCACCGGCCGTCGCTGACGGCCATTTGCTTTACGGTCTTGAACTGCAGCACAACGACGGCCCGTGGAGCCGTCCCGATGATTTCGGCAAGATCAATGCGCTGCTGCGTTATCACAGCGGTAGAGCACAAAACGGCTGGAACGTCACCGCGATGGCCTACAAAGGTAACTGGAATGCCACCGGCCAGATCCCGCAGCGCGCGATCAGCAGCGGACGGCTGAACCGTTATGACGGCGTCGACAACACCGACGGCGGCAATGCCAGCCGCTACAGCCTGTCGGGCGCCTGGCGCCACAGCGCGGCCGGCCGCACCACCGAGGCCAATGCCTATGTCGTGGAAAGCAGGCTCAATCTGTATTCCAACTTCACCTACTTCCTCAACGATCCGGTCAACGGCGACCAGTTCAAGCAGCAGGACCGCCGTGTGCTGTCAGGCTTCAATCTCAGACACAGCTGGGGACAGGACTGGGGAGGACGCGAGGTCGAGAATATCGTCGGGCTGCAGTTCCGCAATGACAACATCGGCGTCGGCCTGTTCAACACCCGCTCCCGCCAGGTGCTGAGCACGACGCGCGATGACCATGTCGTCCAAACCAGCGCCGGAATCTACCTGCAGAACACCGTCCGCTGGACCGAGCGCTTCCGCAGCATTGCCGGACTGCGCGGCGATTTTTTCCATGCCGACGTCTCCAGTGATAACGCCGCCAATTCCGGCAAAAGCAGCGACCAGCTGGTCAGCCCGAAACTGGGTCTGGTCTTCGGTCCTTGGGACCGCACCGAGTATTACCTGAACTACGGCCGCGGCTTCCACAGTAACGATGCGCGCGGCACCACGATCACTGTCGATCCGGCTACCGGCGGCGCCGCCGACCGCGTACCGCTGCTGGTGCGCACCACCGGTTACGAAGCCGGCGTGCGTTATGAAATGCTGCGCGGCCTGCAGTCTTCCTTCAGCCTGTTCCGGCTCGATTTCGATTCGGAGCTGTTGTTTGTCGGCGATGCCGGCACCACCGAGCCCAGCAGGCCGAGCCGCCGCACCGGCTTCGAGTGGTCCAACCTCTACACCCCGGCGTCATGGATTGAAATCGATGCCGACATCGCGCTGAGCCGCGCCCGCTTCACCAACAGCGATCCGGCTGGCGACCGCGTACCGGGTGCTGTCGAAGGGGTGGCCACGCTGACGGTGGCGGTAGACCAACTGGGACCGTGGTACGGCAGCGGAAGGCTGCGTTACTTCGGCCCGCGTCCGCTGATTGAAGACAACAGCGTGCGCTCGCCATCGACCACGCTGCTCAGCGGCCGTGTCGGCTATCGCTTTGACCGCAAAACGCGGCTGCAGCTTGACGGCTTCAACCTGCTCAACAAGGAATCCTCGCAGATCAGCTACTTCTACGCCTCAAGGCTTCCCGGCGAGGCGGCCGCCGGCGTCAGCGATGTGCATCTGCACCCCACCGAGCCGCGCAGCTTCCGCCTCTCGCTGATCACAACCTTCTGATCAGCGGCCGAGCGCCAGCATCAGCTGGTTGAGCCGTTTGACGAATCCGGCCGGATCTTCCAGCTGGCCGCCCTCGGCGAGCAGCGACTGCTCGAACAACACCGCCGCGAGATCGTCGAAGCGCGAACCTTCCGCCTCGGCCTGCAGCCGCTGCAGCAGCGGGTGCGTGGCATTGATCTCCAGGATCGGTTGCGATGCCGGCACATTCTGGCCGGCAGCCTTGAGCATGCGCTGCAGATTAGCCGTCATGTCATGGTCATCCGCCACCAGGCAGGCCGGGGATTCGGTCAGACGCAGCGTGACGCGCACATCCTTGACGCGCTCGCCCAGCGACTTCTTGATGCGTTCGACCAGATCCTTGTGCTCACCCTCAGCCTGCTCCTGCGCTTTTTTGTCAGCATCGTCTTCCAGCTTGCCAAGATCCAGCGTTCCCTTGGCCACGGACTGCAGTTGCTTGCCTTCGAACTCGGTGAAAAACGACATCATCCATTCGTCCACCCGGTCCGACAGCAGCAGTACTTCCACGCCCTTCTTGCGGAACACCTCGAGATGCGGGCTGGCCTTGGCCGAAGCAAAGGTATCTGCAGTCACATAGTAGATTTTTTCCTGCTCGGGTTTCATCCGCGCGATGTAATCCGCCAGCGACACCTCCTCGTCGGCCGTATCCTTGTGCGTCGAAGCAAACCGCAGCAGCTTGGCAATTCGTTCCCGGTTGGGTTGGTCTTCGCCGATTCCTTCCTTGAACACCTTGCCGAATTCCTTCCAGAATGTCGCAAACTTCTCCTTCTGGTTCTCCGCCAGGTCTTCGACCATCGACAATACGCGTTTCACTGAGCCGGCGCGGATGGCCTCGATGTCTTTCGACTCCTGGAGAATCTCCCGCGACACGTTCAGCGGCAGATCACTGGAATCGATGATGCCGCGCACGAAGCGCAGATAATGCGGCATCAGGTTCTCGGCATCATCCATGATGAACACGCGACGCACATAGAGTTTGATGCCGCGCCGGTGTTCACGGTCCCACAGATCGAAGGGCGCGCGTGAAGGCAGGTACAGCAGTTGGGTGTATTCCTTGCGGCCTTCCACCCGGTTATGCGACCAGGCCAGCGGTGCCTCGAAATCGTGGGCCACATGTTTGTAGAACTCGGTGTACTGCTCTTCGGTGATTTCAGACTTCGGCCGCGCCCACAGCGCGCTGGCCTGGTTGACGGTTTCATCCTTGTCGGTGGCGACATACTTGCCGGCATCCTTGTCCCACTGCTCCTCTTTCATCACGATGGGCAGGGTGATGTGGTCGGAATATTTGCGCAGGATGTTGCGCAGGCGCGAGTTGTCGGCAAACTCACCCTCACCCTCGCGCAAATGCAGCGTCACCGTCGTGCCGCGATCCGCCTTCTCCACCACTTCCAGCGTGTATTCGCCGCTGCCGCCGGACTCCCAGCGCACACCATGTTCCGCCGTGAGGCCGGCACGGCGCGTGGTCAGCGTGACATGATCTGCGACCACGAACGAAGAATAAAAACCGACGCCGAACTGGCCGATCAGGTTGGCGTCCTTGGCCGCATCGCCGGTGAGCCGGGACAAAAACTCTTTGGTGCCCGAACGGGCAATGGTGCCGACGTTGTCGATGACTTCCTGCCGCGACATGCCGATGCCGTTATCGGCGATCGTCACGGTCCGCGCTGCCGGGTCAAAGGACACGCGGATTTTCAGCTCGGCGTCGTTCTCCAGCAGCGCCTTGTCGGTCAGGGCTTCGAAACGCAGCTTGTCGCAGGCGTCCGAGGCATTGGAAACCAGCTCGCGCAGGAATATTTCCTTGTTGCTGTACAGCGAGTGGATCATCAGCTGCATCAGCTGTTTGACTTCAGCCTGAAAGCCCAGGGTTTCTTTGTTGGCGGTCTCGACCATTGCTTCTCCGGAATGGGTGAACAAAAAGGGTGTGCAGAATCTGGGGGCGGCGGCGCCGGAATTCAAGCGCTCAAGCCAATGCCGGGCAGCGCGGTCACGCGCCCGGCAGGAATTTTATAAGTATATGTTTTTATTGCTTTTTTAGCTTCGCTACCATCAGCACCACGGCGCCGACAGCAAGCACGCCCAATCCCACCAGCGCATGGGCCCGGTGATAGGTCAGGCTGGAATACAGCAGGTAGCCGCACATCAACACAAAGATCGCCGGTACCACAGGATAAAAAGGCACCTTGAACGGCCGCGGCGCATCCGGCTCTTTTGCACGCAATACAAACAGCGCAATGCCGGTCAGCAGGAAAAAGCCCCAGAACACCGGCAGTGAATATTCGACCAGGCCCTTGAAGCCGGTGTTCTGGATTGCGCCGAAGCCGACCAGCGCCAGCGCGATGGCACCCTGCACCAGCATCGCATTGCGCGGCGACCCGCTGGCTTCATGCCACTGGCCGAGGTAACCCAGCATCGGCCAGTCGCGGCCCAGCGCATAGTTCGAACGCGCGCCGACGATCATCGACCCGTTGACCGAAGTCAGTGCGGCGATGGCGATCATGATCGCGATGACCTTCTCGCCCGTCGGCCCCCAGACCGTTTTCAGCAGATCCGCAGCCACCGCATTGGAACGCGCCATCTGGTCATAACCCAGGCCCTTCAGATAGGCGAAGTTGACCAGCACATACAGGAATGCCACCACACTGATCGCGATCAGCAGCGCACGTGCCATATTGCGTTCGCGGTCACGCACTTCCGCCGAGATGTAAGCGGCATCATTCCAGCCGCCATAGGTGAACAGCACAAAAATCATCGCCGAACCGATGCCGGCGCCCATATACCAGGGCTGGTCGGCACCGGCGACAGCAGGAACAGTTGCGGCCGGCGGCGCCGCAAAAAACAGTCCGGCAACAATGATCAGCACCAACCCGCCGACCTCCAGCACCGTGAACAGGTTCTGCGTCGCCTTGCCCTCGCGGATGCCGCGGTAATTGACAAAGGTCAGCACCATAACCACCAGCGCCGCCCAGATCGCCGATGAATACGCACCGAGATTGATCACCCGCGAGAGGTAATCACCGAACAGATAGGCGAACACCGCAATGGAGCCGGCAACGATCACCGTCATCCGCGCCCAGCCGTAAAGAAAGGCCAGTGAGCGGCCGAAAGCGCGCTGCAGGAAATGGTATTCACCGCCGGCGGAAGGAAAGGCCGTCGCCAGCTCGGCGTAACACAAGGCGCCGATGATCGAAAAAATGCCGCCGGCGATCCACACCGCGTAAAGCATCGAGGAATCGCCCACGGCACCGGCAACGATCGAAGGGGTGCCGAAGATGCCGGCACCGACAATCAGCCCGACGATCATCGCGCAGGCGTCGGTAACGGACAGGGTCTGGCGCGGTGCGGCGGCGTTCTGTTCAGTACTCATGCAAACTCCCCCGCCGCAGCTTCATGGCTGCGGCTTTACGTGATGACAACGGGTTCGGATTATTTTGCGGCTTCGGGTTCGTCGGATGCGCGCTTCAGCTCGCCGCGCAGCACCTGCTTCGCGGTCCACGGCATCTGCTTGCGTGCAGCCCCTTCACCTATCGCCAGCGTGCCGGTGATGACACCGCCGCTGACCTGGCCGTTGAACTCGTGACGGGCGATGCCGTTGCGGCCACCGGCGACGAAGCGGATCATTTCGCCGTTCATGCGGCCCCGGAGATCGGCGCTGCGGTCGCGGATGTCGACCTTGCCTTCGAGTTCCTGGAACTCCTGCTGCAGCGTGAATTCCATCGGCGTCTCACGGCCGTCGATGGTCATCAGCGACTGCCACTTGCCCGGAACGCGTGCCGGAACCACATAGAAAAAGACGTAGCTCACGCCTTCCTTGCCGACCTTCTTTTCGGGCACGATCAGCTCGCGCTGCTCATCCGGATCCCATTCACCGAAATGATAGTCGTGGGCCACCAGGCGCGTGCCTGGCTTCAGCGACATGACCTTCGAGCGCAGACGCAGGTTCATCTGCGGCAGCAGATACGAAGTGATCACAGTTGCTTTTGAAAGGTCGGTCACAAACAGGTTCTGCTCTACAAAGTGCACTTTGTCGCTGACACCGGCCTTTTTCGCATTTTCATTGGCACGCTTCAGCAGCACCGTGTCGAGATCGACGCCGAAGCCCTGTGCACCGCGCTTGCTCGCGGCGGTAATGATGATGCGGCCGTCGCCGGAACCGAGATCAATGACAAAGTCCTTGGGACCGACCTTGGCCATCTCCAGCATGGTGTCGACCACGATCTGCGGCGTCGGCACATAAACCACGTCGCCGCGTCCTTCCTGCGCCGTTGCCGGCAAAGCCAGCATCAAACTCAGCGCTGCGATACCGCCCGATACGATTTTGCTCAATGTGAGCCCATTCAACGTTTTCACCAGTTTCATCACCGCTCCTTGGTCAATTACCAACCGCGACAGGCTTTATACCACCCGTCCCGATATCCATTTTGCCTGCTTTGATGCGTGTTGCCATCCAGTTCACCCCGGGACCATCGCTGCGCAGCACCTGCCCGCTCAGCGTATTGCCCTTCAGTTCAGCGCTGAAACGCTGCAGTCCGGCGGGCCCATTGACGGCAAAACTCAGGGTATTGCCGTGAACCCTTGCCTCGCTGACCGCCAACCGTAAGCCCTCGCTGATCAGCAGCAGCGTCGGCAACTGAAAGCGCTGCTCGATCCTCGCCTCATAACGCACATCACCGCCGGCAGGACCCGGCGCCGTCCATTGCCAGACACCGCTGAAGTCCGCCGGCAGCACCCACAGCATGATATCGCTGCGTGGCGCACCGTACGGCTTGTCAGGGACATCCACCGTGATTTTGCGGTCCGGCTGCCAGTCGCCGAAATCAAAATCGTGGGTCAGTATCCTGGAGCCGGGCTTCAACTGCTCGAACAACTGCGGCCGCAGGCGCAGATTGAGCGAAGGCAGCAGAAAAGCCGTGATCACACTTGCACGTCCCAGATCAGTGCCGAACAGATCACGGGTTTCAAAAGTTACCTTGTCGGACACACTCTGCTTGCGCGCCTCATCCCGCGCCGCCTGAACCAGATGCGGTTCGATCTCCACGCCAAAACCGCGGGTACCGAAACGCTTCGCCGCGCGGATCGAAATGCGGCCGTCGCCGGAACCCAGATCGACCAGAAAATCACCCGGGCCGACGCCACCCAGTTCGAGAATCGCATCCACCACATTCATCGACGTCGGCACGTAATGCACATCGGAAGCCGAAGCCGGCCCGCACAATACCAGCGCCAGCAGGCCGCAGGCCGTCGCGCGCAGGCCTGCCTGCAGAATCACTTGGCGGTCGCGCGCACGGCACGCCAGGGATGCACGGTCTGCGCGTTGCCGGTGCCGCGGCGCACGCGGCCTTCGATGACGTCGCCGTTTACGCGCCCCTCGAAATACAGCGCCGCCTCGTTTTCACGGTCACGGTCATCGACCATCACAAAACTCAGCTGATCGCCTGTGAGTCGCGCCTCCCAGATCTGCGCATGGCGGCTGCCGAATTTGCCGTAGCCGTCGACCTCCTGATACTGCTGGCGCATTTCCAGTTCAATAGCCTGTTTTTCGCCCGGCAGATCCGCATTGATCTTCCATGGTCCCGCCAGCTTGGCCGGCACAATCCACAGGAAAGTGTTTTTGCGGATCTGTGTGGTGACATCGGGTTTCCAGTCGCCGAGACGGAAGTCATGCGACACCAGACGCGTGCCGGGTTTCAGATCAAGCAAACGCGGCTGCAGACGCATCATCACGCCGGGCAGCAGATACATCGTGATTACCGTCGCGCGGCTAAAGTCGGTCTTGAACAGATCCTGCTGCTGGAAACTGACGCGGCCGGATACACCCGCGTCCGCTGCCGAGGCTTGACTTTCCGCCACCAGATCGCCATCGAGGTCGACACCCATGCCGCTCGCGCCGTAACGTTTGGCGGCGGTAATCAGCACGCGACCGTCACCAGAACCGAGATCCATCACGTAATCCTGCGGCGTAACCTTCGCCAGACGCAACATTTCCTCGATTACCACATAAGGCGTCGGCACAAACGGCACATCGAAATACTGCTGCTGTTGCTGCGCACCGGCTGCCGGCAGCAGTGCCAGGCAGACGCCGAGGGCAACAATAATTCTATTAATAATAAAATACTTGCTCATAACACTCTGAGACGGACGTTTACTGGAATTCGCGGATTACCGGCGGCGGCGCAGTGACATGATCGGGATCGAGGATTTCAACCCGGATCGCATGCCACGGCGCCGGCTGAGCGGCCCCGCGCATTTCACCTTCGAGCACCTGGTTAAAGCGCTTGCCGCTGAAGGCCACCTTGCCGAGTTCCGGCAGCGTGATCGTGACATCGACCTGACGGCCGGTGAGTTTCGCCTGCTCCACCGCAACATCGCGCCCGTTCAAAGTGGCTGACGCATCCAACTTCTGGAAATTCTGTTTGAGCAGCAGTTCAAGCTGCTGCTTCTGTCCGCCCACCGTCACCGGCCACACCCAGCGTCCGGCGACCTTGTCGGGCACCACCCAGAACAGCACCTTGCTTTTCTGCGAACGGCCGACCGGTTTTCCCGGTGCATCCATTTCGAATTCGAGATCGGGCATCCAGTCGCCGATGCCGTAGTCATGCGACACGATGCGCGTACCCGGCTCCAGCGCCAACAGCTTGGCCCGCGCCATCAGATTCACTTCGGGCAGAAGGTAGATCGTGATCACCGTGGCCGGCGACAGATCGGTGACAAACAGGTCGCGGTCATAAAATTTTGCGCGGTCAGCCACGCCGGCCTTGCGTGCATTGTTGTTGGCCAGCGTCACCAGACGTTTATCGAGATCCACACCGAAGCCGCGCGCACCGATTTTTTTCGCCGCAGTGATCACCATACGTCCGTCGCCGGAACCGAGATCGATCACATAGTCATTCTTGGTGACTTTTGCGGTTTCGAGCATCGCATCGACTACCACCTGCGGCGTTTGCACATACGGCGTATCACCGAAATCCTGCGCTGTCGCCGCCGTTACCCAAACCGCCGAAACCAAACCGGCGACCACCCGCAAAGAACCACGCATCAATAAACCGCACATCAATAAACCGTATTCCTCTCTCCCGCCACTGGCGGTATTGCAGCGGTACGCGCCGCACGTTCGGCGTTCCACTCCACCCGGGCCGCCATGCGGCTGCCGGACAGCGCGACCTGCCCCGTCATTTCATTGCCGGAAACCCGGCCGTTGAATTCATGCTTGACCGCACCGCCGTTGACTTCAGCAGCGAATGAAAAAGTCAGTTCGTCACCGCGCAGCTTCGCGCCTTCGATTTTCACCGCGCGGCCGTTGACCCGTGCCGTGCCGGAAATCTGCTGGAACTGCTGCTCAAAACTGACTTCATAGTTCTGCGGCTTACCGGACACCGGCAACTGCACGCGCCATGCGCCTGCAATCCGCGCCGGCACGATCCACAGATAGATATCGCTGTCGCCGCCGGCGCCGGAGAATTTGTCGGCCGCATCCATGCGCACCAATTCATCGGCCTTCCAATCGCCCATATCGAAATCATGGGACACCAGCCGCGTGCCGGGTTTCAGTTCCAGCAATTTCGGGCGCAGCGCGATGTTCACGCGCGGCAGCAGATACATGGTGATTACAGTGGCTTGCGTCAGATCGGTCTCGAACAGGTCGCGCTGGTAAAAAGTCACCTTGTCCGTGACATTATTGCGGCGTGCGCTGTCGTTGGCTTCGCTGATGCGTACTGGATTGAGATCAACGCCGAAGCCGCGGGTGCCGAATTTTTTGGCGGCGGTCACCACGATGCGGCCATCGCCAGAACCAAGGTCGATCAGGTAATCCTGTGCCGTGACGCGGCCCATCGCCAGCATGCGGTCAACAACGGCCTGCGGGGTCGGCACATAGGGCACGCTGGGACGGACATCGGCGGCTTGAACTTCGATCATTGCCGCGGCCATTGCCAGCGGCAACAGGGCTGCTTTCAACACCATCATCAGTTGCTGCATGATTGTCTCCACCGCCGAATACCGGTCTCCGTCTGCCCGGAAACCCGGGGCCACCACCGGCTTTGTAGTCGTCACCGGGATGCGACGGCCGTGTGGTAGATTGGCGGCGAATTATAACCGACAGCCCCTTCTCCGACCCCATGCCTTTCGCCCTGATTTTCATCTCCGGCGGCGCGATTCTCGCGCTGGAATTACTCGCTTCCCGCATCATGACGCCGTACTTCGGCGTCAGCCTGTTCATCTGGACCGGCATCCTGTCAATCACGCTGGTATCACTGGCCTTCGGTTACTGGTGGGGCGGCCGCCTCGCCGGCGGCGCCAAAGCGCCGACGCCGCAACGTCTGGCGCTGCTGTTCGCGATCATGCCGGCACTGGCGGGCATCACCATCGTCGCAGCCTGCCTGGTTTATCCCTATGCCTTCCATCCGCTGGCGCGCTGGAGTCTGGTCGGCGGCGCCTTCACTGCCTGCCTGATCCTGCTGCTTCTGCCGCTGATCGCCACCTCTGCAATGAATCCGCTGTTGGTTGCGTTGCTGCTGCAGCGACAGAAAAGCGGCAGCCAGGGTGATGCCGGTTCCGGACTGGTGTTTTTTGTCAGCACCCTCGGCTCGGTTGCCGGCGTGCTGGTGACCGCCTTCGGCCTGATCCCCTATATCAGCAACTACACCGCCACACTGATGGTGGCGCTGCTGCTGGGCCTGCTGTCGCTGGTTGCCGCATCCTCGGGCATGCCGATGGCCCGCAAAGGTCTGGTCAATGGCTGCGCCGTCATCGCGATCATCAGCGCCGGGCTGCTGGCCTGGCAGGGTGACCGTTACACCGGAAGGCAGGGGCCGCTGGCCTTCAGCGGCGCGCTGTGGCAGGTCGAGGCCGTGCACAGTTCGTTGTTCGGCACAGTCAAGGTACTGCGCAGCGACAAAGACGGCGACGGCAAATTCCTGCGACTGTATTTTCACGACGGCCTGATCCAGAACACCGTGGATTCGAACCAGCGCTCGGTGTCGTTTTACACCTATGCACTGGAAGCGCTGGCGCGCGCCCACCAGCCGCAACCGCAGCAGGTATTGATGCTCGGCCTCGGCGCCGGCATCGTGCCGACCCGCTTCGCCGCCACCGGCAGCAAGGTTGAAGTCGTCGAGATCGATCCTTCATCCGTCGAGGTCGCCACACGTTATTTCGGTTTCGACGCAAAGCGTGTGAAGACGCACGAGGCGGATGCACGTACTTTTGTCGGCCAGTGCACGCCGCGCCATGATGTCGTGCTGGTTGACCTGTTCCACGGCGACGGCACGCCGGACTATCTGATCACGCGGGAATTTTTCAGCGATCTGAAGCGCTGCCTGAAACCGGGCGGCGTCGCCGTATTCAACACCTTTGCAGATGTCGAAGACCCGCGCGCCTACTCGCATCTGCTGGCTACACTGACCAGCGAACTGCCGAATGTCGTACTGTATCGTCCGGACTGGCCGGGCGCGCGCCGTATCAACAGCTTCCTGGTGGCCTCCGCCGCACCGCTGCAGGCGCCCCAGCGCGTCACGATGAGCGATGTGCCGGAACGCCATACCTCGACACTGTGGGACATGATGGCCCGGCCGCGCACGGTCGACAGCGAACTGACTGCCGGCGGCAAAATCATTCATGACGCCTGGAACGCTGCAGCCCTCGACATCGCCACCAGCCAGGCCGGCTTCCGCAAGGGCATTCTGGATAACGCCCCGCCCGCTCTGCTGATGAATTAGCGGGCCCGGCGCGGGCCAAGCCGCGCCGGCATCAACATTTAACCCTTCAGCCGCGTTGCACGCCAGCGCACGGTCTTGCCCTCGCCGAGGTTCGCCGTGCCTTCCATGCGATCACCGTCGACCTTGCCGAGGAAACGCGCACGAGTCCCGGCCAGCGGCATCACAAAACGGATATCGGCGCCGCTGAGCTGCGGCTCCATCAGCGTGATCTTGCGCGCCTGGAATTCGGCATTGCCCTCAAAACGCTGGTAATTTTGTTTCAGCGCGACATCGTAATCGCCCTGGCCGTCAATCTGCAGGCGCCAGCTGCCGCCGACCTTGGCCGGCACGATCCACAGATACAGCACCGCACGCGGCACGCCGGAAATGAATTCTTTTTCCGGCACGTCGAAAGCGACATCCGAATCATGCATCCACTCGTCGAAATGGTAGTCATGCGACACGATACGCGTGCCGGGACGGGGTTCGGTGAAGAGTTTGGTGCGCAGGTTGCGCATCATCTCCGGCAGCAAATAGAGGGTGATGACCGTCGCTTTGCTGACGTCCACCTTGAAAATATCCTTGGCCTCAAAACGCACACGGTCGGCAATACCCAGCTTCTGCGCGCGTTCATTGCTCAGCCGGATCAACTCCTCGTCGATGTCAGCGCCGTAACCACTGGCCTTGAGCTTGTGTCCTGCGGTCAGCACGATGACACCGTCGCCTGAACCCAGGTCCATGACAAAGTCCTTCTCACCGACATTGGCCATGCGCAGCATCTGGTCGACGACGACATTGGGCGTCGGCACATAGGGTCCGCCGCTGCGTTCGTATTCGGGCGGCACAAAAGGCTGCTTGGCCGGCGGCTTCTGCGCCATCGCAGCACAGGACAACATCACACCCAGAATCACCGCTGCATTTCGCCAACTACTGATCATCACCATACTCTCCCCAAAAAGCGCCTTGTTAACGCGCATTAAATAAGCGCGCGTCAATATAACGCATTCAGCGTTTTTTGCCGCCCCTGCTCTCGGCGCAGCTTTCCGTCAGTTCGTACACCGAAATTTCGCCTGTATAGGTCAGGCGGATCGCCCGCTGCAGCAGGGTCAGTTCGCCGGGCTGAAACCGCCCGCGCATCTCCGGGCTTTCGGTTTCCCCCAGCACGCGGCTGAGCGGCATGCCCTGGTCGCGCAAAGTAACAGCGGTCTGCACGCTGGCAACAATCTGCTCACAGTTCAGCTCTGCATGCGCAGGAAAAGCCGCAGCAAGACCGGTGACCAGCAGCAACAGGCACGTTAGTTTCCGCATGGCTTTCAGAACGCAGCAGGATCCAGCGCCAGCGTGCTCGCCGCACCCGATGTCACTGTCTGAGAGAGCGCCACGGCCTGCGGCAGCAGGTGTTCCAGATAAAACCGCGCCGTCGCCAGCTTGGCTTCGAGGAATTCGCGGTCGGTGCCGGGCGCTGAAAGCCGCTCCCGCGCAATCAAGGCGGCGCGGGCCATCAGCCAGCCGCCGGCCACAGTCCCGAACAGCTTCAGATAAGGCACAGCCACTGCCGCAGCGATTTCGGGCTTCTGGCGATAGTGCTCCACCAGCCAGCGCGTCCCCGCCTCCAGTGCATGTACCGCCTGCACATAACTGCGATGCATCCCCGCAAACGGCTCGCCCGCAGCAGCAAGTGCGGCATCGATTCCGCGCATCTCATCAATCAGCGCCAGCGCCGTTGCACCTTTTTCGGCACCGACCTTGCGGCCGATCAGGTCATTAGCCTGGATGCCGGTGGTGCCTTCATAAATGGTCGAGATCCGCGCATCACGCAGGTACTGCGCCGCACCGGTCTCCTCGATAAATCCCATTCCGCCGTGGATCTGCACGCCGGTCGAAGCAATTTCCACCGCGACTTCGGTGCACCAGCCCTTGACCACCGGCGTCAGCAGATCCAGCCGCGCCTGATGTCCCGCGCGGGCCTGCGCATCGGGATGACGCTTTGCGCGATCCAGTTCGCCTGCCGCGTAATAACCCAGCGCCCGCATTGCTTCGGTCTGCGCCTTCATGGTCATCAACATGCGTCGCACATCGGGGTGATGGATGATCGTGACGCGGTCACCGCTGTGCTGACCGATCGCACGACCCTGCACCCGCGTCTTCGCGTATTCCAGCGCATGCTGATAAGCGCGCTCGGCAATCGCGATTCCCTCCATGCCGACGCCGAGACGCGCATGGTTCATCATCGTGAACATGTATTCGAGACCGCGATTCGGTTCGCCTACCAGGTAGCCGACCGCCCCGGGGCCGTCACCATAGGTCAGCACGCAGGTTGGGCTGCCATGAATGCCCATCTTGTGTTCGATCGACACGCAGCGGATGTCGTTGCGCGCACCCGGACTGCCGTCGGCATTGACCATGAACTTGGGTACCACGAACAGCGAAATGCCTTTCACGCCTTCCGGCGCATCGGGCAGGCGCGCGAGCAACAGATGCACGATGTTCGACGTCATGTCGTGCTCGCCCCAGGTGATGAAGATCTTGGTGCCGTGGATGCGGTAATGATCGCCCTCGGGTACTGCGCGGGTGCGCACCGCGGACAGGTCGGAACCAGCCTGCGGCTCTGTAAGATTCATCGTGCCGGTCCATTCACCGGAGACCAGCTTCGACATATAGGTATCAAGCAGCACAGGTGAACCGTGATGCATCAGTGCCTCCTGCACGCCGGTGGTCAGCATCGGGCACAGGCAGAAAGCCATGTTGGCGCTGTTCCACATCTCCTGCAGCGGCATCGCAACAATATGCGGCAAGCCCTGTCCGCCGTACGCCGTGGACGCGCCGAGTCCGTTCCAGCCGGCACCGACGAATTGCGCGTAGGCATCCTTGAAACCATCTGGCGCTCTGACCACGCCGTCGCGCCATTGCGCGCCCTGCTTGTCGCCGCTGCGGTTCAGCGGATCGAGCACACACTGCGCGAATTTGCCGGCTTCGGTGAGTATCGCCTCCACCAGTTCGGCATTGACATCTCCGCAGCCCGGCAGCGCGGCGACCGAATCCAGTCCGGCGAATTCGGCAATCGCAAACTGCATGTCTTTCAACGGCGCGGTATAGGTCGACATCATTTATTCCCCCAAAACAAAGGGCGCCGTGCAGGCGCCCTTTGATGTTACCGCATGTAACCGGCAATCAGACCTGCTGCGTCAGCTCCGGCACGGCCTTGAACAGATCTTCGACCAGCCAGTAATCGGCCACCGCAAAGATCGGCGCTTCCGGATCCTTGTTGATGGCGATGATCACCTTGCTGTCCTTCATGCCCGCCAGATGCTGGATCGCACCGGAAATACCGACAGCGATATACAGCTCCGGCGCAACGATCTTGCCGGTCTGACCAACCTGATAGTCGTTCGGCACATAACCCGAATCCACAGCAGCGCGCGAAGCACCGACTGCAGCACCAAGCTTGTCGGCCAGCGCTTCGAGAATCTTGAAGTTCTCGCCGCTGCCCATGCCACGACCACCGGAGACGATGATGCGGGCCGCCGTCAGTTCCGGGCGGTCCGATTTCGACAGCTCCTGGCCGTTGAATTTGGCGAGGCCGGTATCCGGGCCTGCCGCGAGGTTCTCGACCGCAGCGCTGCCGCCCTCATTTTCAACCTCCCCTGCCGCATCAAAACCGGTGGCGCGGACGGTGATCACCTTGATCTTGTCGGTGGACTGCACCGTGGCCATCGCGTTGCCGGCGTAAATCGGACGCACAAAGGTATCGGCCGACACCACAGCGCTGATATCCGAAATCTGCTGGACATCGAGCAGCGCCGACAGGCGCGGCATGAAGTTCTTGCCGTAGCCGGTAGCGGGCGCGAGGATGTGACTGTATTGCGCGGCAACCGTCTGAATCAGCGCGGTCAGGTTTTCCGCAGCGCCGCCGGCATACAGCGGCGAGTCGGCGAGCAGCACCTTGCTGACGCCGGCGATCTTCGCTGCGGCCTGTGCCGCATCGGCGCATTGGTGACCGGCAACCAGCACCACAATATCGCCGCCGATTTTTGCAGCTGCAGTAACGGTATTGGTGGTGCCGGGCTTGAGCAGTTTGCCGTCGTGTTCGGCAATGACGAGTACGGACATCAGATCACCCTCGCTTCATTCTTGAGTTTGGCAACGAGTTCCTGCACATCCGCCACCTTGACGCCGGCGCTGCGTTTGGCCGGCTCTTCGACCTTAACCGTTTTCAGGCGCGGCGTGACATCAACACCCAGAGCTTCGGGCTTGAGCACTTCAAGCGGCTTCTTTTTCGCCTTCATGATGTTGGGCAGCGTGACGTAACGCGGCTCGTTCAAGCGCAGATCGGTGGTCACCACCGCCGGCAACTTGATCGTCAGCTTCTCGAGGCCGCCATCGATTTCGCGGGTGACGTCGGCGGTATCACCATTGACGGCGATCGCCGAGGTGAAGGCCGATTGCGGCCAGCCGAGCAGCGCGGCGGTCATCTGGCCCGCCTGGTTGGAGTCGTCATCGATCGCCTGCTTGCCCATGATCACCAGCTTGGGCTGTTCCTTGTCGACAATCGCCTTGACCAGCTTGGCCACGGCCAGCGGTTGCACTTCGCCGGCAACCTCGACGAGGATGCCGCGGTCGGCGCCCATCGCCATCGCCGTGCGCAGAGTTTCCTGCGACTGCTGCGTACCGACGGAAACTACAACGATTTCGGTCACAATGCCGGCTTCCTTCATGCGCACCGCCTGTTCAACCGCGATTTCGCAGAAGGGATTCATCGCCATCTTGACGTTGGCGGTCTCCACGCCAGTGCCATCCGACTTGACGCGCACCTTCACGTACGGGTCGATGACACGTTTGACTGTCACTAGAACCTTCATGAATGCTCCGGAAAGGAATTCAGGGAATTCGGCACGGGAGTACACCTGTGCAGAACACTGATTTTAGCGCATCGGCCTGAGCGGTGAAACGCAGACAGCCACATCATGGGCTCTGGAAGGTCTTCCCTGCCCTGTGACCACCGATACCAAGGCCGGAATGAGCCGGAGAAATGACCAGATGATGAACTGGAGCCGGTTCAGGACCAGCGGTAAAGACCATCCACTGCGCTGCCGGGCTTGAGACCCATTACCAGTTGCAGAAGGCTGCGCGTACGCTCCTCACCGATCACCGCGGCGCAGTTCGACGAGAACTTGGTCGACAGGTCGTCATCGGTCATCGGATTTTCGCCCTCGCCCTTCGGGTCGAGCACACGTTCCTCGAGTACACGGCCGTCGCGCAGTTCGATGCGCGCCACGCCGGAACGGCGCCCCGGATAAATACGCTCGCATTCCTCATCGACATAGACCTCGGTGACATCGATCAGCCGGCGGATATCGGGCCGGTCGAGATTGGCGCGATCAAAACTCGGCACCGTGACATTGCCGAAGGCCATTGCCAGTGCCGTGGTCACCGGCGCACTCATCTGCGCATCGAGCAGGTTTTCCGCGGTTTTCTGATCATGGCCCGCAGCGCCGGCTTCATACATGCCGATGCGCACGCTGGCGACATCATCAATCCTGAACGGCGTGCGCCGGCCGATGGTACGCACCGCATCCAGCGACGCATGAAAATGGCGGCAGGCCGGATAGGGTTTGAAATAGGCGTTGCAGATTTCAAAACGCTCACCCAGTGCACCGGTCAGCAGTTCCCACTCGGCGTTGCCGCCGGCTGCAGCCTGGATGAATCCGTATCGGCCTTCGATCACTTCACCGGGACCGGTCAGTCCGCGTTTTGCGAGTTCCGCCGAAACGATGCCGTCACGCGCCGCCTTGCCGGGATGGATGCGCTTCACTTCCGCGCCATCCTGCAGATAGGCGCGCAGGCCACCGGAGAAGCTGCCGGCAAGTCCGAGCGCATTCAGCGTCTGCTCTGCATTCAGCCGCATCAGCCGCGATGCCGCGGCAGCAGCACCGAAAACACCCGCCGTCGGCGTGTTGTGAAAGCCGCGGCGCGAAGTGTGCGGATGTACCGTCGCCGCAATGCGCAGCGTCACGTCGTATCCGGCGACACCGGCGGCGATCAGGTCGTCCGCGGATGAACCGAGTTTTTCCGCCATCGCCAGAAGCGCCGAAAACACCGAGCCGCCGGGATGCACCGAACCGCGGGTCATGCCGTCATCAAAATCCAGACCATGCGTCGCGGCGCCGTTGACGAAGGCAGCGTTCTGCGCCGAAAGGCGATGCGGCGTGCCGATCACGCTCGCCTCTTTCGACTGGTCCCAGGACTGCAGGTAATCGAGCACCATGCGCGCGGCATCGGTGCCCGAGCCCGCGACCGCACAGGTCAGGTAGTCGAGCAATGCGCGACGGAAGGCATGCACGGCCGCATCGGGCAGCTTGCGCGCATCCAGCTCGGCGACATAACGCGCCAGCTTGCGGCTGGCATCACACGCAACTTCGGGAACAACGGGGACCTTGGCGGGAGAGCTCATAAGTATTTGATTAATTTAAACAATTTAACTGGCTTCAATCAACTAATTTGACTGACTGATCTTGGCGTCTTTAATCACCTTCGCCCACTTCGCATGTTCGCTGCGGATGTAAGCGGCGAAATGATCCGGTGTATTGCCTGCGGGTTCGGCGCCGTCGGCCGTCATGTATTCAATCACTTCGCGCGTGCCGAGGATCTTCATCATCTCCTGGTTCAGGCGCATCACGATGGCGCGCGGCGTGCCGGCCGGCGCGAGCATGCCGTTCCAGGTATTTGCTTCATATCCGGGGAAGCCTGCTTCCGCCACCGTCGGCACATCCGGCAGCGCCTTCGCACGGCGGTCACCCGCCACCGCCAGCGCGCGCAGCTTGCCGCCTTTGACCAGCGGCACGGTGTTGATTGCGCCGCCGAACATCACCTGCACTTCACCGCTGAGGATGCCGGTGAGTGTCGGACCGGTACCTTTGTAAGGCACATGCGTCATGTCGATCTTCGCCATCTGCTTGAACAATTCCATCGGCAGGAAAGTGCCGGATGAACTGGCGCCGTAATTCAGCGGTTTGGTTTTCGCCAGCGCCACCAGTTCACGCACGTTTTTCACCGGCAGCGAGAGATGGACCACAAGCACGGTTGAAGATGCCGTGGTCTGGATGATCGGCGCGAAATCGCGCAGCGGGTCATAGGGCACCTTGCGCAGATTCGGGTTGATCGCCAGCGTACCGAGATTGCCGACCAGCAACGTATAACCGTCGGCCGGTGACTTGGAGCCGAGTTCGGTGCCGATGATGCCCTCCGCCCCCGCCCGGTTATCGACAATGAAGGTCTTGCCCAGCGCGTCGCCGAGGCGCAAGGCCAGCGCTCGTGCCACCGTGTCGGTGCCGCCGCCGGCCGAGAACGGCGAAATGAAGCGCACCGGCTTGGTCGGATAGTCGTTCGATGCCGCACCGGCAGTCATCGCCCAGCACGCACAAGCTGCAGCCACCGCAAAACCCAACTTAACCATGATGCCTCCTCGCCGCGGATGATCCGGATTCACCGGATCCGGGCTATTGTTTTTTAAGATTCAACAACGCATCCACCGCCACCACGCCGTCGGTCTTCACTAGCAGCGGATTGATTTCCGCTTCCTCAACGTTTTCAGCGCAGGCCAGATTCGACATCGCCTGCACCACGCGCGCCAGCGCATCAAGGTCGCCCTTCGGCTTGTTGCGGTAACCGCGCAGCACGGCGAATGCCGCCACTTCATCAATCATCTCACGCGCGGTGTCGAGGCTGACCGGCGCGAGGCGCACGGCATGGCCACCGCCGAGTTCGGCAAGAATGCCGCCGACGCCGACCATCACCAGCGGACCGGCATCCGGATCACGACGGAAGCCGACGATAACCTCGGCAATGCCCTGCTCCATGCGCTGCACCAGCACGCCGTCAAGTTTCGCTTGCGGCAGCGCCCTGTGGATGCGCGTCAGCATGCCATCGACCGCGGTCTTCAGCGCCGCAGCATCTGGCACACCCAGCGCCACGCCGCCGGCTTCGGTCTTGTGCGGGATATCCGCCGACAGAATCTTGACCGCAACTGGAAAACCGGTGGTCAGCGCTTCACTACCGTTTTGCATGACCTGCGAAGCCGCAAACGGAATGCCCAGCGAGCCCAGCACTTCAGCGGAGGTGCGTTCGTTAAACCCCGACGCCGCTGCTTTCTGCAAGGACAGCTGCAGTTTAGCCGCCACTTCAGCATAGACTGCGGGGTGAGCCACGGGCGCCCGCCATTCGCAGTAAGCGCGTACCGCATCCGCACAGGCTTCCGGCGTACGGAACCCCGCCGCACCGCCGCGCTGCAGGATGCCCAGCGCTTCCGCCGCCGAAGGCCCGAGAAAACTCGCCAGTGGTTTCGGGCCGCGTCCGGCATCGAGCACGCGCTCGCGTACCGAATCGGGACGTTGCGAGGCGGTCGACCCCTGCACCGCGACAATCACATCGCAGTGGTCGGATTCATAAAACGCCTTGATCAGGGTCGGGTAAACCGGTCCATCCCCGCGCCCCATCGGCAGATCGGTCAACGGCGCATCGGTGATGTGAATACCTTTGGTCGCCATCTCGTCGATGATTTTTTTCGGCGGCGGCACCACTTCGATGCCGGCAAGGCCCAGACGATCAACCACCATCGCCGCCGCACCGCCGGTACCGGTAAACACCGCCGCACGCCGACCCTTGGGCGGGCGGTAGCCCATCACCAGTTGCGGCGTTTCAAACAACGCTTCGAAGGTTTCAACACGCAGGATGCCGTGGTCACGGAAAAAGGCTTCGGCCACATCATCCGCGCCGGCAATCGCGCCGGTATGCGTGGTGGCGATGACACGACCGACCGCGGAGCGGCCGAGCTTGAAAGCTATGACCGGCTTGCCGAGGTCATAGGCGCGTCGCGCTGCCGCACCGAGACGCGGCGCATCGCGGAAAGCCTCAAGGAACAGCAGGATGCATTTGGTGTCCGGATCATCAACCATGCAGTCGACGATTTCGCCGACGCCGACATCACATTCATTACCGACCGAGACCATTTTCGAAAAACCGAGACCGCGCTCCTGCGCGCGCGAGACGATGCCGCCGAGCATCGAGCCGCTTTGCGACACCAAACTCAGCGAACCCGGCACCAGCGCCTGGCTCTCCAGCACGGCATTGGCCGACAGCACCGTATGTCCGGTGACATTGGCGATGCCCAGACAGTTGGGGCCGATCAGCCGCACACCGCCGGCCCGCGCAGTTTCCACCATGCGCTGCTGGATGATCCGGCCTTCTTCGCCGGTCTCGGCAAAACCCGCGGAAAAAATCGTCGCTGCTTTGACGCCAACCTTTGAGCATCCTTCAATCACCCCGGGCACGGCCTTGGCCGGCACCATGATGAACGCGTGATCAATCTGCTGCGGCACCGACTCGATGTCCGGATAGGCTTTATCGCCATTGATTTCACTGCGGCCCGGATTGATCGGAATGATGGTGCCGGTGAAGCCATGCTTGCGCAGCACACGCTGCGGGCGCGATGCCAGCTTCGACGCGTCAGCGGAAGCGCCCACCAGCGCCACAGTGCGCGGCGAAAACAGCGCCTGCCCCAGTACCAATCGGTCTTTCTCGTTGCTCATGTTTCAGTGATTCCCTGTCGGATACTTATTCAATGCGGATATCGGCGGCCTTGATGACCTTGCTCCACTTCGCCTGCTCGCTTTTGATGAAAGCGGTGAACTCTTCCGGCGTGCCGCCGATCGCGATCGGGCCGTCATTAACCAGCCGCTCCAGAATTTTCGGGTCTTTCAGGATTTTCACCAGCTCAACGTTCAGCTTATCGACAATCGGCCGTGGCGTGCCGGTCGGCACCAGAATGCCGTTCCAGGAACTGGCGTCGTACTGCGGCAATCCGCCTTCCGCAAACGTCATCACATCCGGCAATGCAATCGAGCGCTTGGGTCCGGTGATCGCCACCGCGCGGATCTTGCCGCTGCGTATCACGGGGACTGCGGCCAACATGGTGCCGAACATCGACTGCACCTGCCCCGCCACCAGATCCTGCAGCGCCGGCGGCGCGCCCTTGTACGGGATGTGCACGACGCCGGCCTGGGTGATGTAGTTGAACAGTTCGCCGGCGAGGTGGCCGGAACCGGCAGGCCCGGAAGTCGCGTAATTGATCTGGCCTTTGTTCTTTTTGGCCAGCGCGATGTATTCCTTGACATTTTTGACCGGCAGCGAAGGATGCACCATCAGCATCAGCGGCTGCAGGGTGGTCTGCGTCACCGTCTGAAAATCCTTCAGCGGATCAAAGGGCAGGTTCTTGTGAATGAAGGGACCGGTGCCCAGCGTGGTGATGCCGCCGAGGAAAAGGGTATAGCCGTCCGGCGGTGACTTCGCCGCAACCTGACCGCCGATCGCCCCGCCACCACCGGCACGGTTGTCGACCAGCACGTTCTGTCCCAGCGCTTCGCCGAGGCGTTGCGCGAGCAGGCGACCGAGAATGTCCGTCGGCCCACCCGGCGGGAAAGGCATCACCATGCGCAGGGCGCGGTTGGGATAGTTACCCGTGGAACCGGCCTGCTGAGCCGCAGCCGGCATGGCACCTGCGATCAGGACCGCAGCGCACAGCGCAATATTCAGTTTTTTGGCGATGCTCATTGTTCTCCTCCTCACAAAAACGGCCGGCTGTCGCTGCAACCGGTCCGTTGATCGCGCGATTAACCGGCCGCGGGTTTCGGCGGCCGCTGCGAAAACCGCCGCTCGAAAATGATTTCGGCCATCCGGTTTTTCAGCATCTCGATCGAACCGCCGGCGAGCATCCAGCCGCGCGAACGGCGCAGACAGTATTCCACCAGTGTTTCCTGCGTATAACCCAACCCGCCCATCACCTGCATCGATTCGTTGGCGACTTCATAACCGACCTGATTGCACATCAGCTTGGCCACCGTGGTTTCGTCCGCTGCCGGGAAACCGCGATCAGCATTGACCGCCGCGCGATACAGCAGCAGCTGCGCGGCATCGAGCTTCATTTTCATGTCGGCGAATTTCCACTGCAGGCCCTGGAACTCACACAGCGGACGACCGAACTGCTTGCGCGTCATCGCATACTCGCGCGCCAGCGTAAAGCAGTAGCGGCCGTAAGCCAGTGAGCGCGCGGCGTTGCCGATGCGCTCGGCATTAAAGCCGGCGATCTGTTTCTTGAAACCACCGGGCCCGAGCAGCACATCTTCCGGTGGCACGTAAACGTTGTCGAAATACAGCGTCGCCCAGTCATTGCCGGACATGAATTTCGCCGGCTTGCCGGTGCTGAAGCCTTCGGCCGTACGGCGCAACATCACCGAACCGATGCCGCCGACGCCCGGGCCGTAACGCACATAGACCAGGTACTGGTCGGCATGCGGATTCGGAAACACCTTGCGGCCGTTGATGCGATAACCGGCGCCGTCCGGCGTTGCGCTGGTCACCAGATCCGTCGTCGCCGAGCCGGCCTCGGGTTCGGTCATCGCCACCGCAATCACCTCTTCGCCCTTGAGGATCGGCGTGAGGTAGCGCTTCTTCTGATCGTCATTGGCAAAATGCGCGAGCACACGGATCGCGCCGAAGTTGCCTTCCTGGATCACGTCGGCGCTGCGCGGGCAAACCGTGGCCACGGTTTCGATGGCAATCACCGCATCCATCAACGTGCCGCCCGAGCCGCCGTCCTTTTCCGGGATGGTGATACCGAGCAGCCCGGCCTCAGCCATTTTTTTCGCCACTTCGTGCGGAAACTGCGCCGAATGCGCCCGCTCCAACGCCCCATCAGCCAGTTCCTTGCGTGCAAACGCAAGAACCGAGTCCCGGAACATTTCCTGCTGCTCGGTGAATCTGAAATCCATCACAAACCCTTTCACGGCCGCCGCGCCATGCTTGCACGCGACAGAAAGATCATTTACGGTAAGCGCACGCTTGTTCGTTATACGAACAAGTATTCGTTATACGAAATTAATCATGGCCACGACACCCCGCAAAGTCAACGCAAAGTCCACAACGGAGACAGCTGCAGATACCTCTGCGCCGCGGCGTTCTGACGCATACGTCGAATCCTTCGCCAAGGGACTCACGGTAATACGCAGCTTCGGTCCGCAGCACCGCCGCATGACCCTCAGCGAAGTCGCCATGCGCAGCGGACTGACCCGCGCCGCGGCAAGACGCATCCTGCTGACGCTGCTCGAACTGGGTTATGTCGCGCAGGATGGCCGCAGTTTCACGCTGACCCCGCGCATCCTCGACCTCGGTTATTCCTACCTGTCGTCGATGCCGCTGTCGACAATGGCGCAACCAGTCATGGTCGAACTCGGTAACCGCTTCAACCACTCGGTGTCAGTAGCCGCACTCGATGGCAGCGAAGTCGTTTACCTGCTGCGCGTACCAAAACGCAATCTGCTCAACACCCCCGGCATCTCGCTCGCCGGTATGCGCCTGCCAGCCTATGTATCATCGATGGGCCGCGTCATGCTCGCCGCCCTGCCCGCCGACGAACTCAAACGCGTGCTGGATGCCAGCGACCTGCGCGCACTGACGCCGAAAACCGTGTACCAACGTGCCGCACTGGAGGAGGAAATCCGCAAATGCGGTCGGCAAGGTTATTCGCTGATCGTCGATGAAATGGAAGAAGGCCTGTCCGCGGTGGCCGCGCCGATCATCGATGCCGGCGGCCGCACGATCGCGGCGATGAACATCGCCTTCAACACCGGGGCGGTGAAACGCCAGGAGTTGCTCAACACGGTGTTGCCGGAACTGCGGCAAGCGGTAGCACGATTGAACAGTATTCTTTCGCTCAATGCGGGTTGAGCGGCGGCCTTATAAGTATCTGTTTGGTAATTAGGGCGAAACGTAACCAAAATAGATTTGCAAAAACTGCTTAAAAACGTTCTCTTTCCGGTGATTGAAGCGGTATTCAATTTCTTTCAGATACATCGGGAAGTGATACTTTGAGACACCC
>Ga0222712_10001101_pt1 | contig 34644 bp, 38 predicted proteins | sample C33_657DmetaG_FD_165043 | JGI IMG/M metagenome (GOLD analysis project Ga0222712, IMG submission 165043) | Estuarine water microbial communities from San Francisco Bay, California, United States - C33_657D | ecosystem: Environmental > Aquatic > Marine > Unclassified | place: USA: California...
ATCTTTAATTGTTGGCATAATTATTTATTTAAAAAATTAGCAAATTGAATATAAAATCAAAAAAGAATATAGTAGAATTATAAACTGATACTAATTTACTTTTTATTTTCATGAACTCAATAGAAATATCTGCTTTAAAGGTTCGTATTTTTGGTAAGAAATAACAAAAACCTCACGCAAAACCTCACGCAGAAACTACAAAGCACACAGGATTTATCGCAAGTCCTTGATTTTAAACATTTTCAATGCCTAAAAATAGAAATCAAGTTCTTAATTTTAATTTATGTTACAACTTTAACTATTAAATTATTAGTAATATATAAAATTGAATTATTTTTGAAAAAATTAATTATGCGTTCTGCTTATTGGAAGAATAAAGTGATTCTAAGTATTATTTTTATTCTAGGTGTAAGTTTAATTCACTCACAAACTTTAACTGATACTACCCACAATAAAAATAAAAAGGTTAGTTTCGAAAAATCTATTTTTATTGGGTCAGATTTTAATGATCACTTATTAATTGGATTTTCTGGACCTCAATTGATGTTTTCCATTAATGATCGAACTAAATTTGGACCCTGTTATTATCCATCATTGTGGTGGAATTACAAAACAGGTGAATTTGATACTAAACTTGGTGTTGGCGCTAGGGTTGATTATAACCATGCCATTATTGGTTTCAATACATTCAGAGTAGGAAATAATAAATGGGTAGGTTCTTTAATTATAGGTGTAAGATTTTAACTACTATAAAAATATCAGCATTAAAGGTTCGTGTATTCGGTAAGAAATGACAAAAACCTCACGTAAAGCCTCAAGCAGAAACAACAAAAGACCCACGATTTAATGTAAGTGCTTGATTTTTAATTATTTGAAATTTTGTTTAACTTTTTTACATATTTATTAAACAAAATAATTCCATTCGTTGTTATTTATCTATAAAAATCAAATAACTATGAAAGAATGGGAATCATACACCAACGAACTTGAATTTGAGTAGCCTTTTTGTGGATACAAGTATGAATGGCTGTGATTTAACAGGATTGTTTGATACTATCATCTAAGGTATCATCCAACTATAACTATTGTTCACATAATCGAAAAAAGCCCTTCTATGCCCTGCATGGTTTAACCACAACCATTCTATTGTGTCAACTTGTATTGAAACAATACCAAAATTTTGCGCACCTACTTCGCTTTGGACTAATGTAAATTTTTCGTGCTCAATCTCATCTGATAACCCACTAGTGGGTATAGCTGAAAAACTAGAGGGACTAGCTAGCGATAAATAACAACGTCTACTCGACAGAGTCGTTTTTTGCCAGGCTTCAGAAGTCATTTCATCATTAAAATGTAAGATTGCCTTACCCTTTACCCTAATTTGAACACGAGTTGAGGGATCGTAAAACAAGACACCTATAGTATTGCTTTCTTGTAATTCTTTCCACTTATTGCTTCTTATATCTGTATGAAAACGAAGTTCTTTTGTAAGAGGAATCGCCTTCCTTAGTACTACGGTTCTTATACTCACTTCACTATTGTGCAAAGTTGCCACACATGGGGTATGAAAAGGACTTCTACTTTTTATAGATCCATTAACCAATTGTATCCAACAATCTTTTTCAAGTTCATCTATACTATAATTAATTATTGTTAATTGTTACTTCATCCATGGTTTGATAAATATCCTTTTTGATTATTCACGTCAGCATTAAAGTTACTGTTCTTATGATAGATTATACTACACAGTTTAAAAAGAATCCAAATAACATAATAACTTTGTATATATGAAAACAAAAATATGCGCTTTATGTCGAATTGAAGCAACTATACTATATAGGGTACAAGTGACTAAAAGCAAGGATTGGATTTTTGTATGTACTGATTGTTGTAACAAAGTCAAAGTAGAACCAAATTACAGATACGGTGGTACCTGGAAAGGAGATCGTCATTAAAATTGAATTCTATTCAAATTCACACTAACCTGAGAACCTTCTGCCATAATGAATGAACTTTGTGCTTCATATTCGACAATTTTGAAATGGAATTCGCCATTTATTTGACTGCTAATGTTTAGTGCAATTCTTTTGTTACTGCTTTATAAAAACCATGCAGTGCTGCCATGGAAGATTATCTATATTTTTATAAAACGTAAAACCAGCTGCTTTAAATTCTTTAATGGCCTGTGCTTCACTCATTTTGTGTATAGTTTTAATTGGTAAAGTTTTATCTTCGGATCTAAATTCTACAAGCACTAATTTACCACCTGGTTTTAATGCGGATAGCATTGATAAAGCCATTTCATAAGGATAAGAAAATTCATGGTATACATCTACTAACAACATCATATCAACAGTATTTTCTGGCAAAGACACATTTTGTTCAGTACTCAAGACAGGTACTATACGTGATAATTTTTCTTGGTTGATTCTTTCAGTTAAATACCAAATCATTTCTGGCTCAACGTCCACTGCAAAAACTTTGCCATTTCCCACCATTTTTGAAAGTAATGCACTATGATAGCCACTACCCGCTCCTACATCAGCAATATGCATGCCTGGTTTAACAGATAAATTTTTTAATAATAGAGAGGTGTTTTCTTCCATTTCTCTTTCTTTTCTTTCAAGCCAATCTATTCCATAATGACTCATTACCTGTGCAATTTGTCTGCCCATATACCACTTGTTGATACCGTTTGGATCTCCAGTCCTGATTTTATAACGATCTTGACCCAAAGAAAATAGTGAGAGAGATAGAAAAGTAAAAAGCAGTATATAGGTTTTTAATGAATGCATAGATTTAGTTATATTTTAAAAAGCCCTGATGGCACATACACAAAGACTAAGTTCTTTATTTTCGCTAAGCTGAATACCAGTTCCAAAATCATGCGCCCAAGCAAAATTTGAAGAAACTTCCGAAGAACTCCAATAAAGGTTATCTAAACAATTAACGACTGAAATTTTATTTAAATACATTTTATTTAATTCGTCCTTACTTGGCAAAAACCAATCTGAATAACCTCCACCCCTGTATGCTCTTGCTAAACCTGATGCATAACTTGATTGTACTAGTCCTTGATTCAAAATAATTGAATTTGTATTGACTAAACCTGCTCCAATTGAAGTTGCTGTTGCACCTGTATTAGTATAAACTCCATTATACCATCGTGATCTATAAATATCGGTTGCTACAATTAATCCATGTGGAGTACTAGCTTCATATCCTGGATCATTTGGTTGTAGAATATAAATCAAAATTCCTCCGTTCAATTTTTCACCAATATTTGTCACAACACATTTTAGCCTGTCAGCATTTAATTTGTTAGGCTCTAAAATACCCAATCTAATAGAATCACATCCGCTGATTGATAAACAGGACACCAGACGAATTGAATCCATCTTTGTTTTTAATAGCCCATTTTTTATGGAATCGCATGAACTAAGTTTCGATATTGCTGATATCTTAGGTGATTCCATTGCTTTATTAGAACATGCCAAAAGAAATAAAATAGAAAATATTAAAATAAATAGTTGCTTCATATAAAAAATAAAAAAATCATAATGCTGTGAAGATATTCAACTTTACAAAGATTATATCTTATCAAACCAAAAAGTGTTAGCAATGGTAGAAATATCACCATTAAAAGTTCGTGTGTTCGGTAATAAATGACAAAACCTCACGTAAAAACAACAAAGGACTCACGATTTAACGTAAGTCCTTGATTTACATGTAGCGAGCATTATACTACATTCTAACCAAATGTGGAGGGATTTGAGGGAATTCTACAAAATGGTATGTATTTTAAACAATTTGTTAAAAGTAAATATGAATTCAAGACAATAATTTTATGTGATTTTATAGTTAATTTGCCTCCAATAATAATTTTAAATATGCAAAAAAGTATCAAATACCTACTAATTACATCATTTATTTTTTCTAGCATCTTTACAGTTGCTCACGAATATTGGATAGCACCCGTTAAGTATAAAGTAAAATCAAATGAATCTTTCTCTATTAATTGTTATGCTGGAGAAGATTTCAAAGAAGAGGTTTGGGCTAAAAGAAAAGATAGAACATTGCAGGTTAAACTATTCCACGAAAATGAATTAATGGATATTACCCCAAAATTCATAGCTCAGGATTCTGTAAAGATTCCGATGTACTTAAGTAAAGAAGGAAATCACCTTATAGCAATTAGAACTAAGCCATCTTATATAGAAATGGAAGGGAAAGCCTTTAATGCATATTTGGAAGAAGATGGAATGAGAAATATTTTAGCATTCAGAGAAAAAAATAATCTTAAAGAAAAAAGATCGAGGGAATATTATCAACGTTGTGCCAAAACACTATTACAAGTTGATGGTAAAAATGATGAAACTTATAAAATAAACACAGGAATGACGCTTGAGATTATCCCACAAAATAATCCATACACATTAGATGCTGAAGAATTAAATGTATACTTTGAATTTAAAGGGAAGCCTCTTTCTAACTATCAAGTAAGAACATGGTGCAAAAAAGATGGCAAATTGATTGTTAAATCTTTTCATAAAACCGATGCCAACGGTTATGCAAAACTTCCAATTAAAGGAAAAGGAGAATGGATGATTTCTGTTGTTAAAATGGAATTATACTCTGATACGAATAAAGCTGATTATGATAGTTATTGGGGGTCTTATACATTTAGTAATAATTAGAATGTATTAATTACAAAAAATACTTTATCAAAAAAAAGCAGGCCGTTAGTACCTGCTTTTTTACTTAATATGTTATTCTCTAAAATAACATTGTAGCCAGCATTGTACTACATTCTAACCAAATGTGGAGGGATTTAAGGGAATTCTACAGTCTGGTTGGAGTTTTTGAGAAGTACTTTAACATCAAAAAAGCAGGCCGTTAGTGCCTGCTTTTTTACTTCATATGTTATTCTCTAAAATAACAGTGTAGCCAGTATTGAACTACCTTCTAACCAAATGTGGAAGGATTTGAGGGAATTTTATAGTTTAGTAGGAGTTTTTGAGAAGCTCCTTAAAATCTAAATTTTATAATTTACCATATAAATAATCAATATCTAAAATGTTCACTTTTGTTTGAAAATGAATAAAATATTAACTATAAATTAAAAGATAGCTGACGGGCAAACTATTGATGCTTAATAATACTCTTTTGATAACTTTGTAAAACTCCGTCTAGAAACTTATTTTTATTGTTTTTTATATATTGATAGTCCACTTTTGTCATATTTGGATTAAGCTCCCTAACATGAGCATCACTCCAAAGTGTTAACTCTGCAATAACAGGTAGTAAATCAAGTCCTTTATCAGTTAATGAATAAATGTTTGATTTCAGATTACCATCCAATTTGTCTTTTCTAATAATTCCTGCCTCTTCTAATAGTTTCAATCTTGATGCTAAAATATTGGACGCAATACTTTCTACTGAAGTGGAAAAATCTTTGAATGTTTTTTTATGATCAAATAACATATCCCTGATAATCAAAAGCGTCCATTTATCGCCTATTATATCCAAAGCTGATGAAATGGGGCATTGGCACCTAAAATCTATATCCATTTTAATAAATTTAAAATTTTTACTTGCATTTTGAAAGTAATAATATACTTTTACTTTCAAAACAAAAGTAATTATTAAAAATTCAAAAATATGAAAAAAGTATTAGTGACTGGAATTTCAGGTTTCGTAGGACAACATTGTGCTGCCGAACTATTAAAAAATGGGTTTGCAGTTAGAGGATCGGTTAGGTCTTTATCTAAAACTGCTGAAGTTGAAAATGGCATAAAAAATGAAATTGATCCAAAAGGAAATTTAACATTTTGCGAACTTGACTTAATGAAGGATGAAGGTTGGGATATTGCTATGGAAGGTTGTGATTATGTTTTACATGTAGCATCCCCTTTTGTGGTTAAAGCACCTAAAGATGAAAACGAGTTAATTAAGCCTGCAGTTGACGGCACATTAAGAGCATTAAAAGCTGCAAAAAAAGCAGGAATTAAAAGAGTAGTACTTACTTCTTCAACAGCATCTATGCAAGGTGGCCAATATGGTATTGTTCACTTAACTCAAGATAGCTGGACAGATGTAAATGAAAAAAATGTAACTGCCTACTTTAAAAGTAAAACACTAGCTGAAAAAGCTGCATGGGATTTTATAAAAAATCAAACAGGTAATGAAAAATTAGAATTAGTGGTTATAAATCCAGGACCTATTTATGGACCTACTCTCACAGGAAATTTGCAATCTGAATCAATGGATTTTTTTAAAAAATTAATTTCAGGAAAAGTACCCATGTTGCCAAAAGCTGACTCTGTCATGTCAGATGTTAGGGATATAGCCTATATCCATGTAAAAGCCTTAGAAAATGAGAAAGCTAATGGACATAGATTTATTGTGACAACAGAAGCATCACATAATTTTCAAGAAATCGCTCAAATATTAAAATCAAATGGCTATAGTAAAGTGAGCACTTTATTGGCACCTACATTTTTATTAAAGTTCATGGCAAATTTTGATAATGAAGCAAAAGGGATGTTGCCCTTTATTGGAAATACAATTGAGGCTGATATTAGCGCAACAAAAAATACATTTAATTGGGAACCCATTTCATTTGAAAAAACAGTTTTAGATACAGCTAGTTCTGTTCAAAAATATCTAACCAAATAAATTGAACGCAATTTCTCTTATTCTTTTAATCAATAAAACTTATAAAATGACAACAAATGAAGTAGCAAACCAAATGGTTGACCTATGGAGACAAGGAAAAGGTGAATTAGTGCATGAAACAATGTATGCAGAAAATGTAAAAAGTATGGAACCAAATGCAAACATGTTTCCCATTGTAATGGAAGGATTAGAGGCTGTTAAAGGAAAAATGACTGCATTCCAAAGTGGTATTGAAGAATTTCATGGAATGACTATTTCTGATCCAATTGTTGCAGGTAGCTTTTTTTCATTAACCTGGAAAGTGGATGCAACATTTAAAGGTAGAGGTAGAACAAATTTTGAAGAAATCTGTGTTTATCAAGTACAGGATGACAAGATAGTTTTAGAGCAATTTTTTTATTAATTCATTTGATAATTGAATTATTAAAAAGTGAATTTGTTGGGTGAAATGACACAATTCCTCAACATCAAAAAGCAGGCCATTAATGCCTGCTTTTTGATGTTAGTTTTTTTCGAAATAATTTATAGAATTTTTTTGCGTATTATTTTCTTCTCACCTCCACATTGTTTATTGCTTTACCTAAATAAAATTTCAAACCATCATTGGTTATATAATTTGATGCTGTATTGTCATTTTTCAGATGTATATTAAGGTACATTAAAGTACTTGCTCTTACAACTTTTTCAACTTCTTCTCTGTTTTTTGAATTTATTCCATGGGTTTCTCCGCCTTCACTATCGGTAAAATCCAAATGATGTGCATTAGATAACCAAACAAAAATATTGTTTCCATTACTGCTCCAATAATCGAAGGCATTATATCTATTAACAGGAGGTAACCCTCCTTGTTGTTTATCTTCTGTCCCTGAAATACCGAGCAAGGGAGTGCTTAGAGTAGAAAAACTCTCTTTAACAAAAAAAGGTTCTCCTACTCCCTGTGGCGACAATGCAATACAAGCCTTTACTCTTTTATCTTTCATATCAGCACCAAGTCCTTTCCCAAAATTAGTTCTTGGTTCTAACCAATCCAAAGCCGGCTTCATTCCAGCAATTACCATGCTGGTATAAGCACCAAAAGAATGACCTAAAACACCTATATTTTCTGTATCAATCTTTCCTTTTAATGTTTCGTTGGATTGGTTCCAAATTATAGCTTGATTGATTGCATAGCTTACATCTTTAGGTCGTCCTAACACTTCATCTCCATCATGAATCATATCGTTTAGGTTCTTAAAAATCCGAATGCTTCGTTTTAGCATTTTGGTATTGCTTCCTATATGTTCAAGGCAAAAAACAATAAATCCATGCGTTGCCAAATGATGAGCTAATGCAAAATGTGTATCCCAATCGCCTCCAGCACCATGTGAAATTATTATTAATGGATAAACCCCTTTTTCTTTGGGAAAATGCACTTTAATTGGAACATTTCTACTTCTATTTAAATCTATATTGTTATTAAACGCTAATAAATTAACATCAAATTTTCCATTTTTTGAATAATCGATTTGACTGAAAACAAGATTTGTAATCATACAAAAAATGAATAATTGAATTAGTTTTTTCATAGCTTATAAAATGAAAATCAATAAAATATGCTTGATAAAGATAAAATTTAATACCCTAAATTAAATCATAAAAAACAGACATTAATGCTTTCTTCTTTGTAAATCGTCAACATAAAGTGGACTAAAAAAGGTATAAATTAGTTTAGCGTTTCCATCATTTACAATTAAGAAATGACAAAAACCTCACGCAAACCTCACGCAGAAACAAAAAAGGACCACGAATTAACGTAAGACCTTGAGAAATTATTCTAAAAAATCCGGATGGCCGACTGCGTCGACATCCTCGCAGTTCGCCTTACCCAAAGCCTTTTCAATACAAATCTGTGATTTGTGTTGAACTACATTCTAACCAAATGTGGAAGGATTTAAGGGAATTTTACAAATTGACAAGGGTTTTTGAAAATCTCCTTAAACACAAAAAAGTCGGCCTATAAAGCCGACTTTCTGAATTTGTATGTTATTCATGAAAATAATAGTTATTTCCTAAAATAACACTGTAGCGAGATCGGGATTTGAACCCGAGACCTCAGGGTTATGAATAGGATTTTAAAAACCTATAGTATTGATAATCAGTATCTAAAATTTCCTGATTTGAGACAAAGTAAATAAAAAAAGACAAAAGTCAATCTAATAACTCACGCAATAATCAAAATTCAAAGACCCAACTTGCTTTGATGAAAAAAGGAGTCCCAGGTGTAAAATGAATCTCTTCAACAGGAGATAATTCATTTATCAATTTACTTTCTGTTAAGAATTGAGTTTCTTTCCATTTAACATTGAAAATATTTTCAGCAGTAAACCCAAAACGCGTTTTGTGAGTTAGTTTATAATTTACATTGGCGTCAAATACGCTATACCCTTTTGCAATAATTGTATTTTCTTCATTTGCAGGTCTATCACCTAATATTCTATATCTCAAGCCCCATTTAAATTTATTGCCATTGTAATTGACCCCTCCTGTACTACTAAAGACGGGAGCTAATGGTAAATACTGAAATCCAACAGGATTATCAATTGAGCGGCCAATGGTATAGTTTGCATCAACATCTGCAAAAAAGTTTTTCACTATCTCATACCTCATTGACAATTCAAATCCTCTTCTAAAAGTTCTTCCTCCTGGTTCAACCACAGACTCGTCACCAACATAAATAAATTCTTGATCCAGTTTTAATGCCCATAATGCTGCATTGATTATTAAGTTATCAATTGGCTTGGTTATAACCCCAAAGTCAGCCCCCCAAGCAACTGGCAAAATTTGTCTTCCATTTTCAGGAACCACTACACGAATATCATTGCTATGAAACCCTTTTCCAATTTTTAGATACAAAGAGGTCGTATTATTTAATTGATATTGCATATTTAATTTCGGACTCAAAATCCCTTTGCTTAAAGATTTATAAGGTATCTTATTAAACAGATCATTGTATCCAAAAACTAAATCCTCCAATCTTAGCGCAGCATTTAAAGTCCAACGATTAATTATATAAGTTTCACTTATATAAGTGGCAATATTTAACTCATTACCTATACCATTAGATAAAGGAGCAGTAACAATATCTCTATTCAAAGTCCTTGATAATTCTAAATGATTGATATCGTCATATCTTACGCTTCCTCCTATTTTTAACTGCAAAGAAGCACCGTTACTAAAATATTCATCTTTGATATAGTATCCGTTATATCCAATAATGTTCCTTGCTTCCTTTTGTCTTATTTGATCCCCATTAATTGGGTCGAATTTATAAAATGTAAAATTGCTATACAATTCAAAATTGTACTTTGTGAAATAAAATTGATTTTCTAATGTCGCATCATTAGGTAATATTGAACTTGATTTAACACTCAAATTAGTTTTTGAAGTTTGTCCACCTTCATTATTATCAATGGCACCAAACCAGCCAATAGACCCATCTTCGACAGCTCTTTCAGGTATTTGTCCTGAAGCATTCCATTTACTCAAAAATGTTGAAAATTGAGTAGTAAAAAGGGTTTTGCCCTTCCGAATCTGATATTTACTAGTAAAATTATATCGTTTAAATTTCTGCGGTGAATCAAATGGGCCATCAGTATGATAAACCTCAAGACCAACATATGCATTCTCGGATTGTTTTTGTGGCAATAAATTAAATAATCCAACTGTTCTAATGGTGTTAAACATGCCGCCTTCCACTTTAATCAAATTATTTGGAAGTTTGTCAAATGTTTGAAGCGACACATAACCCGCTGTTGTAAAATCACCTTTGTCTGCATAATAAGTCCCTTTGCCAAAATCAATTTCTTTAATCGTTTCAGGAATCACAAAATGTAAATCGGCATATCCTTGACCATGTGCATGACTAACCATATTTACAGGAAGTCCATCCACAGAAACATTAACATCTGTTCCATGATCCACATCAAATCCTCTTAAAAATAATTGTTCTGCTTTACCTCCACCTGCATGTTGACCAATAAATAAACCAGGCACCAATCTTAAAACCTCTTGAGAATTATTTAAAGGTCTTATGGATAAATCTACTCTATGAAAATTACTCAATAATTTAATTCCTAATTTAGAATTTACCTCAATGTCTTTTAAAGAAGTTGTTGATGGAGTCATTAATATGGTAGGGATTTCATTAATGCTGTTGACAACATAAATCATACTTGAGTAACCAATGCAACGAACTATTAATGTATCACCAATTGAAGCTCTCAACTTAAAGAACCCATCTTTATCCGAAAGTGTCATTAATTTTTTAGAAACAATAGAAGCGTTATTTATAGGTATTAGCTCTTCCTGAGTCTTAATTTGAGCAATAAAAAGCTGAGCATTGGTAAATGAAGTTAAATTTAAGAAAATAAATACTAAATATTTAGACATTAAAAATTATTAGATCTTAAAAAACTATATCGTTATTTGAAAAATATTTCAAAATTTTCTTTTCTTAATAATATCTCTGATTCTTGTTGCGCTCTCATAATCTTCTTTTGCTAAAACATCGAATAATAATTTCTCAAGTTGAACTTTTGAATAATCCATTAAAGAACCTCTAATAGAACTTATCTTAATTGGCATCTCATCTAAAATACTTATATCGAAAATAGATTTATTCATAAACACGGGGCAGTTAAATCTAACAGCTAAAGCAAGGGCATCACTAGCTCGACAATCTATTTTCATTTCAGGTGTATCTTGTTGTGATAATATTAACCAGGCTTGAAATTTGCCATCTACCAAGTCGTAAATAATAACTTTTAACAAAGTACCTCCTAGTGCCGTAATTGAAGATTTAAATATATCATGAGTCAATGGTCTGGGCAATTGTATTCGTTCCATATGAATTGCAATTGATTGTGCTTCAGAAGAACCGATTATGATTGCAATTTGCTTTTTCCCATTTAATTCTTCTAATACTAAGGCATAGTGTCCTGGAGAGGACTCGCTTATATTTAAAGCAATAATATTTAGTTCTACTTGTTCCATTTATGTAATTATAATAATACAAATCTACATAATTCATCTATGTCATCAAAAGGTGCAATAACTTGTCCATCACATTTCAACTTAAAAAGCCCATTTGTCTCGATTTCAATAACATAGTCTTTAAAAATTGTAATATGATTATCCTCATTTTTAATAATTTCGATATTGTAATATTTTAAAGCGCCTAAAAGAAAATCTTTACTATTCATATTAAAAAATATTATCTATAATTATTTTTATCCCAAAAATGATGCATAAAAAAGAAGTGATAAAAATCAATAATGGTTGTAATAGTTTGTGGTTTATAATTTTTTTACTTAATGGTAAATTGAGAAGAGAAGCTGCAATCATCATTCCAAATATTGAACCTACTCCGAAAAAAAAAATATACTTTAGTCCGTTTGCGATGGTATTAGTTTGACTAACAATAACCAAAAGTAAAGCTCCACTACCAGCTAAACCGTGAATTAGACCAACTATATAAACTGGCAGATATGTATTGACGTATTTTTTACTCGATTGATTGTGAACTTCTAGATTTAGGTTTTTGGTATTATGCCTATTTGTTTTTACTTTAATTACCCATTGATACAGTCTAAAGAGACCTAAAAAAACGAGCATTACACCAACAATAGCTTCTAAATATTTATAAGTATTTGGGGATATTTTATACTTTAAAAAGAGAAATAAAATGCCAATCAGTAAAATGGTAGATGTATGACCTAGTCCCCAAAACATCCCTTCTTTCATTGCTTTAATAATTTTATTTCTTTTGACTACCATATTGCTTACAGCTATTATATGGTCAGATTCAAAAGCATGAGTAAAGCCTGCGTATATAGTCAATAAAATAGACATACTTTATTATTTTCTTATTTATAAAATATGATTCTATGATTCCCTGTATCTGCAGCAATTAAAATATCGCCAAAATTATTGACGCCAAAAGGCCAATACATTTCATTGTTTAATATGTTAGTCATACTTAATGATGTCTCACCATGTGTCTCAAAGTCGGGTTGTCCAATTTGGTAATTTGCAATTGGGTTGTTTTGATTAGGAATAGTATGATGGATAATGAGTCTACTATTACCTGTATCAGCAATAGCAATACCATCTTTATAAAAACAAGCATCGTAAACCCAGTTTAAACTAGAAGCATTTGGTTTTAGCCTATATTGGTTTTGACCATTGTCTGTTAAATTTGATTGGCCAATAATTACATCTGCGGTCTTTATCAAGGCGTCTTTCCAATCGTTCCATACAAGAACTCTATAATATTGTGTATCTGTAATAACCATTGCACCTTTATCACTTATTTTAATACTGTATGGCCAAATAGCGTTACTATTATTATACTCTTTTTCTATGAAATTTTCCTGCCCAATTACTGCACTAGCTTGAGTAAAATTATGAGTTGGAATTTCATTGTAATAAAGTACTCTTCTATTACCTGTATCAGCTATCCATAATTCTTTTCCATTGCTGAAAATACCATAAGGCCAATTTAAAGAAAAGGCCGATGGCTCTTTACCAATTCCTTCTACATTTGGGAGATTTGACAAAAAGTTTTTTTGACCGATAACTACATCTGCCTCTTGAAAATTAATTGTTGGCATATTATGCCATATTAATATCCTATGATTCCAAGCATCAGCAATAATAAGTTTAACCCCATTAGTCCAAACGCCTGACGGATACTGAAGTGAAGATGCAGAAACTGTATCACCTGCATTCCTTTCTGTATCATTACTATCTTTTTGACCTAAGATGACATTTGCTTTTTGATGACTTTTATAAGAAAATTGATTCCAAATGAAAACTCTGTTTTTACCTGTATCACTTACTACGAGTATTTCATCATGAAAGCAAACAGCACGTGGTGCCAATAAAGCATTCTGCTCTTCGCCGTAGAATTCAATTATTTTTTTAAAATCGTTCAAATTAATAAAATTTAAATTTTAGCAAATTCTTGGTAATTGTTCGCCAGGTAACATATTCACTAAACGTCTTCCTCCTATATTACTTTGCAATATTACTTGTCCAACATGTTCATTATTAATAAATCCTATTAATTTTGCATTTTTACCATTTTCATCTTGATTAAGAAATTCTAGTACATTCGAAGCAATTTCTCTTTTTACAACCATAACAAATACGCCCTCATTAGCAACATATAATGGGTCTAGCCCTAGCATTTCACATGCACCATTCACTTGTTCATTAACAGGTATATCAATTTGTTTTATATCGACACCGAAATTCCCATCCTTTGCAATTTCATTTAGTACTGATGCCAAGCCACCTCTTGTAGCATCCCTTAAAAAATGTATATCTTCTCCATATTTTTCCAATAATTTTTGTATTGTGAAATTTAAATTTGTTGTATCACTTATAATATCTGTTTCAAACTCTAGCCCAACCCTCTGACTCATTATTGCGATACCATGTTCTGCAATATTGCCACTTAATATGATAATATCATTATCTTGGATACTGGATAGGTTTATATTGGCATGTTTATGCAAAACTCCAATACCAGAGGTGTTTATAAATATTTTATCTCCTTTACCTTTTTCGACAACTTTAGTATCACCTGTAACAATTTGTACATTTGCCTTAATACAACATTGTTTTATACTATTTAAGATCTGCCAAAATGTTACCATTGGCAACCCTTCTTCAATTATAAAAGATAAGGATAAATATTTAGCCATTGCTCCACACATCGCTAAATCGTTCACTGTTCCATTTATAGCTAACTCTCCAATATTACCCCCAGGGAAAAATAAGGGATTTACTACATAACTATCAGTGCTAAAAGCTAATTTACCATCTAATTCAAAAACAGCACCATCATGTTTTTGGTTTAAAAGATCATTTTTTAAAATATCAAAAACGCCACTATTTAGTAATTTATGTGTTAAAATGCCGCCACTACCATGTCCTAAATTGATGGTATCAAAATCGAACTTTGGCATTGGGCAAGTTAAATGCATTTTTATTTTATTTTCCATTTAATATATTTTAAGCGATTACTCAACGTTGGTAAAATGATAATATGCGGCGCAAGCACCTTCACTACTAACCATTGGTGCACCTAAAGGATTTATTGGTGTGCATTTTTTACCAAACTGTGGGCATTGATTAGGCTTTTTTATTCCTCGTAAAATTTCACCAGCTATACAATCTTGGCATTCTTGAGCTTCATCAATTTGAATATTAAACTTCTTATTGGCATCGTATAAAGCTAATTCTTTTTTAACCTCGTAACCACTCTTAGGAATTTCACCGATACCTCGCCATACTCTGTTGCAAACTTCAAATACTTGGTTAATAATATTTACAGCTTCCTTGTTTCCTTCTGAATTCACAACTCTACTGTATTGATTTTCTAGTTTATATTCACCATTTTCGAGCTGCTTAATAAGCATCACTATTCCTTGCATTAAATCAACTGGTTCAAAGCCCGTGATCACAATTGGTAATTTATTAAGTTCTACAATTGGATAATATTCGCTTATCCCCATTATAGTACAAACATGACCTGCAGCTAAAAAACCTTGTACAATATTGGTATCATCGTTTACCAACGCCTCCATTGCAGGTGGAACCAATACATGCGATGTTAAGATTGAATAATTTTTAAGATTTTCTCTTTGAGCATGCAAAACACTTAAAGCATTTGCAGGGGCTGTTGTTTCAAAGCCCACAGCAAAAAAAACAACTTGTTTATCAGGATTGTTTTTTGCGAGGGTTACAGCTTCTAAAGGAGAATATAAAATACGTACATCCGCTCCGTTTGCTTTGGCTTCTAATAGACTTTTTTTACTGCCTGGGACACGAAGCATATCGCCGTAGGAACATAATATTACATTTTTTTCCTCTGCTAAATACACTGCTTTATCAATTAAATGCAACGGCGTTACACATACTGGACAACCAGGGCCATGAACCATAGTAATATGCTTAGGTAAAAGTCCGATGATACCATTTTTAACTAAACTATGCGTTTGACCACCACAAATCTCCATTATGGTCCATGGTCGTGTCGTTATTTTATCTAATTCTTCTAGATATTGATTTACAACTGATGCATCTCTATACTCACTTAAATATTTCATTATATCTAATTTTTATCAACTTGTGTGTGTTCAATTAATTCGTCAATTTCTCCGATTTCTTTTAGATATTCAAAGGTTTTAGCAGCTTCTTCCTCGTTAACTTTACTTATAGCAACCCCAACGTGCACCAGAACATAATCCCCAACATCTGCAGTTGGGAGCATTTCTAGTGATGCTTCTTTAATTATTCCGCCAAAAGAAATTTTTGCCATTTTAACCATTCCATTATATACATAATCTATACTTTGGATTTTACCCGGGATTGCTAAGCACATAATTTTAATATTTAATTATTTGAGGTATTAAGATCTTTGATATTATCGATATTTTGATTGTAATAAATTAATTGCCCAAAAGAAATATTTTCATCGTTTGGAGAAAGTTGATTATTGAAAAATAAATTATACTTATTTTCTAAATTCTCTTCTAATAAACTTACAATAAGTTTATTTTGGAAAACACCACCACTGAACGCTATATTTCTGATTGAAGTATTTTCGGCGACTATCTCAATTATCTGTACTAAAGAAAAATGCAACTTAGCAGCAATAAAAAAATTAGATCTTTTTTGAATTATATCTTTAACTATTCCATTAAATAAAGTGACAGTTGGAATTCTACGTAAATGTGCACCTTTTACAAAATAACTTTCTTTCATATTTAAACTATTATGTTCAAAATAACTTTCCGCTAAGAGCTGCAATTTCATTGCGGCCTCGCCTTCATAATTTTGTATATCACATATGTTTAAAAGTGATGCTACTGCATCAAAAATTCTACCCATAGAATTTACTTTTAATAAATCATCTGCTCTTAAAACTTTATTAAAAAGCGCCCATTCCTTGTCTGAGAACTTTGGACGAATTAATGGTTCACTACCCAAAACATCTTTACATATACTTAATGCAGATAAACGTGGCTCTTTTGACATTTTATCGCCAAACAATTGTGGAAATGAATCAAAGCAATATCTTCTTATCATTAAATTATTTTCAAAAACAAAAAACTCACTTCCCCATATCTGATTATCGTCACCTAGTCCTGTTCCATCCCATATTACACCTAAAATTGGTTCAGTAGATTCTAATAAGTTATTTTCAGCTAAAACCGAAGTGAAATGAGCTTTGTGATGTTGTATTTTAATCACATTATTACTTAAATTATGCGCTAATTGGTTAGAATAGTATTCTGGATGTAAATCTGTGCAAATTGATTGCGAATTGGTATTTACAATTTTTTGCAAATACTGTAGGCTATCCTTATACTTTATTTGTGTATCATAATTATCAGTATTCCCGAAATATTGGCTCACATATATATTGTTATTCTCGGAAAATGAAAAGCTACTTTTTAGTAATGCCCCAGTACCTAAAATTTTATCAGAAATAATCAATGAATGGAAAAAGGAAGGAGCCATACCTCTTGATCTTCTTAAAATAATTCGTTGTTTCTTATAGTTAGTAATAGTTACGATACTGTCATCTTGAGGCATAACAATATCTCTATTATTTGTAATTATAAAATCAGCGAATTGAGAAAGATTTTTAATCGCATCTGAATCATTATAGATTATCGGGGAACCACTAATATTTCCACTAGTTGCGATAATGGGTTTATCAAAATCCTTAAGTATAATATTGAATAAAGGCGAATATGGAAGCATAATACCAATATTGCTTAAACCAGGTGCGATTTCTTCCATCGCTGCATTATTTACTTTTTTCTTCAATAATACGATAGGAGAATAGTTTGATGTTAACTGTTCTTTTTGTATATCGCATATAAATGCGTATTCAGATGCTTGGTTGATATCCCTTACCATTATTGCAAACGGCTTATTTTGTCTTTCTTTCCTTATTCTTAGAGTTTTAATTGTATTGACATTTGTCGCATCACATATTAGTAAATAACCTCCTATACCTTTTATCGCAATAATTTTACCTTTTTCTAACTGTTCTTTAATAAAATTTAAAGTAACCTCATTCCCTTCTGATATTAGATTTTTAAAATTATCATATACTTTCATAGTTGGCCCACAATTAGGACAAGATATTGTTTGTGCAAAATATCTTCGATCATGAATATTATAATATTCAATATTGCAATCATTGCATAATTTGAAAATTTTCATTGTTGTATTTATCCTATCATAAGGTAATTTATTTATGATAGAATAACGTGGTCCACAAGTATTACAAGTAGTAAAAGGGTAACGATATCGTCTGTTATTTATATTATTTATATCTTCAATACACTCGTCGCAAATAGAAAAGTCTGGAGTAAGTAAAACTGAATTGTTTAATTCAGTTTTACTATTATTAATAGAAATAGATGTATACTTTTTATCTACTACTTTATTTAAAGTAGCATTAATTATTTTAGCATATTTTGGAGCGTAAAATTTTATATCCTTGAAAATTTTTTTTGAATCAGATTCATTTGAATTAAATTCAAAATGTAAACCCTCTGACGAATTATAAATAAGCCCGTTTATGCTATTCTTGATTGCATAATTATATAACATTGGTCGAAATCCAATGCCTTGTACAATACCGCTTAGGTGAATATGATATGTATTTACTTTCCCCAATTTCCTTATTGAGATTTTTTTTGCTTTACTTTCTCTTGAAGCCAATTACACCACTGATCTAACCCTTCACCATTTAAACTACTAATACTAATAACATCTAAATCTGGATTTATTTCTCTTGCATCTTTTGTAACAGCATCAATACTGAATGGAACATGGGGTAAAAGATCAGACTTACTCACAACCATTAATTCACTAGTTAAAAACATTCTAGGATATTTCTTGGGTTTATCATCACCTTCTGTAGTTGCTATAAGTGTTATTCTATAGTCTTCTCCAAGATCAAATGCAGCGGGACAAACTAAATTACCTACATTTTCAATAAATAAAATATCTAGATCTTTATAGTCGAAGTGATCTAATGCTTGTAATATCATTTGTGCTTCAATATGGCACATTCCTCCTGTTACAATCTGAAGGCAATCTATCCCTGCTTCTCTTATTCTAATAGCATCTCTCTCAGTTTCTGGATCACCAACTAAAACTCCTAATTTCAACTTATTTTTTAGTCTTTTACCAGTTTCTTGCATCAATGTTGTTTTACCACTTCCAGGTGAAGAACAAACATTAAGTACTAAAATGTTATGTGATAAAAGTTTATCTTTGATTGCTTTTGCCACAAAATCATTGGCTTTTAATAAATTCAATGTGGTATTTTCACATTGAACACTCCCTACAGAAGCTCTATTACTTTTTGGTTGACTCATATTATTTATTTTTCGAATTCTACTTTAGAAATTAATAATTCCTCTCCTTGTATAACATTTTTTGACGGTTTATTACAAATACTACAAATGAATTTATATTGAATAACAGGAGTTTTTTGGTTACAATCATCACAATATATTATTACAGGTAACACTTCTACATGTAAGATTGTTTTAGCATATTTAGGCTCATCCAGAATTACTGCATCAAAAGCATTTTTCATTAAAATAGGTTGAACATTGCTAAGCTCTCCCGCAGTTAAATAAATATTTCTAATATTTTGATAGGTGTCTGGAAATTCTGCTTCTAGCGTTTTAAATATATTTCTTACTAGTGATATTTCGTGCATGAGTAAAATTATAATGAGTAAATATAACCAAGTATTTATAGATAAGTATTAAAATTGATCGTATTAGAAAATATTTTCTATTATGCAAATTTGGCTTTGAGTATCATCAATTTCTCGATATCGGCTTTAGTATTTTCAATTATATCTGGATCATTAGAGATGGTTAAAATCTCATTAGCAATATTCATCATATCATCAAATCTTACTTGATCAAAATCATCTTTATTACCTACAAACCAACTTGCTTCTAAATAATTTGACAAAGATAGAACTCTTTCTATAGGATATTTTTGAACAGTTCTTATATCTAAGGCTTCTCTATACCAAGCAAGCGCTTTGTCATAATTATCAGTATGAAGCGAAGCAGGGTATTTAGTATACGCATTACCAAAGCTTTGACAAATCATTGCAAATTCATATGGGAAATCTACTTTATTGTAGAAATTCAAGGCTTCATTAAATGAAGAGACAGATACAGCAGCCCAAACACCTTTCTTTTTAACTTCATCAGGTATTTCTGCATAGACTTTCCCTAATTGATGTTGAATTTCAGCAAAAATATGAGGAGTATTTTCTTTTGTAAAAACTCTAAGTGCATCTTGATATGCTTTAACTGCCGATCTGAAAAACTGAGGATTTCCATTCTGTCCCCATGTCTGTAATAAATTACCTTTAATTAGATTAGCTTGTGCTATTAGTGAATCTAATTTTTCTTTAGTGAAAATCAATATTGCCCTATTAATATAACCTAAAGCTTCACTAAAACTATTACTTATTGTAGCAACATAACCTGCATCTAGTAGTATCATTGCTGATTCTACTTCTTTATTTTCAGATTCAAAATATTCAAGACACTCCCATAAAATATTTTTTATTTTTTCTAAAAATATTTGATCGTAGGGGATTGATATCTGACTAATCCAAATTTTTGATAAAAGATCTTTACATGCAAATTCAATTTTTTTAGTGACATTTTTAGACAAGATGCTATTTATTAACTCTTGTGCTTTATTCATATCAAGTATATCAATGTATAATTGAGATAATAAGTAATTTGTATAAAGAGAATGGTTTAAATTATCATTATTTTTAATTGCCTTGCAATAAGTATCTATTATATCTTCTATTGCGAATTGAGACTCACAAGTTCCATATTGCATTGCTACTGCACGGTTATGTAAAGTGATATTATCATCTCCACTAAATAAAGAAAAATCTATAATAACTCCATTTTGAAGTCGATTTAATAAATCTATTATATTTAATATCTCTGTATTGTCTTTAAATAAAGAATAAGCTTTTTCGAAATTATTTAATTTAGTGTAAATGATTCCTAGTAATATTTTATTGTCAAATTGTAAAGTTGGAAATAATAGAGGTGGCTGTGTATTATCCCAATCTGGGAAAATCTCGATTGTAGTAGCATTGACTTTAATAGACGTTTGATCGCATATTTTATCTGAAAAATTAACAAGCTCATTTAACCTGTCTTCAGTTTCAATCAAATTTTGAATTTGATCAAGCAAATCAACTGATGTATATATTGTAATCATTAATTATAGTTCTTTTTATTGTGATTTTTATATAAAAATTGAAAGAATTTTTATATTTTGGTCAGCTGTGTATTCTAATGTCCTATCAATGTCATCTAGTTTATTATCAATTAGTAGTTCCTCTATAGAAATACTTCGATCGCCTACTTTATTCTTATATTTTAACATGCTCATTGATGTTTTATGTAGACTTTTAAAATAGTCATCAAACTGAGATGCAATTAATATAGTTTTTTTTGAAGAATAATAAACCCAACAAACTTGAGCCGCATTTGGAAATAGTTTTTCAACAATAACTACATCAATTATTATATGTTTATTTAAAAGTCTAACCAAAATAAATTAATTAATTAATTGTGTTTAAAAGAAATTAACCTAACTCGTTTTCTAAAATTAATTGAACAACCTTATCTCCAGCATTTTTTACTGGTTGACTCAAGTCCATTTCTAATTTAATATTGTCTATGGCAATTAAATAAACAGTAATATCTTCTGGATACTGATCTTGCAGTATTTTCTTGGCATAACTTAACGCTTGATCCCACTTTATACTGTGTAAAAAAACCATTGGATCATCTTGAGGAGCAGACATTACTTCACTAGCAGGTACTTTATATAAAGTACCTGCCTTTTCTCCAGTATTTAAAACTCCATCTATTAGAATAATTTTTTGATGCCCTTTTAGTTTAAATAACACTTCAAAAGCCCCCGTACCCATATCAAAAATGGAAATATTTTCATTATTTTTTAAAAGATTTGATAATTCTTCAATAACATAAATCCCAATTGCATCATCACTTCGACAGGGGTTACCAAAACCCATTATTGCAGTTTTCATAAATATTTACTTATTATCTCAATATTAATTTATATGATCATCACAAACTAAAAAAAGGTTAGAAAATTATTTCTAACCTTTTTTATCTAAAAAATCAAACAAAGTCAATTTTAAAAGATTGTATTTATAACTTGAACTTTGCCAACTGCTCACCTGTTTTTGCATCATGTGCGTGAACTGTACATACTAAACAACTATCAAAAGAACGAGCAACTAATCCAACTTCTACTGGATCACTTGAATCTTCAATTTCTATTCCTTCTAATGCCGCTTCAATTGGACCTGAAATACCTGCTCCATCATTAGGACCCACATTCCAGGTTGTAGGAGCCATTACTTGGTAGTTTTTAATCACGCCATTTTCAATTTCTATCCAATGCGCTAATGCGCCTCGAGCAGCTTCTGTTGCACCAAAACCTTTGCCATCTCTCTCCTCAGGTTTAATATAAAACTCGCCATCTAAATCTATTTCTCTTAACCATTGGTCAATTTTTTCATACAACATTGGCGCTTCGTGAACTCTTGCTAATGTTCTAACAAATACACTCGGACCCATTTTATCCATCACGTCTTTTATCAAGTAATCTTTGATTTGATGATCTAGATTATTTGGCTTCGCATACATAATACAGCGTGAAAGTGGACCAGCTTCTGCGGGTGCATCCATATATCTTGGCGCCTTTGCCCAACTATATTTCCCATTAAAATCAGTATTATCTAAATTTTCTGATTGAACAGGAGTTGGGATAGGTTCATCCCAAGGATGTGCAGCTTTATGATCCTGATACCAGCTATGAGTAACATGTTCTTTAATGTCTAAATGATTGAAATCGTGATATTCTTTTTTATGACTATCATAATAACCAGCTGGACTAATAAGTGCGTCATTTCTTCCTTCAACAGTTGGATGATTATAAAGATCTTTGTGCAAATAAGTGCCATATGAAACAAAATTTCCGCATCCTTGTCCAAATTTATCTAAACCGAATTCAAGTGATGCTCTTATAAATAATCCTAAATCACTATTGCGTTGGCTTTCGTTTTCATCTACCCAAGCCATTAGATCATCCCAGCTTTGCACTTTACGATAACGCTCAATAGAACAGCCTAACCAAGTTGTTTCTAACCAGTCATTCCTGAATTGATTCATAATAGAATGTGCTCGTGTAATATCTTTCAATGTTGGAGCACACATTACACCACCAGGAACCATATAACTACTATGTGGCCATTGTCCACCAAATAAAGCATAAACCTCAACAGGTCTTCCACTTGCAGTAACTCCACTTTGAAAAGATGTACCAACATAAGCTGCAAATCTCTTAACAACTTCACTATACAATGGCTTGTTAGCAAATTTCTTATTTGCTAAATCTGTTGCAAATATTGCATAGAACCAACGTGGAATACTTTGAATGGTTTCAGTAGCTTGACCTAATGCTCTAAGCAAAAGTGCATTTGGAGGTAATGTTGTTTTCCAAACTGTGTCTAAGGCCGATGATGCACAATATAAATGCGAGCCCCCACAAATTCCACAAATTCTTGGTGTTACTATTAATCCACTTTGGGGATCTTTGCCCTCCATTATTTTTTCAAAACCGCGAAACATTGCGGCTTGTGTATGGGCACGGGTTACAACTCCATTTTCCATATAAACTTTTACATCTAAATCACCTTCTACTCTACCTACTGGTGAAATATTTAATTCTTTTACAGTTGACATATCTAATTTATTTAAATGATTAATTTATTTACTGCCTTCCATTACTGCATGATTTGTAGGTAGTATTTTAGCAACCCCCGCTTTCATCATGTATCCTAATTTACTTTCTCCATGTGGTACTTCTTTAGGAATAAAACCTAAATACTTCATTGTTTTGAATACTGACCCTTTAACAAGATCATTGTGTGGAAAACCAGGTTCAGTACAGCCTAGACATGGGTGATTAGCTCTTGTCTTACTACTAGTTCTATTCCATAAAATTCGGTTACAACTTGCTCTTGTCATTGGTCCTCGACAACCAACCTCATAAAATAAACATCCATTACCTCTTTTGCCAAATCCACCATCTATTTTTTGAGCAAAATTCGACACATTAGGACATCCAGTTTGTACAAAGTCAGTGAAAAATGTTTGTGGACGATGAAATTCATCAATTTTAACATCGCCTATTCTACCAGTTGCAATTGCAACTAATATTTGTGAAATCCAATCTGGATGTGCTGGACATCCGGGAATATTTATAACAGGTAGTCCACCTTTAGATACAAAATCTGCACCTAAAAAACCACCTTTTTGCTTTTTTAAGAATTGCATACCAGTACTTTCACTCGGATTTGGAGCTACAGCAGGAATACCACCATATGTAGCGCAATCACCAATTGCGACTACAAAGCCAGCAACCGCAGAAAGTTCTTTAACCCAATCTTTCATTGGTCTCTCACAAAAATAGTTCATTGTCCCTGTTCCATTTGGACCTTCAATAATAGATCCTTCAAAGACTAGAATATCCATTTGAACTTTCCCGGCAATTATATCTTGCATTAAATGTGTGACTTGATGTCCAATTTCCATTCCTATGGAAGGATGCCATAAAATATTTACACCAAAATCAACAACCAATTCTACTACAGTAGGTTCTTGGGCATTTAAAAAAGACATGGTGTTTCCACTACATGCACCACCTTGCAACCAAAGTACATTAGCCATAAACAATCGTTTTAGTTTTTTAAATTAGAAATTATTTACTAAATCTAGAAAGTATTTTCTAATATTCCAAAAAATATTTTGAATTTATGTTTTTATGAAAAATATCCAGGCCTTTCGGTGTTAAAAATGGATAAATGACACTCCAGATATTTTTTTTATATAACCTTAAACTAATTAATTGATTTTGGGTAAGACGTTGTGGTAACCAAAATGTAATTATTATATGTAAATTACTAGAAATCATGTTAATCTGACCTTCAAATTGCTCTTTTCTCACTAGGTCAAATTTTTGGGAAGAAGTTAGTTTACTAAATATTTGTTGCAATATTTTTCGATTGATTTTCAACCATTTATCTTGAATTTGAGGGTAATTTCTTTCTATCTCCCAAATATTGTTAAATGTAAATCGGTTTTGATCATAAAAATGATAGAGGCCCGTGATTAACTCATCAATAGCCTCTAATGGAGAATTACAAATATATTTAGATAAAATAGTTGATAATTCATCGAAAAGGTTTTCGTAGGCTGATTCTACAATTGTTTCTTTATTTTTAAAGTGATAGGCTAAATTTCCAATGCTTATGTTACTTGCATCTGCAATTTGTTGTAGTCTGGTATTTGCAATTCCAACTTCAAAAAACAACTTTTTACTTTCAATTAAAATTTTATGTTTTGTAAAGGACATTTTAACTAAAATTTAGTTTAAAATATTTAATATCAATTATAATTGTACCTCTTTGATCTTTAGCAGCTTGCCTTCTCATATATTGAGCATTAAAAACTGCCTTTTTAAAACTCGAGTATTGTATAATTTTTCGTTTTAAAAATTTCAAAGGAGCTAAATTATCGGCAAATAACAAAAAAATATTCCATTCACCATTTATAATTTCAATGTTTTCAATAACTGCAGTATTCTGTAACCAAAAATCTTGATGTATAAATTGTACATCTTTTTGACTACCAATTGTTTCTAAATTTAATAATTCATCTAAATATAATAGCATTTTATTATATACCTCTTCCTGTAATTCAAAATGGTTTAAACTCATAAAAAATTAATTAGTCCAATGTATATTAATTTGTTGATATTCTCTTAAACCCATGTCTGTAAAAAATGGATATATTATTCCCCAAATATCGTATAAAAAATGATGAATATTAACATCTGAATTAAATTCAACTTTCTTGATATTAAGCCACATTTCAGTAATTGATCTAATTTGCCAAGCTAAATGATTTTGTATTTTTGAATTTAGCGGAATTAATGCTCCCCTAGAACTATTAAATGCTAACATTAAATTTATTTGATATAACTGCCATTCAATATATTTCTGGTGTTTTAATTGTATTTCAGGATAAGCTCGTAAAACCTCTACAGTATCTGTATAAAAAAAGGTGTGTTTCTGCTGTTGCTCAAAAGTAGCAACGAGATACGCATTTATATCTTCAAATAAAGGAACAACCCTGTATTCATTTAATAATAATTCTTGCTTTTCTTTTAAATCATCATATAATTCAGTAATTATATTATCCTTATTTTTAAAATGATAGGCCAAGTGCCCAACACTTATAAATGCAGCATCTGCAATATGCTGTAATCTTACATTTACAAATCCGTTTTGATTAAACAATTTCAATGCATTATCTTTAATATGTTGTCTTGTGGTTTTCAAAAAAAATTGATTTTTTAGATGATTACATTAAAATATAAATTTATTTTTATTTTTAGTAAAAATAAATTTTTTATAAATGACAAAAAGATAAAGCCCATAACTGTATTTGCACAAGACTTTACTATTTATTAAAGCTTTAGTACTTGTCAAAATATATACTTTGTACTCAAATTATTTTTTTGTATATTAGTAGAACCTGTTTTTTTTACTTGTTTAAGTCCAGATGAATTATTACTACTAGTGGACGATATTCGGGATGATGTATTTTCATATCCCCATCTAACACCACAATGAGGGCAGATATCTCCAATTTTGGAGTAGACTGATACAGATTTGCCACATTTCCCACAACTCTTACTTTCAAAAGATTGAGAAAATGAAAAAACACTAATTGTAAATAAATACAGTATTAATAAAATCTTATTCATTCGAATTTAAATTATTTACTATAAAAATACTCGAATGCAGCCTATTTCAGTGACTTTATGCAATAAAATATATGTTATTTTATAATATTACATTTCAGTACTACCCAATTAAAAATTTATTTTCAAAAATAACATGTAATGTAGTGCCTAAACTACAATTCACCCTCTACGAACCTAATCACCCTTCTGAGTTTTCTTTGAGCCAACGCTGGAAAATCTAACCCAAAATCATAAACCTGCTCCATTTTTTCCACTAGTTGGGATTTTATGGTTTTTACCTTCTTGGCTGTAGCGATTTGCCTATCAAACCATTCAGTAATAGTAATACCTTTTGCTTCACATTCAAGGATGATTGTTTCGTATGTACCCATTGCTAATCTTAGTGACACTACCTTAGTCGATTCCATAATATATAGTCTTTTGTTTACGGCTGTTTTCTTCCAGTTTTTGGGCGTATGATTGATGTTTACAGTTGTTTACCCATGTAGCCATGCTATCAAACCATCGATTTACATATGCCTTAGTATAGAAAGAATTAGCCAATTATTTAAATTTTACTATAAAGATAGTAATTTATTTGATATAATCATATTTTATTGTATTTTTGGTAATGGAAAAAATATACCCTAGTGAACTAAGTGGACCACTTTCAATTGAATTAGCCATAAAGCATGGCAAGTTAATGGAAGGTGTTTTTAGTGTTAAGCAGTCAGGAATCGATTCTAAAATATTCCACTCATGGAAATTAGAAGAACTACTGCCTACTGTTCCAAAAGGTGGCTGGGCTGACCTTTCTTTTATTGATTACTTATGGTTACATACTTTAGAAACCATGCGCAAATTTGGTTGCTCCAAAAAATTAATGAAAGATGTCTGCAATACCCTTTTTATAGAAGCATACAAAATAGACCTTCGAAAAATTACATTGAATGAATATGTAACACATCTAACCAATTTATCGAAAAAGCGACCATTAACCAATGATGAAGTTGCCTATTTAAATGCATGTGAAGCAGAATTAAATGATCCAATTAAAATGGCTGTCACCAACTACGACTTCAATTACTTTGCTCAATTAGTGCTAAAGTGCTTTACAAATAACAATGAAGTTGGTTTAGTGATTTTTGAAGATGGAAGGTTCAATACCTATGAGTTAACCAGCACTTTACAAAAAGTATCTAACCCAATTGATTTATCTGTTCCTCACCTATTAATCCCTATAACATCAATCATAAAAAAGTTTGTAGTCGATGAAGAAAAAGACCAATTTTTAACAACTACCGGAATTTTAAACAGTCAAGAATACGAAGTCATTAAACAAATTAGAAACAAGAACGTGAATCGTCTAACCGTTACATGTGATTATAATAACACAATAAATAAAATCGAACTTGAGGAAAGTGGCACAATTAATGGTAACGAAGCCAAACGAATTATACAACAGTTAGGTTTGAAAAATTATACTGGGGTTAAATATGATACAAGAGACGGCAGAACGCTGTCTTTCACTCAAACATCTAAAATTTTTATGGATGATAAGTAACGCTTCCGTTAGTGACGGCGCAAATAGTAACGTAGGTGTCCTTCTTTGGTAAAGACGATACCTCACACCATTACAAATGTTAAACCAACAACAAAATGTAAAACAAGAAAAACAGGACTATAAGATTACAAGAGAAGAACTTAAAAAATTTGACAAGTTCAAAAATCATTCGGAAACCGAGTTAGACGCAATAAGGGATACCATGTATCAATATGCGCTTATCTTATTAAAAACAAAACGCTATGAGTAATATAGATTACTTTAAAAAGTTTATGCCAGTAATACCAGATTTAGCCAATATGAACTTTGATGTTTGGTCCTATACTCGTGTTAGCTCCAAGGAGCAGTTCACGAATAATTCAAGCGTATCTAACCAAAAAGATCACAATATTAAATATGGAAAAGAGCATAATTATAATATTACTGAAAATTTTGGCGGTACCTATGAGAGTGCCAAATCTGACTTCACACGTAAGGAGTTCAAACGCTTAATAGATAAAATTAAAACAAGCAAAAAGAAACCCTATGCAATCTTAGTATTTAAGATGAGCCGTTTTTCACGCTCAGGTGGTAGTGCTATTGGTTTAGTGAATCAATTAGTTGAAGATTTGGGGGTACACTTAATAGAAACAAGTACTGGTAATTCAACTACAACTGAAAGAGGCAAGGTTGCCATTTATGAAAGTTTATTCCATGCTTATAAGGAAAATTTAGAACGTATGGAAATCATAAGACCTGCTATGCAAACTTTCATTAAAAATGGCGGCCGATTTGGTTCAGCTCCTTTAGGATATGACCATTATGGACCCAGAGTTAAAAAAGAAGGATTTCTTAGTTCTAAGCAAAGATTTGAAATCAATAAAACTGGAATCATACTTAAGGATGCATGGAAATGGAAAGCAAGTGGCTTATACAATGACGTTCAAATTATTGATAAGTTAGCAATGCGTGGGGTAAAAATTCGTCCTCAATATATTTCCAGTATGTGGCGCAACCCATTTTATTGTGGTATTAATGTCAACAGAATGGTTGATGAGCCTGTACAAGGTAATTGGGAGCCCATAGTTATTTTTGAAGATTTTGTGAAAGTACAAAACATGCTTTTAAAACAACCTCATGACCACTTGCATAACATTGAAAATGACAAACGTCCTCTTACACATCTAATTAATTGCATCCACTGCGAATCAATTTTAGTAGGTTACGAAGTCAAGAAAAAAGGACTGCACTACTACCGTTGTCCAAAGTGCAATGGTGTAAGCGTAAATGCCAACACTACGCCAAAAGCAAAACGTATAGGTGCTAATGAGCTTTACAAAGAGTTTTTAAAGGAATACACATTGGACGAAGATTTCATTCCAGTACTTAAGTTCCAGATTGAAAAATTGTATGACTATCACAATGACCATAACAAGGTTGACCAAGAAAACTTATTAGCTCAAAAAAGGGAGTTAGAAGGCAAGTCTAAGGTTTTAAAAATACGCCTTGGCTTAGGTGAAATTGACGCAGAAACTTTTTCATTATCCAACCAACACATACAGGAAAAAATAGCAGCTATTGAGTCCAAAATTGATTACGAGCAACCTACAAAATCTAACCTCGAAATTATGATTGATGAATCTTTGGCCATGGCCTCACAACTCAATGTAGTATGGGATCGTAGCGATTTAGAAAACAAAAAAATCATGAGTAGAACCCTATTTCCTGAGGGTGTGCTGTATGACCCCGAAAAACACCGTTATCTAACCAAAAATGTTAACAGTTATTTTGGCCTAATCAGTACATTATCAACGAATTATAAGGAAAATAAAAAGGGGATAAACCAAACTGATGCTGATTTATCCCCTTTAGTAGCGAGACCGGGATTTGAACCCGGGACCTCAGGGTTATGAAGATTTTTTGAGAAAATGAAAGTGTTGATTTGTAATGTGTTATGTTTTCACAAAACCGAAATCAACCGATTTGAACCGAATTCAGGGGGTGTTTTCATGACACAAAAGAAAAAGGGAATGTAGAAACACTCCCCGCTTTGTCTAACATCTATGAGACCCCTTTATTTGGGTAATTTACTAACCCAGTTTAAACCACCCTTCAAATAATTTATCTCCAGATAATTGAAATTCTTTTTGATCAACAACTTCATTATCTACTTTCTTGATTAATTTTAAATGTCTTCCTCTCTGCAAAAACTGATTATTTACAAAAGTGCTAAATTTAATTTCCTTTGGCTGCTTTAAAAATATTTCTTTTGACCACCTATTCCCAACATATTCTTTTATAAATGGTCTTCCATTTTCATCAGTAAACTGTACCTGACCAAATGTTTCAAAATTTATTTCAACAATAAGTTCAACTTTAATCAATGGTATAGTATCCATTATCCTATTATTTGGAAATAGATTATAAATATCTTTCACAGAAATGGTTCGGGGGGACATTTTGAATTGTTTAATTCAGTACTAAATTAGAAAAGAGATATAACTAGCATATTAATTAGAAATTAACTTTTTGTGATTTAGTTTGCATAGAAGCAATTCTATTAAAAAGTTAAAAACCTCACGCAAAACCTCACGCAAACCTCACGCAGAAACAAAAAAGGACCCACGATTTAACGTAAGTCCTTGATTTTCATGTAGCGAGACCAGAAACAACTTTACTATTTCTTACTTGGCGCTAATACTAACACCTGAAATGAACCTGGGATCACTTTAGCCCTTGTACCTTTTGGTGCATCCGCTGGTAAAGGTTCGTAATCAGCAGTAGGTAAATAAACCATATGCGTTTTATTATCTAAAGAAATGGTGCGTGCTCCTCTTTTAGTGGTTATTGTTTCTACTAATTTAAACTCATTAGCAGATACTTCTTTCACCACTGATACTGTTCCTGATCCATTAGAAGTGAAAATTAATTTTGAAGCTGGATCAAAAGCGGCTCCATCGCAACCTTCTCCAATTGGCACTGTAGCCACAATTTTTCCGTTGGTTGCATCCATTACCACTAAGGTTTTATCACAGGTAGAAAACAATCGTTTTGTTTTAATATCAATGGCTAAACCAGTTGGAGATTCTGAAGGTGATAAATCCCAAATATTTGTAACGGCTGCTTTGGCGATATCTACTTCAGCAATTTGATTTTTGTCTTCTAAGTTCACAAATAATTTACCAGCCTCATCACTAACAACTGTTTCTAATTTAGTACCACCTACAGCAATTGTTGCTACCACTTGATTGGTATTTACATCTATTATTGAAAGATCTCCTCCACTATGATTACTGGTCACTATTTTATTTGAGAATTGATCGTACATGATCCAGTCGGGGTTTTTACCCACCTCAATTTGTGTAAGTGTTGCACCTGTTTTTAAATCAAACACAGTAACATTATTGGTTTTACCATTACTTGTATATCCCATTCCCAATGATGGCACGAAAGCTACCCCATGCACACCAATTGTATTGTTAATTATACCTATTGAATCGCCAGTAATTTTATCTAAAATATTGATTTGGCCTCCATGAGACAAATACAATTTATTAGAATTAGCATCTACCGCGGGATAATCCCATCCACCCATACTGGTAATATGAAATGTTTTTACAATTTGGTAACCTGATTGTGCTGAAACCTTGGTTGCAAATGCTATTAATAGCAGGCAAATTGGAAGGATATTTTTTTTCATTTAATAAAATTTGAGATGATTATGATTGTTTAATATAATTTAAAAAATACAGACATATTTACCACCCTTCCATCCAATGGCGCCCATATCTATGGGAAGCCTGGATTATTAAGCGGAGGAAATACTATTTGATTGTTTTATAGCGCATTATCAAATTGCATTTTATCTTCTGCTTTTTTAGTGGTTTTACCAAAACGATAATTAAAGCCAATATAAAATACCTGTGCATCTCTACTGGTCAATTGATTTTGTATTAAGAATTTAGTAGTAAGATCTGATTTTTGCTTCAAGGTACTGAACACATCACTTAAAGTAGCGACAACAGATAGTTTGTTTTTCATTAGATCTTGACGCAAACCCATATTTACAACAAAGGTTGGATCAAAAAATCCTTGTATCGTTTGCCTCCCAGACCTATAAATACAAGTGAATTGATACATGGTACTTTTAGTGATAGAAGCACTTGCATTAAAGTTGGTATTGCTACTCCAAATCGATTTTTTATCGGGAGCAGTTGCTGTTCCAAAATTGATGGTATTATAAAACACATTGGTACTCAAATTAGCAGTAATCGTTTTTGTTGGCTTTGCAGAAACGACTAGCTCAAAACCAGTATTCTGATCGTTCGATAAATTTTGCCTAGTAGTTAAAAATGTGGTATCGTTCAATTTTTGAGTGATAGAAGTAAATCCATTGTATTTGTACCTATAGTAAATACTTGGCACGATGGTAAATATGTTATTCTTCCATTGATACCCAAATTCTAGCGAATGAATAAACTCTGGCAGCAAATAGGGGTTTCCTGCTCTTAAATTAATTGGATCCATATATTCAGGGAATGGATTTAAATCGTCGCCTTCTGGCCTGTTCACTCGCTTACTATAATTCAATTGCAATTCACCCTTTGAAAGTTTATAGGCTAATTGAACTGTAGGAAAAACATTGAAGTATTGATTCTTTATGATTGAATCTCTGGTCACCAAATTACTTTCTATGAACGATTGTTCTGCCCTCAAGCCCAATGAATATTCTAATTCACCAATGGCATTGGAATAGGTGCCATATACTGCATGTATTTTTTGATTCAACTTAAAAAGATTGGAAGTCAATGGATTTTTAATAACTCTGCCCGTGGAAGGATTGTAGTTTTCCGTTAGAAAATCGATGTCTTGTTGAATGAAAGATCCTGCATAACCAAGTTCTAGTTTAGCGTTTTCCCCTAATGGATTTATAAAATCTATCGTGGCTTGTTGATTGTGTTCAATTTGATTGACAAAATTATTATCTGGTATAGTTAGTTTGTTTGGAAAGTAGTACTGATTATTGTAATAATTTTTTTCATCTTCACTTTGAGAGGAAGCAGTAAACTCAAACCGTAATTCTTTCCCTACTTTGTTATAATTATGTTGCCAATAGGCAGTGAGATCTTTTTCATTTTCTACTGCAGGAGCAAAACGAGTTCTGTCTAAACGTTGTGTAATTTGTCTATTCTTATCAAAAAAAGTACGTTCATATAAATCGTTTCTTTCTAAACTAGTTTTTAAATAACTTCCAGATAGCCCGATGCTATTCATTGTATCGATGGTATAGTCAAAACCTCCTCTTAATAAATGAGACATTGGCCTGGCTTTGGATCTGTAATTTTCGGTGTAAAATCCTGTGGTTGCTCTTGAAAGTGAATCAGTAAATGTCCGATTAGTATTACCAAAACGATTTCTTTCATCCTGGCGAATACTATAAGTAGCAAAAGTATTGAGCTTACTCGTTTTATAATTGAGGTTTAAACTACCATTTTCTCTTTGTTTGTTACCTATATTACCAGTAATATTCCCATTGAAACCTGCTTTGATATTCTTTTTCATGACGATATTAATCATACCCGCAGTTCCATCTGGTCGATACTTTGCAGAAGGGTTGGTGATCACTTCAATTCTTTCAATGGTATTGGCTGGAATTTGTTGCAATATCTCGGCCCTATTTTTTCCCATTAATGGCGAAGGTCTTCCGTTAATGAGCACCATTAATTCTCCAGAACCTCTCAAACTAATATTGCCTTCGATATCTACTTCTACAGACGGAACATTTCGCAGTATATCACTAGCTGAACCCGATTGAGCCATAATATCCTGTGAAGTATTATACACTTTTTTTCCTACTGTAGAACTTAGCATATTCTTTTTTGCAGTAACACTCACTTCATTTAGTGTATTGGAACTTAATTCCATACTGATATTACCCATCGCAATGATACTTGCGTTTGCAGTCAGCAAAACAGTTTGTGTAGGTGCTATCAAACCCATATAATTTACTTTAAGTAAATAGTTGCCGAGCGCTATACTATCTAAATTAAATCTGCCTTTTTTATTACTGATAGACATTTTAATAACAACATTATTAGTTGGTCCTAATAACTGAACGGTAGCATATTCTATGGGTAGTCCAGTTTTTATGTCAACCACCGTTCCGTTTACAGATCCTATATTTTTTTGTGCTGATAAATTGCAATAACAACTTATCAGTATAAGTATTATACCTAAATATTTCATTAAAAACTTTTTAAAATACCACCAATTATACAGTCTAACCAAATCAAAATTAATTACCTTAAAGTTAGCTGTATAATCGGTGGATAGAGATTGATTTACATTATTTTTCCAGTTAGATCGAGTTTGGCTTCTTTGGTTTTACCCTTTAAACTATATTCAATTTCGAAATAGTTCTTGCCTTCTTTAGACTCAAT
>Ga0222712_10001102_pt1 | contig 34604 bp, 19 predicted proteins | sample C33_657DmetaG_FD_165043 | JGI IMG/M metagenome (GOLD analysis project Ga0222712, IMG submission 165043) | Estuarine water microbial communities from San Francisco Bay, California, United States - C33_657D | ecosystem: Environmental > Aquatic > Marine > Unclassified | place: USA: California...
CCGACCGACCGAGTGTATGCGTATATAGTACGACCGACCGACCGACCGACCGATTGACCGATCGAACGACGTGACGGTCGTTCGCGCGCGCGCGATTGGTCGACGCGAAGGACATGAAAACGAAACACACGAACGGCGTCGACGGCGGCAGGGCGAAGAAACGAAAGACGACGACGACGGCGTTGAAGGATTTCGCGAAAAAAAAACTCAAAGTCGGTCGCGTCGTGAAGAAGACGAATGAATCGGCCACGACATCGACGACGATTCGCGCGAAAACGTTGCGTTTGGCGAAACAGAACATCAACGACGGATGCGAATGCGACGGCGAGGCGCGCACGAGTCGAGGAACGGGATTAGGGGAAGGGTTGAATCAGTGCTCGCATTACGAGCGAGCGCGTCGGCGCGACGGCGTGCGAGCGGTAGGGGAAATAGCGGAGCGCGCGCCGAATGAAGTGCGCGCGCGAGCGGGGGATGTGATGGAGATGGTGGGAATGCGATTGAGCGATAGCGAGAGCGAGGTGAGGAAGGCGGCGAGGGAGTTGTTGCAACGAGGGGTCGCGAGAGCGCTCGGCGCGAACGGGTTCGCCCCGTTCGCGAAGGCGTTGATGCTGTACGTGAACGCGGCGCTGACGAGCGTGGATGACGGCGTACGGAGAGACGCGCCGTTAGCGTTGGATGCCGCGCTCGACGTCGCTCCGGCGCTGATGGCGGCGCACGGAGGGGCGAGCACGCTGCGACACTTGGGGGAGCTCGTGCGGCGGGGCGACGACGGAGGCGTCGGCGCCGGGTCTAGCGTTTCGCGCGGCGTCGGAGGGCAAAAAGCGGCGACGAGATTGGTACTTTTGAAGAGTGCGCGTAGGTTCGTGGCGATAGTGAGCGAAGGGATCGCAAGCGGCGGGGAAATGGGAAAGGTTGAATCGACGTCGGGGGCGCTCTACGCCGAGCGGGCGAGACGCGCGCCGACGAGCGTGTTGGCGGCGCACTACGCGTCTGGCGACGCCATCGCGAGCGATGGGACCGATGACGGCAGTCGCGCCGCCATGCGCGAGCACGCCAAACGATTAGTCGAACTCACGATGTCGGTTTGGGACGACGCCTCGCAGACGCTCGCGGATGAACGTGGAGTCGACTTTGACCGCGTACGCGTCATGGCGGAATCGATGACGTGCGCTCGCCTGGCGCTGCATCTCGCCGATAGCGCGGATGAGGTCGAAATTTGGGACATCGGCGGCGGCGCCACAGCTGCGGAGGTCATTCCCGAACTCTCGCGGCGCACGCTCGCGGCGTTTCCCGCGTGCGCACCATCGAGCGTCGCGGAGAAGAGCGACGTTGCCAAGGTGCGCGAAGCAATGGTTATGCTAAACTTTGAAACCTGTCGGTTTCTCATCGCCGCGTCGTCATCCGCGGCGTACGCGGCGACGGCGCGTCAACTCGCGCCGAGCACGCTCGAGGCGCTCCCTCACGTGCTGTCCCGAGCGTTGCGGTACCTCACCATGTGCTTGAATGGCATCGCACTGGATGGCGGCGCGCTCGGCTCGGCGGAACGCACGCAGCAGAGCGCCTACGGCGAGCTCTTGGCGCTCGCCAGAGAGGCGCTCGCGCTCCCGGTGTGGTGTTTCTCGGATTCGATGACGGGGAGCGCGTGCGCGGAGCTCGTGGAAGCGGTGACGCAGACATGGACGAAAGCCGTCATCGACGAGGATACCGAACGCGTCGACGCGTGCGTCACGTTGCTCACATCCGTGCTGCCCGAAGAAGCGCATCAAGGGTACACTCGGGTCCCGATTGAGACCGCCGCGAGTTGGGTTCGACACATACCGCGCGTGCTGTGGGCGCTCAAACACGACCGTCCCGCGGCGTCGCAAAAGTTGTTGTCGCTCCTCCACGTTGTCGCCTCGCGCAACCCGCCCGGCTCGCCGTTGGCCGACGTTCTCGCGCAGTGCGAGACAGAGATTGCGGTGTTGTTCTTCATCGTACCGCCTCCTGGCTCGGCGTCGAGCGCGAGATCGCGTCCCGGTCCATTCGCGCGGCTGCCGTTTGCATGTCAATGTCTTGCGGTGCAACTCATCGGCGTGATGCCTACGCTCACGGCGCCTACGATTCGCTCGTTGGTGAAAATGTGCCTCGATGTCGATCGCGTTGACGTGGAGATCTCTGTCATAGCGGTCGAGGCGCTGTCGGCGAATTTGCTCGCCGCGCCTCTCGAAGTCACGGTGTTATTATTCGCCTCGCTCCTCGCGGGATCGCCCGGCGTGCGATTCCTTGAGCCGTCGAGCAAACGAAACGTCGGCGAGGCATACGAGAAAGCTTGGGATATGTTTCAGCGCGTCGCCTCGAGCGCAGCGGGTGCACTCATCGCACTCGGCGACGCTTCAACCCCGTGGAACGGCGTTTTGCTTGCGAGCGCGGCCCTTAGAGATATTTGGACGCATCGCGTCGAGAAAGGCGATGTCGAAGGTGCGTCGCGCACCGCCGCGGGATTCGCTCTCCTTCTCGCCAGCGCCGCCGAGTTTGCCAGCGCCGCCAAGTTCGCCGAATTTGACGCCGAGTTCGTCGAGTTCGCGGCGGAGATGAAGGAAATCGAAAACCGCGACGTATCGTCCATGATTCCCGAAATTTTGGCCTGGCTCGTCGTCCGCGCCGAGCGTGAAGAGGATGTCGCGCCCGTAAAGCGCGCCATCGCGGCGGCGCCGTGGCTCGCGAGCCCCATCGCTCGCGCTGTCCTGAGTGTCATCAACACGAACGACAGCGCAGTCACCGCGAAGGTGGAGATCGGCCGCGCGATCAAGTTTGTCAGCGTACTTATTCGATCCGACGTTGCTCGTGAAAGTGACGTTGGCGCGACGGCGAAGGCGTTGCAATCCGTCGCCGCCGCGTCCACTGACGTGGACGTCCGCAAGCTTGCCGGTGGATTGCTAATCTCCATAAGCGAAGCGTACGGAGATATGTAGATAAGTATTAGTCGTACAGTGTACTGTAGCCTTTAGCTTCGAGTTGTGTTTTGTACTGCAAGGAAAACATTGCGAAAGCGTAAATTTTTGGTGCTAATGTCGGTTTCGTATTCCATGCTTACTGACGAGCATCGTCGCCGCAATCGCGCGCGCGCAAATCGCATCTATCAATCATCTGCGATCACATGAAGTCGTACCCGTCATCGGGGCTGTTCACGGCGTACTTGAAATCATCCAATCCATTATCCCCACCCTTGCCGCCGGCGTTCAAGAATTTACCCTTACCCTTCTTCGATCCCGCCTCCGCCTTTTTCTTCGTCTCCGCGTCCGCCTTTTCGCGCTTCACCTTCTCCGTTCGCGTGAGCACGATCGCGTTCTCAACCTCCTTCACATCCGCCGCGCTCAAGTCTCTCATCGCCACGCGCAACAGCGCCTTCAACCCGCACGTGTAAAACCCGCTCTCCGACCGCCCCACTAAGTACTTATACGCGATCGCGCTCCCGAGCTTTTCGTACTCCACCTTTGACTTTGGATCGAACTCATCCAATTTCACGTCATCGCTTCCAAAAAGTTCGCGCGCCGCGCGTAAATCTTCCTCCTCCACCAATCGTTGTCGTCTCGCCTTCTCCGCGACGGGATCCGCGAGCTCGTCTTCGCCCTCGCGCGCTTCGACGTCATCCTCCTTCGATGTCTTCGCGTTCCCCCGAACGCTTTTCGACGACGAATTCTTCATTTTTACACCATCTTTCTTCGACACAATCGCCGCGTTCGTCGCTCGCGACGCGCGAGCGCCGCTTTCGTCGTCGTCATCCTCGCGATCTTCATCCGCGAATTTCGCGTCGAGCGCGTTCGCCTTCCCCGCGATCGACGTCGTCACCGCCGCGAGTTTCGCGCTCACGCTCGGGATTTCGAAATCATCTCTGTCCCAATCGTCGTCGGAGGACATGTTCGGCGAATCGCGTGGACGTTGGATGACGCGCGCGTTCGGGGCGCGATGACGCGCGAGCGACGTCACGCGAGGACGGACCGCGATGGGCGAACGATATTGGCCGTTTTATGTCGGCGTTTCATGACGAGTCATTGACTCATATCGAGTGTGATTTTCAAACCACACTCGAATGTCCACGACGAATGGCGACGACGAATGTCCACGACGAATGGCGACGACGACCGACGACGACGGGGGTTATGTTCACGCGTGCGTGCGTGCGTGCGTGCAATCATCCCATATTTGTTTCTTTGAATTCGTAATCTTCCCGACCGATGATGATTGGTCAGCCATCGCGCCATCGCATCGTCGCGGTCATTTTGAGCTCGCATCGATTCATCTCTGGCGCGCGAGATGTGTCATTCAAACGCGCGTGGGCGACGTCATCACGCGTGACCTCGCGATGGTGACGATGCGCGCACGCGCTGAGGTCGTCGCCTCGAGCGCGCGTGCGCGAATGAACGCGAGCGAACGCGCCACGGGCGCGCGCTCGAGGGGCGCGAATGGAGGAATATCCCGCGGCGCGCGCGCGCGGAGGCGGGACGTCGAGCGCAAAGCGTCGAGCGCGACGACGACGACGAGGAATAGGAATGAGAAAACGAGTGCGAGTGAAGGGGAAGATGATAGACGAGACGTAGGACCGAATTGGACGAAGGGTGGAGGACGAGGCGAAGGGGACGGCGGCGGCGCGCGCGTCGTCGTCTTCAGCGGAGGCACGGCGATGAATGGAATAACGATGAATTTAAGCGCGGTGACGTCCAAGGTGACGCACGTGATACCGGTGAGCGATAATGGAGGGAGCACGAGCGAGATCGTGCGCGTTTTGGGGGGGCCCGCGGTGGGGGATTTGCGGTCGAGGTGCCTGCGGTTGAGCGACGAGTCGACGCCCGAGGCGGTGGCGGTGAAGAAGTTGTTGGCGCATAGGTTGCATCCCACGGACAGCGCGTTGGCGCGTGGTGAGTGGTATAAGATTCAAGAGGGCGAGCACGAGCTTTGGGACGGCATCGGGGATGATTACGCCAATATTATTCGTAGATTTCTAGTTCATTTTCACCAAGAGGTGACGTCGTCGACGGTCAAAGGACGGTTTGACTTTGTTAACGGCTCGATTGGGAACTTTTTCTTCGCCGGCGCGCGATTATTTTTTAGATCTATGGATGCGGCGATCTTTTTGTACTCTCGAGTGAGTCGGATTCCCGCCGATACCGTCGTGGTGCCGTGCATCTTGAGCGAGGATAACGCGCGCGTCAACTTGGCAGCTGAACTCGTGGATGGCACGATTATTCGCGGCCAAAATGAAATCTCCCATCCTTCCATCGATAGCAAAAAGTTCTCAAAAGATATGGCGTTCACGTCAAAGAATCCGGACGTGGTGAGCAAGGAATTTTGGACGTCAGTGTTGGAATCGGGCGAGTTTCCCGAACTGGAGGCGCACGAAATGTGGGGCGGTTTGCGACAGAGCTCGCGCGGATTCAAGAGCGTGCGCGACGCGTTAAAGAGCGGAAGCCTGAGCGACGCCGCCGAGTTATTGCAGTCGCGATTCATCGATATCGCATATCGCCCGTTGAGCGTGTGGGATGTCAACAAAGTTGTCACCGCGTACGATCCGTTGCCGTCGCCGATTAAGCGAGTGTTTTACGCTTCGAGCATCAACGCGAACGACGAGAATTTCGAGGTGCACCCGAAGGTGAATCCCACGGTAGAGAAGAAAGTTGCCGAGTGTGACGTCATAGTTTACGGCATGGGTTCGCTCTACACTTCAATCGTCCCGAACTTGGCGCTGAAGACTATGGGCGACACCATCGCGAACGCGTCGTGCAAAAAAGTGCTCATGTTGAACGGCGGTCACGATCGCGAAACAGGCACGATGACCGCGAGCGAGATCGTTCAAGCCGTTGTCGACGCTTTGAACATGAAGTACACCTCGGTCGAGCTCGAGCACTCCGTGCTCGCGTACGTCACCGACGTCGTCGCTCCAAGAGGCGGCGGCGTTCGACTCGACGTCGCCGAGCTCGCCGCCTTGGGCTTGCGCGTGCACGAGTGCGACTCCTTCCCGGCCCCGGTGAAAAACGCCATCGATACCGTACACTACGAACCACGAGCGTTCGTCGACCTATTGACCCGCATCGTCGCCGAAACCGGCGCGTGACGACTGCTCGTTCCGAGCCCGCGTCGTCCTTTCGCTCGACGCCCAGCCCGCGCTCCGTGTAACGATACAAAAACCATCTCTTCCATCGCGCGCGCTCGTTCGCCTTCCTCATTCGATTTCCTTCGCGCGGTCCTCATTCGCGTTCGCGCGTGTCTCGTCACGCGCGAGACAAACGCTTCGCCTTCTCGTCTTCTTCGCGTTCCGCGGCGTCTCCCTCACATCCCGCCGCGCGGTGGTTCACCCCCCGACTCGTGCGCGCTATTTCCCGAAATGTCCTCGCGCGAAATATCCTCGCGCGTTGTTCGACATTTCGCGCGATGCGTGACGTCCGCCCCGTCGTCGTCGTCATTCGCGAGCGCGTCGCGCGGGTTCGCTTCGGAATCGCACTCGGGCGCGGACGCGCGCGCGAGGTTCAACGCCAACGGGCGAACGAAAGAGGAGGAGGAGACGGAGAAGGCGTACGCCGAGCTCTTCGCCCGGTTCGAACACGCGCCGAGTAAGCAGAAACGGTTCTTGCTCAATCGCGCGCTCACGGGAAAGGCGAACGCGAACAACGATGTTGGGGCGAACGACGGCGGGGCTCAATCGCGACGCGATCGCGCGTTGCAAGTAAAAGTGATCGACGTCAATCGAACGAACAAGGTGACCAAGGGGGGGGATCTGACGAATTACACCGCCACCGTGGTGGTTGGGAACGGCGATGGCGTCGTTGGATTCGCGCACGGAAAAGCCGCGGAGGTCGGTCCGGCGATCGATAAGGCGTATCGCAAGGCGGAGAGGTCGTTGATGTACGTGAAGCGGTTCGATAACCACACGATTTTTCACAACGTCAAGGGTAAGTTCTGCAAAACGCAGTGCACCATGCTGCCTGCGCCGAGCGGGGCTGGGATCGTCGCCAACGACGTCGTGGGGGCGATTTGCAAACTCGCGGGGATTAAGAACATCAAGGCGAAGATTCACGGCAGTCATCACCCGCTGAACACGGTGCACGCCGTTTTCGACGCGTTATCACAAGTGGAGTCGCCCGACGACGTCGCCGAGCGTCGCGGGGTTAGCGTTTTCAGAATTTAGTCAACGTTTAGTCAGTCGTGTTAAAATACATCTATCCTTCTAGGTCACCTCGCACTCGTCCGCGTTTCGTTTTTTCGTTTTCAAACCCGCGCCGTACTGTAGAGAAAAATCCTACGCGTCTTCGGCGTCGGCGAACCTCCCGGGTTGGTTTAGTAACGCATCTAATTCATCCGCGTTTGGCATCACGAGTTTTCCGTCGTAGCTCTCGAGCGCGGCGCGTTTAGACCCATCGATGTCGTCCGCGAGCACGCTCGATTCATCGTAATAATAACCATCTTCTTCGTCGCCGTCTTCGTCCTCGTCCTCGGTGTCCGGGTTCAACTCCGCGCACGCGCTCAACGCCGCGAACACTGAATCAACGGTCGTGGGTTCGTGCGGGACGAACCGAACCTCCACGCTCGCCTCGTCGTCGTCGTCGTCGTCGTCGTCGTCGTCTCGCGCCGGCGCGTCCTCGGCGCCGCCGTCGATGTGGCAATACACGCACCCACGCTGCGCGTGCGCCGCATCCGCGCGCGACACCGCGTGTAATGCGATAGATTGGTAGTTCATTTCAAATGCGTCGCCGTCGCCGTCGCCGTCGCCGTGCGCGGTGTCTGGGACGAATGCGACGCGGAGCGTGGTGATGAAGAGCGCGCCCGTCGACGCCGCTGGCGAGGCGTCAAGTGGACCGACGACGACGTCTGCGCGACACTGAAGCTCGATGAATTCACCTTCTTGCAGGCGAAGAGCGCGAGAGCGCGCGTCCACGACGTCGGGGCGACGGTGGAAACCGAGCGCTTTGGGCATTTCGCGCGCGAGCTGAGGAATGAGGAACGAGGAATCATCGTATCAATCGATCGGCGACAGGCTCCGGTCGCTAGGGCTACAAAGCTAAGAGTCCTATGCGTGCTATTTATCCAACCGTAGCAGTGGCGACGGCGCTAGCGTGGACCGAGAATGAAAGAAAGAAAGCCGTCGGCGACGTAATTCGCGTGTCGCGACATGTTTCGCGTGATCTTAGCAGACGATCGATTCAATCGATCAAGCGCATCGCTCGTCGTCACTCCCCTGTGCTCATCAGCGCGCGATCGATCGATCACCATCGCTCTGTCGTCCTCCCGGACGTCGTCCACCGCCACTTCCACGTCGACGCCCTCCGGCTTCGACGTCGGCGCTCGCGCTCCCTCCCCTGATCTATCGATCACCTTCTCCGCCACTAAAATCTCTAATCCAGTGCAATACGGAAACTCCGTCCCTCGCTTGCGATCTTCCGTCGTGGGCGCGCGTTCTTTATAAAACGGCTCCGCTCGCCGAGCGACGCCCGCGCACGCGTACTTATACCTCGCCGCTACGTCCCCGGTGAGCAACGTCCGTCGCTCTCGAGGAAGCGCGCGATCGCTCGAAATCGACATCCCTATGCACTTCTGCCCCCGTCGTCGTCGTCGTCGTCGTCGTCAGTCACTCAGCCATCTCCGCCGTTCGTTGAAATCTGTCACGTTTTCACCCTTCCCTCGTCCACGAGGATGTCGAATGTCGAATGTCGAATATCACGCGTCACGCGTTCAATATCGCCGCGCACACGCACCGGCGCGCGTCTCGCGCTCTCTAAAAAATCATCAAACACGCACACGCCGTAGCACGCGCGCGTGCGCGCGCCGAATTCGTCGTCGTCGTTCGCCATGACGACGCGCCGTGACGACGCGCTCGTCGGCGATCGCGCGTCGGTCACGTGGTCGGTCGGTCGGACACGTGGTCGGTCGGTCAGATACTCGGTCGGTCGGTCGGACACGTGGTCGGTCGGTCGGACACCCCCCCCGTCGTCCCCCCGCGACGGACGTCGCGCGCGACGACGGGACCCCGCACTGGACGTCGCGCGCGATGGCGTCCGAAGGCGAGGTGCGACGCGAAGCGCGCGCGAATGATTTAATTTCGTTCGTTCGTTCTTCGATCTCACGCGACGAGGCGAACGTCGCGCGCGCGCGAAAAAAAGATGATGATGATGATGATGATGATGATGATGACGATGTGGACTGACGCGCGCGATCGCGCGCGATGGCGATCGCAGGGACGATCGACGACGACGACTCCAGCGACGACGACGACGACGAATGCGGTATTTGGGTCGGGATTTAAATCTTCAGGTTTTGGCGCCGCCGCGCTCGCCGCCGGGGGGTTCGACCCGAGCAAGTTCGCGACGAGTAAAGTCACGGCGGCGGATGGGAAACACGACGACGAGAACGACGGGGAGAACGACGGGGATGAGGACGTGGAGAAGGAGTGCGACGCCGAGTTCAAACCCGTGGTGAAATTGGAGATCATCGAAGGCGCGGAGGCGACGACGACGGGGGAGGAGAATGAGGATATCTTGTTTGAAGCGTACGTGTTGAGCGATCGCGCGAGCGCGAAGAGGGAGTTTGAACGCGAAGCGATCGCGTGCGGAGCGCGAGCGTCGGCGGCGCGAGAGAGAGAGAGAGAGAGAGAGAGAGAGAGAGAGAGACTGACGACGACGCGACGTCGTGGGTTTTGCGATTTTTAGGAAAGTGAAGTCCTATCGATTCACCGATGGTGAATGGAAAGAACGCGGTTTAGGGCCGATCAAGCTTTTGGAGCACAAGAAGACAAAGAAGATCCGGGTATTGATGCGACGCGATAAAACACTGAAGATTTGCGCCAACTTCTACGTGCAGCAGGAATCCAAGGTGGCGGAGCACGCGGCGAGCGAAAAGGCGTGCGTGTTCACCGCGATGGATTGTTCGGATGGTGACATTGCGCCTGAGCTTTACAACATGTGCATCAAGTTTGGGAGTGCGGACAAACGCCAACAATTTACCGACGCGTTCAACGCGGCGCAAAAGAAGATGGCGGCGTTGCCCAAGGATGCGGACGCCGAGCATAAGGAGGAGCAAAAAGCTGCCGTCGCCGCGGAGGCGGACAAATTGGCCGAAGTCTTGGGCGAAACTAAGGTTGAGGTAAAACATGACGAAGACACCGCGTAAGGGCGACGGTTCTCGATTAGCCTGTGTGATTGATATGAAAAATTCGCCACGCGAGCCTTACTGTGTATTTCACGATGTTGACAATTTCTACGTTACTAAAATAGCGATCACGATAGCAAGCGTCGGCCGAATGTGTCAAACGCCGCCGCAAGTTCCTCCGTCTCCGCGCGCGCGCGCTCGTTGTTGTACTGCATGCGTCGGCACTCGGACGCGTAACTCACACACAAATCACCTATGGCGGCTCGCACGTGACCACCAGTGGCGTACGCTCCGTAGGCCGTCGACTTTGGTACCAGAGACTGGTCCCAAAGCTGCAGTACAAAGAAAACCGAGCGAAGCAAGCGGAGACGCAAGCGCGGGGTTTGCAGCGCGTCGACTTTTGACAGTCGCTTGTCATGCATACGTTGCGCCGGCGTCGCGAGCAACCGATCGTATGCGCGTTGCACCGGCTCGGCGAGACCTTTACACGCGATGACGAGCGCATCAGCGACTTCACCAGTGTCAAAATCATCATCTCCGTGAGCTTCGACGGCGACGTCGGGAACGCCCCAAAGCCCAGCAGCCATGAGTTCCAAGCGAAGCGCGACGTGCACGACCGGGAACGCGACGTCGGATGGGAATAATTTTACACCCAACGCCCGAACGGCGATGCACGCTTCGCGCAAACACGTAGTTGCGCTCGGAGCTCGATCGGAAGCTTGTAGCAAGAGCTTATCCCACAAATCGCAAGCAATTTCCCCATCAGGATCGTGGTACTGCGCAAAATGTACCATTTCGAGGCAAATGTCCCACATTTCGCACGGCTTGGCGAAGTCATTGTACAAATCGCTGAGCTGCTTCAGTTCTCGCTCCAACTCGTACACATACGCTTCCTCCGGAGCGTTTCCAGAGCCAGCCACGCGCGCTTGACGCGAACGCTCGACACACACGCCCAGCACGCGTCGTTGCATGTCGAGTAACTTGATTTTGCTGTCCACGTTCTCAGAGAAGGACATGTCGAGGCCGTTATTTCCGCCGTCGACTGACTTGCGCGCGTGCATGAGCGCGCGCTCAAACAAAGCCATCCGCTGATCTAAGGTGAATGTCTCGTCGTTCGCACATCGTCGTTCTGCCAACGAACAGTCGACTTGAGCGGCTAATCCGAACAAGCTGCGTGCTGCGTACAGTTGAGCCAAGAGGTCAAGATGACGAGCTTCGTCTGGCGTCAACACGCCGCCTTGTTGCGCCGTTGTCAAAGCACTCTTGCTGACCAAATACGGCTCCAGCATCGCCGCTGGTAATGAGAGCAGCATCGCATCGCGCTTAACGTGAACGAGTTCCGCGAAAATGCGATGCATAAAGTCTTGCGAATCCGCACCCGATACACGCTGCAGCTGTTCGAGAACTTTCGTGAGACCGCGTTCGCGAATGTCTTCTGGAAGTTCAGCGGCGACACGACTCAGTGAGCCCGGTTCCGCTTCAGCATCCGATTTCCCAGTCGCAAGCGCTCTTATCGTGGTACATGTGACATCGAAACACGCTTGCAAGTCCTGCGAAAGGAACGAAAGATAAACCGTGGTTAGAACTTGAATGAACGTTTGCGCAACAAATGCGAATGCGAATCGCAGTCGCTCAGCCTTAGATGTTCTGTAGTTTTGAATCGTCACGGGAAGCATTGGCGGTAAGCCAAGCGTTTTGCGTCACAAATGTCGTCTTCACCGCGAACCGCAACCCATACGAGTCGAGCGAAAGCGCATCAAATGATACTCACCACCATGTCCACGGTGGACGGACCTGCGGAGAATCGATTCTCCTCGGCGCGCGCTTCGAGCGCAGCAGCAGCAGCGAGCGGCACAGCAGTAACGCCATGGAACGCTCGTAAGTCAATTAATTCTGCGCAAACACTGGATAAATCACCAGCAGTGGGAACCTTCATGAATAGCGCGATAGCGTCATTCACGTGCTTATCACGAATGACGTTTTCTTTTCGCGCTCGAGCGTCTCGAGCGAGCTGCAATAAATCGCGAGCATGGTAAAACGTTCGCGAATCGGCACCAAAAAAGTCAGGACAGCCCTTTTGGAGATCCGCCGCCAACGCTTCGGCGCTGTGCCTGGCGTGCGCCATCATGTGTGACATCATGGCTTCGATGAGCGAGCTAGCTATGCGTGCCCCTTGCTGCGTGGAAACCAAACGCTTCAATGTTAGCTGCGCGAGGTTGCAAAGATACAGGTCAGTCGACGAGATTTGACATGTGAGAAACAAACATGGAAAACTCAATGGACGCTCAGTGGAAGGGCACCATATAGGTTGTCATCAAGGTGAATCAGGGGATTGACAGATTGATATATGGAGAGTCATCAACGCGCCGGAGAAACGAGCGAAGCGTTAAGTTCATCAGCGACGCGTACCTGTGGAAGTTCCTTTCTGATAGCTGAGGGAAGCATGTCCGCAACTCTTGAAAAACGGTCATCTACGATGACAATGCTGATTAACGATAGTGCCTGCGCAGTGCGGCTTACGATTGCAGAGAGCGCGGAGAGACTGCGTTCTTCTTCTTGAAGAGCCGTCATTTCGCTCCCCGTAGAGCGCACACGTCGACGTTTGTTCTGAGAAATATCGACACCGCTGCTTATGCGTGGACGACGCTGTCGTAGGAACGTCACCAATGGAAGCAAACGGTCTTGTAAAGTCGCTAAGAGTGTGGCATCCATGGAACACACCAACGCTGGCTCTTCACTCATGTAGCGCGCTGCCGCTTGCACCGCGTTTAACGCCTTGTTAGCAAACATCATCGCAGGTGATGTAGGACGTGCGTTCCCATTCAACTGCGTTTGCGCGGGCGCGCGAACTGGAACTATGATCGGGCGCTCCCAAGTGCTCGACATTACGCGTGCAGTGAATAAGAACAAACCGCGCTGAGCCGACGAAAACGTCAGCACTGGTTGTACGATGGCGCGACCCATATTAAACGACCCACCATTGTTCTCTTGATTTTGCGCGTAACTATCTTCTACTATCGTTGGCTCGCCCGTGAGTCGCGGATCGTCGAAAGCCCGCTTCGCAGCAAGAATAACCGCATTCGATTCTGAACCAGATACGGCGAGTGCGACGCACATCGCTGCAGCCTCAATCGGACCGTAGCTCTTGAAAAACTCTTCAATTTGCTCGGGAATATTCTTCTCCAAAAGGCTCTTCAGAATATCAATGGGACGAGCTTTTTCGAATCGAACTATACCAGCATTCGTAATAAGCACGAAACGTCTACGCGGGCACACGTACTGGGTGACAAGCTCAGAAAGCAACCCGGTTGACGTCACGCGCGCCTCTGGGAGCGTTCCCACAGGGTACGGCGGCTCTAGCGCCTCTCGCACACTCTTTGGCAAAGGAATTTCACCCAAAGAACCAATGCTTGATGCACATCGTCCGTCGAGTTGGTGCAAAGTGACGACTTCGCGCAAACCTCGCGTGCCACTTCCAGAACTCGGCGGCGGCGTGGGCGGCGGAAGTTGCAAATGCGGCGGCAGCGCCAAATCTCGATTCGATAGAATCAACCGCGCATCGGAGTCGTTTGGCGTTGCGTCCGAAAGCAACAAAACTCCACTACTGTAGAACCCGGCCTCGATCTCCAGCGCGCGAGAGGTAGTGTTGAGCAATGCTTGCGCCGTGGTCATTCCTCGCTGGTTACCGCCTTGCGGGGGAGGATCGCGTTGCTCAACCACACTCAAACGCGACGGCGGCGTGCGCACGCTCCCAGAAATCGCGCGAGAAGAGTATCCACGCGACGGAGGAAGCGACGTGAAGTAGATGCGTCGGCCATCGGCGCAGATTGCCACGAGCGTCACAACCGACGATTCTTCTGGAGACACGATTGCGATGTGCACCAACTTTGCCCCTTTTCTAACCGACGAAGTCGCCGAGCTAAACAGCGAGCTTTGGCCGCGCGCCTGCGCCGCAAGCTGCGCAACATTCTTTACTTCAGCCACGCGTCGAGGAGCATCCTTCGCCAAAGGCCCAACATCGTACACGTGCACTACGCCCTGCTCGCTTCGCGTGTACAAGATCCCCCGCTTGGCGTCCACGACAACTTGCTTCAACGCATCCGATCCTTGAAACCGTAAAACCGAGGGCAGTATGGATGAAATATTCGAGCTGTGTCGCACCTTTTTACACCTCTTGCTGTGCCACGTGTCGCTCTGCGCGTACACTAGTTCGTACAACGCCTCATCCGCGCCGGCGAGAAAGATGCGCCCGTCCGGCGTGCTCGTAATGTCGTTCATGATAGTCGCATCCGTCGGGCACGAGTATTGCAACGGGTGCACCGTCATCTCCCGTCCTTCGTCCTCCAAACATAAACCCACCATGACGAGCTCCACCGTGGTGGCGATCACCAGCACATACGAAATAGCCTCCAAAAATACCCCCGCTTTGGGTTTTGCCAGCCCCACCGCCACGATGGCTTGCTCCTCACCGCTGTACTCCACCGGTACGTCATCTGCGACGTCTAATCGCCACAGAAACAGCGAATTGTCCACGCTCGCCCACGCGCGCGAGATCTCTGGAAGAACACCACAAAAACACACGCTCTGTCTCGTGTTATACCGCTCCAAAACGACCGCCGGCAGTTCCTCCGTGCGCAGTCCCACGACGTCGCTCGGCCAGCCCGCGTTTTGAAACGAGTACGCCTCTCGCGGGGCCTCGCGAAGCAACTCCACTAAATCCGCCTGTTCGGGATCCGCCGCGAGTTTCGATACCGTCTTCGCTGCGTCTTCCATCGCCTCCCGGAGCTCTGCGCGCGCGCGAATCAAACCCACCGTCAGCTCGCGTTCGCTCGAACATCCTCCATCGTCCACAAATCCCTCTCTCTCTCTCTCTCTCTCTTTGCCTCTCTGTCTGTCTCTCTCTCGCTCGCTTTCCTCGACGCATCACCGCGCGTTCACGCGCGCGCGTCCCTCATCGTTCGCGTTCGCGTTCGCGTTCGCGCGCGATCGCTCGCCCTTCGCGTCGATCACCCCCCGCGCGCGCGTCCCCGATCGCCCTTTCGCCGTCGCTGTCGCCCTTCCCTTCGACGATCGTGTGCGTTGACGCGCGCACGCGTACCTCTCTGATCGCCCTCTCGTCGCTGCGGCGACGACGTCGAACGCGGTGATGTCACCGGTGATGGCATCATCTCGCGTCGACGTGTGGCGCTCGCGACGAGCTCGCGCGCGCGTCCTCCGCGGTCGTCGCACAACGCGACGCATTCGCACGCGCGCGATGCCGCAAGCGCGGGACGACGACGAAAGCAACGCGTTCGACGCCTTGGACGACGGCTTGCGCTGGTCTTTGGGTTTTGTCGAGCGCGTGAGCGAGGACGACTCGTGGGCGCTGACGCGGTGGCACTTCCCGAGCAAGTGCGGCGGCGTCCCGGCGTGGCTCGACCCGGTGCGCGTGCCTTTCGCCTCGCAGCTCGCGAGCGCGAACGGGGACGAGTTGGATTTTTTGTTGCAAGTGTACGCGGCGACGAACGATGAGGAGCCGAGCGCGTTTCATCGAGCGGTGTTCGTGTTCGTGAACGCGAGCGGCGGGGAGACGCATAAACGCGGGGGATGTCGAGCGTTTCGATCGCAATTGCCGCGAGTGAATGGGTATTATGACAGCGAACCGTTAGCACCCGGGGTGATCGGGAACGCACTGCGTCGGGAGGAGGAGGAGGAGCGGCGAAGGAGGTGCGACAGATGGGACGTGAGCGCGAGCGAGGCGGCGGCGGCGTTACGGGCGCCGACGAAGACGTATCCCGAGTTCGAGCTTGTCGTGGAGAGCGAAGAGCGCGCGACGGATTCCACCGAAGGGATGAAGATTTTGGAGGATAACGTCGGGGACGACATGACGGCGGAGGACTTGGATGAGATCGAAGCGGAGGTGTACGACAAGGATAACGAGCAGTTGGCGACGTTTCACGTCATGCTGAAGAGCGACCCGGATCAGGTGTTGAGGTATTGCTACGACGAGGGCGCTCGACCGTTATGGCCGTCTGTGACGCATGCGCCGAGCGAAGGGAACGTGCCGTGCTGCGAACGATGCGGGGCTCCTCGGAGGTTTGAATTTCAGATTCTGCCGACGATTATTAGCAAGTTTGATATCGACGCTGAAGGCGATTACGCGCTCGATTTCGGGAGCATAGCCGTATACACGTGCTCAAAATCGTGCGCACCCATAGAATGCGATCCCGTTGCCCAAAAGTCAGGGGCTTACGCGGAGGAGTACGTGTTGGTACATCCACCGTTGAATCAGTAGCATAGGCGTCGGCGAAACAAGTTGTTGTCCGAGGTAGCAGCTTTTATTCAAGTTTGATTAAGTTAAAGTATTGTATAGTTGTGCTGACGCATCCATATTTCATGGAGCGCGCACGCAATGCGGAGTTTGTTATCTTCACGCGAACGAGCTCGCGCCAACATAGCGTACAGGCGTAATTATAGTTTTTCTTCCCCGGAAGATTTAATAAATCCAACCGCAAGACGGACGGCTTGCATGGCGTCTTCCCATTTGCGAGCCGAAACTGAGAGCATGTAACAGTTACCACCAAATTTCTTCAGTACATCGCTCGCGCCACTCTTCACTGTGAGCACGAGAGAGACCACCGGGCAGTGATTCCGGACGGCGTCCACCAATCCTTTGAGCGTCAACTTCGTATCAGTCATAAGAACAGATGGCAATGGAATCGTCGACGCATACGACGCTACTTCGCAATCTTTGACGGTTTCGCGATAATGCGTGCGATCCTGCGTCAGCTGCTCGTGACTGTTTATGATTTCCACGTAGTCGTGCACATTTCCGTCGAGTTTAATCACGATTGGTTCATGAAGTTCTGGTACACTCATCGAACTGACTAAGATGGACTTCGCGCTCGCGGTGTGCGCTCCATGTACCGCTTGAGACAGGCGCAGGCGACTCGTCGTCACAAATCCATCTTGCGTAGATATATTTGAGTTCATCGCGTCCTCTTTCTTGATAGTTGAATGACTTGGACTCGGGCCCATGCGATTGGAATCCGTTGTCGTATCGGGCGAGGCGTCCAGTGCTGAATTGGAGCGCCGAGAGGTGTATTCCATGATATATTCGCGAAACGGTGTTAATGAACCATCTTTTCGGCGTTTCGTTGCGTTCCAGTGATTCTTCACCGAGTTTTCTGTTCGCCCTTTGAGGTAGCGTGCAATGTCTGACCATCTGTTGCCTACTTCGCGATGGGCTCGAATAAGTACGTCTTCCTCCTCCGCAGACCACGAACCGCGCTTGATATCGGGCGCTAAATGATTATTCCACCGCTCTCGGCACTGCTTGCCGACGCGTCCGTACAGAGCGCGAGCGATTAGCGACCAACGTCGCGTTCCGTATCGCGTCACGAGATCAATCAACTTTGTGTCTTCGTCCACCGTCCATTGGCCCTTTAACTTCATTCCGTTTCGCATCTTGAACGATCCATCGACGGAGTATTCCACATAGACATCTTCACTCACAGATTTCGATCGTTTCATCGTGGGCTCGGCATCATCATAAGACGTCAGCGAACCGCGTTTCGCCCGTGACGGGTCTACGATTTCTTGCGCCAACACGTCATCGAGAGCGAACTCATCTTCATCGAACGCTTCGAACTGCAAGCTGTCGCACCTATGAGAGTAAATACACGCATTTATCAGTCACGCGTCGAACGCTACATTCGCGACATTCCCATCGCTGTCGTCGACGTTCATCCCAGTCTCGACGCCGCTTCGCTCGACGCGACGTCCAGTCGCGTCGGCGCCCTCCCGCCCGCGCTCGCGCGCGCTCGCCTCGTCAAACGCACCATGGATCCAGCGCCCCTTCGCTCGGATCATCTATAAAATCGCACAATCCAAATTCAAAATCTTCCGGCGGTGCGAGCGACATTCTCCCTGTCGTCTCGCTCGATTGATGTAAAATAATCCAAATAATCAATCCGCGCGCGCCTGTGCGAACGAGCGACAGCGCGCTGATCAGTCCTCGCGCCCTCACCCGGTCTCTCTCTCGCGCGCGCCTCGCGCGAATTCGCGTTCGCATAATTTCCACTCGTGTGAATTCCCCTCATTCGCGCCATTCGCGCGACGTCCAGTCGCCATTCGCGCGACGTCCAGTCCCCAATCGCGCGCGCGTCATCGCCTCCGCCATCGTTCGCCATCGCGCGCACCTCGTCGTCGTTCACCCACGTCGCACCGAGCGCGAAAGTCGCGAGTGTTGACGCGATGGAAATAAAAAAATAAATTCCCCCCGTCGTCGTCGCGCGCGCGCGAAGTCGAGTGACGCGCGCGCGCGAACGCTCGCAACGACGACCGCGCGCGACGCGACGTTTCGTGGATGCAATTCCACGCGACGGGACGCCTGAAGGCATCGGGCGCGCGCGCGGTCGTCGTCGCGTGTTACCGAAATATCTGTGTTAAATATCCGCGCGCGCGACGTCACCGGGGATGGAAGAAAAAACGCTCGAAACGGTCGGCGCCGGTTCGCTCGCGCCGCGCGCTTTTTGGGGGTCGTGGAGGAGGGACTGAGTTGAGTGAATGACTCAAGAAATGTGGATAACGCGCGCGCGTCGATGAACGGTTTTTTTGTATCGATTGGAAGACGAGCGGGCGCCTGAACGGCGGGCGATTGAGGGAGATTTTTTACGAAGGACGCGCGCGTCGAAGGACGAGGATGATGGTGCGTAGATGAAGTGCATCAGTTACATCGAGCGCGCACGGCGTCGGTCGCCGATGCGCGCGAATTCGAAGAAGCTAACGCGAAGGCGCGTAGTCGTTCGCTCACTCGGTGTCGGATCGGTACTTGGAGTCTTCTGCCGCAAGTTCTCGTTCGAATTGCTCGTCGGTGACTTCTCTTGTGAATTCAGTTTCAGAGTTGGACTCCGATTCGGTTTCGTTCACCATGAGTTTCACGATTTTGTCGTTGAGTTTTTCCATCTGAGCGACGTCTGCCGCCGCAGATGCGTCGAGATCTCTGCCGCGCTGTTTCTCCGTATACTCGGCGCGTTCATAGCCCGCGAGGCGTTCGCGGAGAGACATCATCTCAACGCGCAATTTATCGACATCGACAGATTGTCGACCCAATGCGTCGATGAGCGACATATCGTTACCGCCGTGACGCACGAGCTCTGACGCGAGAGCCATAGTGTTGGACTCTGGGCGCAAACTTGAAACGTTAGCATTCGTCGAAGCTGGAATGATTTGCACAACTCTCGGCCAGCCGACGATGGTTTGACCGCCGACGGTGACCCAGATGACATAAGCGCCAGCCTTGTTGAGAGTTGCGCTGAAGACGCCTCGCGTACTCTCGTCCTCGGCCTGCGTAAAGATGATATCTTCGGTCCCAGCAGCACTTACGCTGAGGGTTTGCCATGATTTCCAAGCTGTGGAGTTACCAAATCGATCGCGCGGCTGCATTCGTACGGTGATCGACGTTCCGGCTTGGGCGCTATAAACTCCTTGAGCCTTGAATTCGCAACCTTCCAAAAGTGCCTTGCACGCTGAAGCCGCCGGTTGCGCTGGTAATACTTGAATTTCAACCGGTGAACCGAGAATCGGCTCGCGCTTGAATCCACTCCACACGTAGAGCGTATAGCGTCCACATGCGCGAGCTTCGAAACGAATGTCGGCAGAGCCGTTACCCGCTTCGACGGTTTCCACATCCGCCGGACCAACGCCAGTAACTTCGACGCGGAACGGTAACAAGTCTGGTCCAGCCGGAATCAGGTTGGAGAATCGGTCAGCGCGCAACACCTTTACAATACCGCGTGCACCTGCTTCAAGCTTCGCAACTCCACTCGCGTCGATGCGGCAATAAGCCGGATCAGCTTCACCCGCAGCGCAAACGCCAGCTAACGTCAACGACGAATGAGCAGAAGAGACGGTAACTGTGTACGGGCCAGCCTTACTCATAGTGTAACTTATCTTGTACGTGCCGTCACCTTGATCGAGAACGGAGCCCTTGATGAGCTGTGCCGATTCCTGGAGAGTGGACTGCACGACGCAAGTAATACTAGAACCACCAGACATCATGCGGTTGCCGCGAGCATCTCGAGCCTCCAATGTGAAGGAGGAGCGCTCGCCGGCAACTGCCCCCGACGCCCCAGCGCCATTTGTTTTGCAGCCAGGCAGGTACACTTCCGAAGCGCTCGTCCTGGCGACGAACGGACAACCAACGATGATTTCACCATTTAATGCAGCGACCAAAGAGTGCGAGCCGACTTCCGGCCACATGATAGATGCACGATATCGCGAGCGATCCTTTGTCAAACGAAGAGGCACGATGGTAGAAACGCCTGATGGGGCTATGAGACGTAAACATAACGCCTCTTGACCGCTGACTTCAAGGCCACCGAGCTCGTGATCGATCGATTGAATGAAAAATTCAGATTCAGCGCCGACGATGAACTCGTCGCGCTTGTCAGCGGGAATAAGCATCAGCTGCTTGGATGTCAGCCCCCCTTGACTGGCGATGAATGAAGTTGATGGTTTCGGGTTCTCGACGCCATTAACTGCCAAATAGATCTTCCACTCACCGCTACGAGGCACAACGAAGACTAGGCGGTAGGTACCGTCACCAAAGTCAGAGACATCGGCATCGATTGAGCCAGCCGCACCCAACAGTCGTGCTGTTAATCTGTCGCCCCCTTCAAGGCACACGTTGTGGTATCGATCAGCGGCGGTCACCAGACACTTGGTAATTTCACCCGCAGTGACAGAATTGAGAGCATCACCCCGAATCATGCACGATCTAGGATCGGTTTGCGCCGCGACGACTTGCAAGTTACGCGGGAAGCCATGCACGGGCTTTCCGTCGACAGTAACTCGGAGAGAGTACGTTCCCGCACGTTGCAAAGCGCTCGTGAACAAGCATTCGCCAGCTTCTTTCTGCGATTGACTGAAGACGGTATTCGCAACACCGACTACATCAACGCGTAACCTTTCATCCTTAAAGATAGCCTCGTTATTGAATCTATCTCGCGCAAAGATAGCCACGGCCATCTGTCTACCAGCCAACCCTAAGAGCATGCCTCCACCGCGTTCACGAATACCGCTAAGCTGCACGCTTGAGCGAGAAGCATCGGCGTTTGCGGGCGTAAGAACCAACGATAAAGGCGCGCCCTCGATGCAATCACGCTGCATTCCACCCCACCATTGACGCTGCACGTCCGCAGTGAACACACGTAAGCTGTACTTCCCGATCTCAGTGGCGCGGAACTTCGCGATGGCGCCGACACCCAGCGGATCATCAACCACCTGCCCTTCTACAACACCAGGACCTTCGCCGTCGGCCAACAGTACAAAATCAACACCTTGATCTCCGGTCTTGGGCGGAGCGACGTCGTTACCGAATCGATCACGGCAGTAGACCTTGACCATGAGGACTTCGCCAGCCTTCCATTCGACATCCTTGGCGAGCGGCTCGACGGCGCACATCTTCGGGTCAAGAGTCACCGGTTTACATGCGATTCGCACGATGCGAGTCTGACCAGCACCTGTGATGACAGCATCGTAATCTCCCGCTTTGCTAACCGAATAATTGAACTCGTAAGAACCGTTCATCATGTCAATGACTTCAACAGGTTTGGAATCACCTCGAGTGTATTCTACCTTGGACGATGCTGAAGTACCTGCTTTCCAAATAAGGTGATAGATCACACACTGTAAAGCGGCTCCTCCTCGGTTGAGCCGCATACCACCAGGATTGGTACTTTCCAACACAAATTTGGTCTTCTCCCCAGCAGAGCAAGTTTCGACGCCAGGGCCACTCATTAGGGATGACGTGAGGTGCACGATTGTGCGCGCCGCAGTCTTCGCTTTAAGATCCGTACTTGAAATCTTCGCAACAGCTTCATCTGCTAACGACGGCGGTAAGGCAGCGAGAATACTTTCAGCTTGATCAGCTTTGAGTTGATCGAGATACGATCCTGCCTTGTCTGATGGCAGGCCGCCACTTGTAATTAGAGCCGCGCAAACAAGAGGCGGTAGAGCCGCCACCAGTCGCGCTGCGTGTTCGTCGTGCAGCCTAGCGACGATTGAACCACCCTTGAACGAATCCATTTTAGCAATTATGTCGCACGCAATGTTCATCGTGGCTGCATCATTCGTTTCGTACAGAGTCGTAATGACGGCGACCATACTGTCAACATCAACTTCATTTGCAGCATCCGCAGCCGGTTGTGGCTTCATTTTAATAATCACTGCGGCACGCTTAGCGTGCGGCATAGAATGCAATAACGCGGCTGCTGCCTTGGGATCTGGGATAGCGCTCACCATGGTGCCCGCCGTCGCTGGCGTCATGGCTCCGATAGCTGAGGCAGAGACCTCTGGGTCAAGCGCAGAGAGCAAACCAGCAGCGATTGGGGCGTCGAGGTCGAACAGCACAAGCAATACATCAGCAAGCGGCCCCCGAACTTTGATTCCTGAACGAGGAACGTCAACGGATGGAGGCCACACTCCAAGGCGAGCGAGAGCCTCTAATGTGACTGCACCCATAGCTGCAGGAGCTCCACGCTTCGCTGCAGCAAGAAGGGCCGCGGCAGCATTTTGCGGTCCCAAAAATTGACAAAGCTTACCGGCATCCTTGGCGTTTAGTGCTGCCATTACGTCGCCTCGCGCGTCGTGATCGAATTCGGCAGCAACGCTCGCAGTGATCTGCGGGTTGCGTTGCAACATGCCGCTCAGATGGGCCGCCGTTTTGTCAACATTAGTTGCGCTCAAAATCGTCAAAGCACTCTTGGCACTCGCTCGGCCTTCTTTGTTCTCACACATGTGCACCAAGATGGGAGCGGCTGCACTTGGCGGCAAGGCAAGTAAATACTGCGACGCTAGCTCTTCTGGAAGTTCTTGGATGGCCAACGCCGCCGCCTTGGGCGACATGGCACGAACGCCATCAATTGCAAGCGTCACGTCCATTGAGCGCAACACGTCACACGCGTCTTCTGCAGGCATCATGCTCAGCAGTGAACCTGCAGCGCCTGCAGGAAGGCTTTCGACTATTGATACTCGAGTGGACTTAGGCGTTCCGATTATCACGCGCAGGGCATCCTCAGCTTCCATGCTACCTATGGCTTCCGCCAAGCACTTTTGGTCCATCACCGGTATGATGCTTGCGATTCGTTCTGATTCCATGTGAGCGAGCACTGCTCCTGCGGCACCTGGACGCATCTCGGAAAGCGCTTGCGAGGAAATTTTTGGCGACATGCCAGAGAGGGAGCGAGCCGCCCGTTCTGACGCAGTCTTGCTCGGTTTGAGCCCTGATCCTCCCCATCTAAACTTTGCTTCCTTGACCTTGACCACAGGCGCTGGGACTTCAATTTCACCTTTCTGAATGCTTGTCTCGGCATTCTTCACTATGGAATCCCCGCCTGGCTGACGCAGTACGGCACCTCTAATATTCGCACCACCATCGATCGCAGTCATCTGAGTCATCGCCAGCACATTTTCTACCGCTCGAGGGTGGGTTCGGCTTGCGCGTTGCATGGCGCTTGCGCAGAGTTCGCATCCCAACGGATCTGCTTGCATGAATCGCACCAACTTTGCGCACGTTTCCGGAGGAGCAGTCGTAAAGATTACGCTAATCGTGTCAGCCGATGGCTGCATGGCCTTTCTAACAGCATCGGTCATGTTTGGATCATACGCAGCCGTCAGCATTGCACACATCGAGAGTGGGTCGACTTCCAGGAAAACTTGTTTAACGAGCGCAGCGGGAAGGAATTCCATGAGGGCTGCAGCTTTGGACGGCTTCATCTTCGCAATCGCCGCAGCAGCGATGTCGAGGTCAACCATCTTGTTCACGCACAACGCCCCCTCGCGAGCATCCATATTATTCATCAGTTGCGCCGTAGCCTCGGGAGGAATAGACTCGATGATTGATGCACGTGCTGCTGGCGGCGCTGCCGCAATCATGCTTATGACAGCTTCCGTAGGCATACTCGTGACCGCCAAACTCAGTTCAGCGGGAGTCATCATGGCCGCAGCACACGCGGCTTTTTGAGGATTTAATCGCTGCAAGCACGCAGCGGCAACTTCAGGCCGCATATCTGAAAGGGCATCACCAGCATCTTCAAGCTCAAGCTTTCGAATCGTCGCGACGGTTGACTCAATCTGCTGAATGCTCGGAGGAGACTGCGTAGTGCCGAATGTAAAGACATCTTCGTCATCACTTTCTTCGTCATTATCTGCAGTATCGATCGCCGCCATTTCGATCGACGGTTTGGCTGAAGTCTTTTCGTTGGAGTAAACGAAACCAAACGAATTGTTCGCAGGTACCATCGTCATGGCTGTTGCAGGCGCTTGAGCATCTTCCAACTCACCGAGATCTTCAGCGTAGGGGTCGCGAACGCGCACCATGAAAGGGCATCCTGGAACGACTTCACCACTCAGAGTCACCGTGATGTAGTGATCTCCTACTTCAACCCAAAGAAGAGGGCACGAAAATTGTCGCATTTCAGTCTCAAACTTCAACGGGAGGTTGAAACTTAGACCGCTGGGCATGCGCGCAGTCACTACCACGGCTTCACGGCCACTCATGACTCGGCTGGGGTTAGCCGGCTGAACGAGCAGAATAGATCTGCTTGCCAAGGTCAGCCTTTCTCCGCCGACGCCGTTGATGACGCAGTCATTAGCTTGAAGCGCGCCGAGAGACGGCATCAAGTTGTAGCGGGGTTGATTTTCGCGTAAACCGTTAGCAGAAATCCATAAATCGTGCTCGATTGGCATATCGAGCTCAAAATTCAGGCTGTATGTACCGTCGGAGTTGTCAATCACAGCAGCATCGATGATCGCCTCGTCTTTGTTGGTCAAAATGGCTTCGATCAAGTCTCCACCCATGGAACGTGGATTGCCGTGCGCATCCATCGCTTGCATCAGCAGCGATATGGGCTGAGCGGTGGTGCAGTTACCGAGCGCGTCCCCGCTGATTGTGCATTTATCTGGGTCACACGGACCAGCAACAACCTGTAAAATTCTCGGCCAACCGGCGCAAGAGCAATCGCCAACAAGTGCAGCGATAGAGAAAGCGCCTGCACTAGTGATGGTGGCGGTAAACGAACCGACCGATTCTTGCGGGATGAACGGAATTTCAATCGGACCACGAGCGTGAACAGCGATGCGTTCGCCTCCAAGCCATGCTGTGCGATTCCCATGAATATCTCGCGGTAAAACGTGCATTGCTATCTGATCGCCAGCCATGATGGTTGAAGGTAGTGTAATATCCGCATCGGCGTCTGCAAGCGTTTCTTCTTCGCCCCCATTGATGAGTGCTAAGCGCGCAACACAAGCGGATGGGAAGGTTTCTTGGCTTGTCAATGACGCGCTGAATGAAGTTATCTCCATCGATGGAGTGCCAGTAGGCATCATGCTCTCTTCATCGATCGCTAAACCGATGATTGAAATGTCATATGAGCCCGATGCTTGCGCAGAGAGGCGAAGCTCACAAGAGCCATCGCCTAGTTCAAGAGCTTCGACATCGACTGAGCCCGGACCAACGACTTCCGCAGCAAAGCGGTTCAGACCCGTTGATGTGTTCTTCGTCGTTGGATTGCCGAACACATCGCGGCGCTGGACTCGTATCAGACCTGGCTCGCCCGCCGACCACATTAGAAGCATCTTGCTGGCATCAATTCGGCATTCATTGAGCTCGCACTCGGCCGCTTCGCAATTTACATTCAGTACGCGCTTCGTGCTTTGATTATCTTCCTCAACTGCGAGAATTACTTCAATGCTCCCAGACGTCGTGACCATGTAAGAGCACGTGTATGAGCCGTCGCCGTGGTCAATGACGTCACCAGAGGCTGGTTCGCCCCCAGAAACTCGGGACGAAATCGTTAACTTAGCACCGCCTTTGTTGATTGGGTTACCCCCATAATCGCGTGCCAGCAGCTTGAAAATCGCTTCCTCACCAGCTATGCATTTTGATGCGCCGTCGCCAAGAAGGCTCGACGCTATCAAAGCCAGCTTCTTGCCCTCAGCGAGGGCTCGAATCGGTGTACCAGGTACGACAACACCATCCAACATAATATTCAAAGAGTGATACCCTGGATGCAACCATCGAACTTTGGCGGCGAAGCATTTGTTATCTTTGCTCAGTGCCACGGGGATCGCCTCCTGTGAGCCAGAAGGATGAGTTAAACGAATACTTACGGCTTCCAAGCCAGTCATGACTCGACCATTGGTTTTCCAACCGGCGCCATGAATCATCAAATCGCTCACTCGACCACACTCGACAGAGCCATTGGTTGGTAGTACAGGGTCGAATGAAACGACGGCCTCCTCTGCAGTGAGGGTTCCAAATGCGACCGGAAAAACGATTCCTCCATCGACATGGGGCTGGCCGTTGATTCGGGTGCTCAAAATCCATTTGCCCGCAACAGTGACTTGAAACTCAAGTGCATACGTACCGTCTTGGTGATCTGTGACAGATACTTGACGAGCGAAAGCGCCTCCCGGGCCCTGTAAAGCGACTTGAACGGTATCTCCACCACTCAAACGAAGGTTGGCGAACTTGTCGACTGTACGCAAAGTCAACCGTACGATGTTTCCAGTCTTGACGTCTTTCAGGCCATCCATGCTTAAAATAGAGCGAGGGGCAAATGTGAACCCAGCAATGATTTGGATCGTGCGCCAGCATACAGGAAGGGCATCACAGAGAATTCGAAGCTCAAATGTACCCGCACGGGTCATCCTTGCAACGTAGTCTGTTTGTAAGCCAGTCGTACCGTGGGCGTTGAAGTTCAAAAATTCAGGGCCCATGGCTTCTACGGCGATATTCTGTCCTTCCTCCCAGTGTGTTTCATTTTTAAATCTGTCGCGAGCGATTACTCGCACAAAAACCTCTTCACCTGCAGGTGCAATCCATGAATCGTCCGCACGAGTCCCACCGACGACTTCAAGGTCGCAACAGTTTGGCATCGCCACCGAAGCCGTCAGATTGATCTCAAATAAGCCATTCGGTAATGGTACCATTTGGATACCGTTTTCAGTGGTGATCGATGGGAGAGTAATCTCTTTCATACGTTCGATATCTTCAGCGTCAATGAAAGCCGCTTGCGCGGAGATTTCCAAAGCTCTGCCCGCGCCGATGTCGGACTTCTGTCGAGAAACAATGCTTCCCGCCATCGAATCGCGTCGCTTGAGGGGTGGTACATCATTCGACTTCACCGAACCAGAGTTACTAGGTGGACCTTCAAGCATTTTAGTTTCACTCTCCATGAGTGCTTTCGCTTCTTCGTTTGCGTAGGGTACGATGGGTGTATCAGCAACATACACGCCTAGCTGATATGCACCAGCGATAGTACCATAGAACTTTATCTCTGCGGTCCCGTTGCCTAATTCGAGCGATTGCGTAACAACTTCACCTGGACCGATCGCCTTGCCACAAAATGGAGCCAACCCCTCACGGCGGGATATTCTGTTGCCGTAACGATCCATGCGCGTAACAGTAAGCGTCAACTGATCCCCAGCGACCCATACCCCATCCATAGCGCCTTCAACTCGGCACTTGGCGTAGTCCACACGACCAGGTTTGCATACTGCGCGGTACGTCGCTGCTTCGGTACCGAGGAACAAAGATAGCTCGAACGGGCCAGCACGTTCAACGATGTAGCTCGCCTCGTAAGTGCCATCACCGCAGTCTTGAACCTTACCCCGAAGCGTTTCACCGCCGGATCGTATGGCGATACCCATTTGCGCACCGCCACTGAATAGCCTGTTACCGCGTTCGTCTCTGGCCTCGATAAGAATCGTCGCTCGTTCACCGGCTATAGCTCCCTGAAGGCCAGGGCCGGAGAGCCGACACATTGGTAAGCTCACATCCTGCGCTTCAACTTCGACCACGAAAGGAGAACCGACTACGGGCTGACCACCAACAGCTGCGACGATCTCGTGACGACCAACTTCCCACCATCTTACCGACGCCTTGTAGCGGCTTCCGCGCTCGGCAAAGACTGCTGGGAGTGTGTGCGTCCCTCCGCTTGGGGTGATCATGTGCATGGTAACGGCCTCTTGGCCACTCATACCGCGCCCGTTTGCATCATATTCAAGTGCTTGCAAATAAATATCACGTGACGCTCCGCACACTTCCGTGCGTTTCATCCCTGGACCACCTTTCAAGACGCACGCCGCGGCATGCAATGGACCGTAAGTGACGACAACTTCAGTGGTGCTCTCTTTCGCCACTCGCCCGTTAACGATAGCCTGTATAGTCCATCGTCCAGCCTGTGGAATGATGAATGAAAATGAATATGTACCATCCTCGTTGTCTTTAACATCCAGAGCATTGACCTTGATACCATGCGGCCCTTGCATGGATAAATTGACACGATCGCCACCGACGTGACAGTTGTTTCCATACTTATCTTCTGTTTGAACAAGAAGCTTCGTCATCTTGCTTGCAGTAACGCCGGTAAGAGCATCACCGCGTATGACAGCTCGGCTAGTTTCGCATGACCCAGGGAACACGTGTAAAATCAGGGGAGAAGTCGCAATTGGAATGCCGTCAACGGTGACTGAAACCGTGTACGAACCGGCACGTGGGAAAATGGCTCGAAGCGCCATGCGACCGCTTCGAATATCAGCGACTTCAAATGCTCTGTCGGCTGGCATGTGAGCAGGACCATATGCTGAAACGACTACCGTTTCCCCAGCAAATGTCGTGCCGTTACCGAAGCGATCTCGCGCTTCAACGACGGCGGTGACTTCTTCACCGGCCATGGCTGCACATGCACCGAAAGCCGCTGCCTTAGCGCCGGGTCCTTTAGTCGAGCTTGTGATCGATTGTAACGACGCCGTACACCCAGCTTGAGAAATGTTTCCAGTGCCCATTCGTGCCTCAAACGGACAACCTTTTAAGTCCTCTTTTGTATCGCAACACGAAACCGCCACCTTGTAAATTCCGGTCACCGTAGTGTTTAACATAAATTTAATTCGCCCATCTTCCATCATGTTGCGATCCACGACCACACCGCCAGGTCCTGATGCGCGTGCTTCGAATTCGAGAAGACTCTTGACCGAGTGCGCGAAATTTCCGAATCGATCGCGCAGCGTTAAAATCAACACGCCAGGTTCACCAGCCGTCCACTTCTCTAATCCTTTCTTATCGATGGTGCACTTACCAATAACGACATCAGAGGCCTCTACTTTGACTTCCCAAATTCTGGTTTGCCCGGCACACTCCACAACGACCGCAATCTTACCTGCAAGCGTGCTCGTAAACTGAACGGTGTACTCACCATTACCGCGATCGTGCACGAGGCCTTGTTCGATACCTGGTCCGGGTGCACCAAGGGCCTTCGTTGCGACAGTTAATCGCGCACCACCAAACTTGATGCGGTTACCACCGCGTTCACGCGACTCCAAGATAAACGTCGAGCTTTCACCAGCGATAGCATCTCGAACATTCGTCGCCGTACATGCATCAAGATACAGCGTAGATTTGTTCGCCATGCGCTCTTTCAAGTCACGTCTGCGCGTATGTGTCATAATCTGATTAGCACGTTCGTCGGTTGTACACATCATGACGCCGACAGCTATGTCAGATGGCATAGACTCCAAAAGCGCTGCCGCCTGAGAATCGTCCATCGCAGACACGTATGGAACTAATGCAGCGATAAGAGGCGTATCGCTCATCGGCTTGCCAGCCTCAGCCTGAATAGCTGCACTTTGTTCAAGTACTTGTTTCACTTCAGCGGGGCTCATGCCTTCGATGATACGCGACACGTCCATGGGTTCGAGAGTGTGTAAAACTTTCGCCGCCGCATTTGGCGACAAGTGTGTTGCAAGAGCGCCACCGATTGCGGTGGGTGGCTCAACGTTACGCAAAATCTGAGGAGGCAAGAGTTCCAGGAATACTCCCATCCAAGGTTCATTCACGCGATCGCTCGATCCGGGATTTACCATAATACTAACTGCCGACGCAGCCTCCGTGTGACTAAGAAGCGACGTGCCTTTTGCGGCTTGCGAAGGCGATACGCGACCAACTTCCGCTATAAGTTTAGACTGCTCAACGGACCCCAAACCTGCGAGGGTCTCGCGGAGTTCGGTTGCCGTCATGTCAATCAGTACTTCGGCAGCCGTACCAGGTGGGCTAAATGCGATGAGCTCTAGAAGAGTCGCCTTGCGTTGTGCTAATGAAATGGCTCTAAAAAAGGTCATCGCCGGGGAGGGCAGGGGAGTGATGACATTATCCGAGCCCATCACAGTTCCGGTGGTTGATATCGTGCCATCATCATTTAGTTTCAAAATTTGTCCATCGAAATCAACAAATGTACCATCGGTGTCAAGTTTCATCGTCGTGCCATCGGCGTTCGTGATCAAGTCACCGGCTTCACTCACGATAGAAGTAGATCCGTCGCCCCATCGAATCGCGCCCTCAGCATTCATGGTACCCACGACTCGTCTATTGGAACCCGACACAAGCGAAATTCGCTTGTCCTCTACCAATGCAAATACACAACCAGCCAGATGCTCAGCTCCCGTGTCTTTAAATGTCGTTGTGAGCTGAGCTGGAGCTAAGCGAGCGAGTGCCGGAGCGATTCGCCGCGCCGTTTCTTGGGCGCTCTGCTTGACTCTAATTCGCTCCTGTGCAGAAAGCGCCTTATCCACCTTATAGCACGCATGTAAACTTTTGGTCATTTGCAACATGGAATCTCCGCCGAGGTTGCTCATAACGTCAGCTTGTCTCTCGGTCGGCATTTTTGACACCACGGCAGCTACTTTGTCACTGGGCAGGCCAGAAAGCATTTTGGTCGTTTCACGTTCGTCAAACGCGTTCGCGAGCTCGGCAACGATTCGAGCAGGCATTTGATCTAGTATGGTTTTCAGTCCATCATCAGAATCACCTGACTTCTTCATTAGTTCGCGCACAGCAACAGCCATATCTGCTGGCTTCATGGCGCTGAGAACATTAGCAAACATCGCGGATTTCTCCTTCAGAGCAGCACTGTTCATCGTCTTTAACATGGTGGTCACATCGCTAGTTTGCATGGTCGATAGAACTTCAGCTGCGCGGTCCTCAGACATGGCGCTCAACGTTAACGCTGCCGCATCGGGTGGCATGGTGCCCAAAATTTCGGCGACGTTCCCAGGGAGCACTTGCGCCATCATTCTCACGGCGGCTTCGGGAGTCCCTGCAGCCAAGATTTCTGCAGCCTTGTCCGGGGGGAGAGCCTGCAGCGCCTGAGCAGCGCCTTCCACGCTTAACTTCGGAAGAAGGCTTGCGATCTCGTGCGAATCCATGTGTTCCAGCTCTCCAACTTGGGGAATAGCGCTCAAAGCGTCGACAGTGAACGGTGAGCCCATGATGGCTTCTTGGTCAAGCGACACTGACACGGTGTGCTGTCCGGGCTGCGTCCATGTGTAGCCGCCCGTGTATCGACCTGCAGCGAAAGTGAGGTCGACCGAGCTAATTCCACCGGATGGAGTGAGGATTCGCACGGCGACAGCCTCTTTGCCGCTCATCAAGCGAGAGTTCTGTTCAAAGTCAGCGGGCTGAATGACGATATCGCTCTGCTTGAAGCAGACGACACCGTCCAGGCCGTCAGAACCCAAACCAGAAAAAATACATTCCGATGCTTTAACGCCAGCAAAATAAGAAGTCACTTCATTCACTTGCGTTCGACCTCCACGCCCGTTGACGACAAGTTGGATTTCCCATGTACCCGGTCGATCGAGTTTAAACTTCGCGCCGTAAGTGCCATCCGCATGATCATCAACCTTCGCGGCGATGATATATTTGCCGTCAGGGGAACATAAATTTACATCGACAACATCGCCACCCGTGGAGCGCAGGTTCCCGAATTTATCGGCGGCGTGCACCGTGAGTGTTGAAATGCGATTGCACTTGATTCCTTGGAGCCCTTCACCAAACACCATGCAATTACGCGGTTCCGTAGCGGCGCTCACTACAGTAAGGATTCTCGGATACCCATCCAATACTTGATCGCCTATCATGGCCGTCAGTAAATACGAACCCGCCGCTCGGAACGACGAAAATAGCGTGACTTCTTGCCTTGACCCCGCGCGTTCCTCAAAAGCAGCCACCACACCCCCTGAAGTCGCTGAGGCGCTTACCAAAGCTGCCTTAGAGAATACGGTTGCGTTACCAAAAACATCACGAGGAGCAACAACTAAGATCACTTCTTCGCCAGCAACCGCCACAAGAACATCGCTATCCGCGCTGGCCAGTTGAGCTCCGAAGACAGTTGTAACGCTCGTTTGTTGCGAAGCTGGCCCCGGATACGCGATGACTTCAAAAGGCGACCCTGGAATAGGCTCTTGGTCACCGGCAGTGACTTGCACATAATATCTACCCGCAACAGTCGTACTTACATCGACGTCGCTCACACCATCGGCTCGATCAATCATTGTGCACTTGACTGGGCCCGGGCCGTCAGCGGTAACTTTAAACTTGAGCTGGCCTTGTCGTGTCGGAACTCTGTTGCCGTATGCATCATGACGAATGATGCTATAACGACCGGAGCTACCTACTTCAAGGTCCAAACCTGCATCACCAACGAGTTCGCATCCAGCGACGACGCCTCTACCGGCTTCGCAGAGGCCTTTTACGACGAGCTCCTCGGAGAGGATCCCAATTGCGAGCTCGTAGTAGCCAGCTACACGAATTGTGTAAGATGCTTCGTACGTTCCGTTTCCGAAGTCGATGACTTCTCCACGATATTGTTCATCGTTCTTCGAGCGAACAGATAACGATATGGGCGCGCCTCCAGAGTGAAGTCGATTTCCACGACTATCGTGCGCTTCGATGACAAATGTTGATCTCGTCCCAGCGACGCAACGATGCACACCTGGACCTTGCAACTGGCAAGCGGCCAAACAAAGTTGTTCCGGAATGACGCTGACGCGTAATGGAGAACCACGCAACGGTTCGCCGTCAAGTCTCACATCGACTTGATGCTCCCCAACCTCAGGCCAGTTCATGCGAGCAACCGCTGCTGTCGATCCCGGTCTGATGTCGAGAGGAACGCTGATAGATAAGCCGGCTGGGGAGATGAGACGAACGTTAAAAGCCTCTGCACCGGTGAGGATTCGTCCGTCCTCGGGATGTTCGACGATGATTTGTAAATCCGTGTACGCTCCACAACGAAACGGTGGTTTTGGAAGCTGCAATCGTAAATCTGCAGCGACTAGAGGGCCAAATGACACGACAAGCTTGTGCTTCTCCGCGCTCAAACGTCCATTGAATCGCGTGCGTAAAGTCCAGACACCTTGCTGCATACACGTGAACTCGATCAAGTAAGAACCGTCGTTGTGATCTTTGGTAGATACCAATCCGCGCTGGCCGTTTGGTCCGATAAGAACACCCTCCACGTTGTCTCCGCCCGTTGTTCTCGCGTTTCCGAAATTGTCTTGACCACGGACGAAGATTTTACACTTCTTTCCGACGATTAAGCGCATGACTTTGACACCAGGAATGATGCCATCCTCCGCGTCCACGCCCGACGCCAGCTCCTCCGCAGTCAGTGGCGGGAGCTTTGATTCGTCAGGATTTTCCATTTGATAAGCCAGCTTAGCATTTATGAAGTCCAGCTCATCGTCGCGAGAGCCCGCGGCCTCTGTCTCCTTTGGGGCGGGTAAGTTTTCATTGAAGTACTCTTCATCTTCGTGATCGCCGACGTCGAGAGTGGTCAAAGCCTTGGGAACGTGCGCTGACGCCTTGGCGATCTCTTGCACCTCGTCGAGATCGGCGACCGAGACGTCGGACGAAACATCGCTAAATGCAACATTCTCCGCCAATGGCGTCGCTTTCACTTTGAACTGCAAGTGCGTCAACATCGTCACGTTCCCTTGCTTCACGGGAACCGTCTGAGAAAATTCCCTTCCCGGGCTCAACGCGTACTCTAACAGATCGATCGTCGCCTCCGCGTACGCCTTCCCCGTCTTTCCGTCCGCTCCGATCGTTTGCAGAATAAACATCGATGGTTTGCTTTCATACATACCCGTCTTTGGATTCACAAACATCGTCGCCGTGAGCGTCATCGGCGCGTCCCATACCGCCTCTCCTCTCACCACCGCCGCCGCCGGCGTCTCGCGCGCCTTGCTCCCGCGTTTCCACACCAATCGCAACTTACTCGTCCCTGGGAGCACGTTATACGCGCTGTGCGCGGTGATATCGAACTGGTACTTATCCGCATTCCATCCTCTCACGCTTCGCAGTTTATGCTTCACCGCCTCCATCGCGCGCGATCGTCGTCGATCGAACGTTCACGCGCCGCACTGTGATACCAATCGCGCGCGCGTTCCTTTCCCTCGCGTTCGTTCACTCGACCTCGCGCGCGCGTTGACCTCTGCCAACGTCCTCGCGTGCGCGTCAGCGTGCGGTGACGAATGTGACGAACACCCGTCCCGACGTCGTCTTCTCTTCGTCCTCGTTCGTCGATCGCGCGTTCGTCGATCGATCGCGGGGCGTGAACACCCAACGCGACGCGCGTGTCGGCGACGTCGAGTCGTGATCTGGACCGACGCCG
>Ga0222712_10001103_pt1 | contig 34555 bp, 31 predicted proteins | sample C33_657DmetaG_FD_165043 | JGI IMG/M metagenome (GOLD analysis project Ga0222712, IMG submission 165043) | Estuarine water microbial communities from San Francisco Bay, California, United States - C33_657D | ecosystem: Environmental > Aquatic > Marine > Unclassified | place: USA: California...
TAAATCTTATTGAAGTTTTTGAAGCAATGCAAAAGAGCTCAGTAAAGCTTCCAGATACAAAGGCAGATGCAAAAGAAATCAAAGCATATTTTCAAAAAGTATACCCTGACATGGATTTCGAAAGAGTGTATGGCAGTGATATGAAAAAGATGATTAAATGGTTCGCCCTTTTGGTTGAAAATAAAATAGAAATTAAATTATCAGATAGTCAGGAAGGGGATAGCGCTTCAGCACATGAAGTAGTTACGCCAAAAGCTAAAAGCGCAGAGCCTAAGCAAGCTGCAGTAAAAGCGGCACCTCCTAAAAAAATTAATTCACCTAGAAAAATGGCGTAAGTTGATTACGGTTGTGTGAAGCGACATTAAAAGTGATTGCTTTTTAACAACACCCTTAATGTTCCATTAATACCTTTGTTTTACTACCGTAGTTGTTTTCAGCTACGGTAGTCTTGTTACTACTCAAAAATTTTTTTATGTACACAGCAGATATCCAAAAAACTCCTCGTCATTTTGTCCCAAAAGATTTTGTTGTTACTGACTGGAAAAATCTAGAACCCTTTTTTAAAGAGTTACTAGAAAGAAATATTGACTCAAAAGATAGTTTGGAAAAGTGGCTTCAAGATCAAAGTGAATTAGAGGCAGTGGTAAGCGAAGATGCCTGTTGGCGTCAAATAAAAATGACCTGTGATACACAAGACAAAACATTAGAAGCGGCATTTAATTTTTATTGTACAGCATTGCAGCCTAATATTCAACCTTATGCTGATGCATTAAATAAAAAGTTGGTGAATCACCCACTAACTAAAGACTTAGATACCAATCAATATTTTACCTATTTACGATCAGTAAGAAAAAGCATAGAATTATTTAGAGAAGACAATATCCCCTTACAATCTGAGCTTGCGGTGATGCAGCAACAGTTTGGAGTGATTTCAGCAAACATGACGGTTACTATTAACGGTGAGGAATACACGCTACAACAAGCGGCTAAATTTTTTCATCATCCGGACAGAAGTTTAAGAGAGGAGGCGTATCGTAAAATTCAAGAAAGACGATTAGAAGATACGGAGCCATTAAATAATCTGTATAGCAAGTTATTGGAAAAGCGTAATCAAGAAGCACAAAATGCAGGATTTGATAATTATAGAGACTATAGATTTAAAGAATTAGGTAGGTTTGATTATACTAAGCAAGATTGCTTTAACTTTCATGAAGCGGTAAAGCAACACGTATTACCATTGGTAAATATTATTTATCAAAAGAAGAAAGAAAAGCTAGGATTAGATACGCTTCGCCCATGGGATATCGAAGCAGAGCCGTCTGGGACTCCCGCACTTCAACCATTTACTACGAGCAAGGAATTAATTGATTTGTCGATTGAATGTTTTACAAAGCTTCGACCCTTTTTTGGTGACTGTCTAATCAAGATGAATTCATTGAAACACCTTGATCTTGAAAGTAGAAAAGGAAAAGCACCTGGAGGATACAATTGTCCATTGGCAGAGAGTGGGGCGCCTTTTATTTTTATGAACGCTGCAGGACAAATGCAAGATTTAATTACTATGGTTCACGAAGGTGGCCACGCAGTGCATTCTTTTTTAGCACACCCCTTGCCATTAACGGGCTTTAAAGAATATCCAATGGAAATAGCGGAAGTGGCCAGCATGTCGATGGAGCTTTTTAGTATGGAAAATTGGGACGTATTTTTTAGCGATGCTGAACAATTAAATCGAGCGAGAGAATATCAGTTAGAAAGAATAATTACTATTTTTCCGTGGATTGCTATTGTAGATAAATTTCAACATTGGGTATATGAATATCCGACTCATACCAATGAAGAAAGAACAGCTGAATGGAATAAAATACTTATAGAATTTAGTGACAATGTTATTGATTACAGTGGCTTGGAAAGCTTCCGCAGTAATCTTTGGCAAAAACAATTGCATTTATTCGAAGTGCCATTTTATTATATAGAATATGGGATTGCACAATTAGGTGCAATTGGAATGTGGAAGCAGTTTAAGTTAAACAAAGAACAGGCCTTGAATAATTATTGTAATGCGTTGACGCTGGGTGGAACAAAAACCTTGCCGCAACTTTTTGAGACTGCGGGATTAAAATTTGATTTTAGTCCGGATACGATAAAAGGGCTGATGGATTTTGTGAAGGAGGAGATGAAATAAAGAATCTAGGCTTCAATATTTTTTTGGAATGAAATTTATTGTCAGCGTAAAATAGAATAAAAACTTTGGATGAAATGGAGGATCAAAAAAAGCCTTTCATTTTACTAATCTTAATTCCATCTCTCGTAAAGTAAAGGAACCCTTCTAGAATAATTATTCTTAAATTTGTATCTATGGACGAGGTAATCAATAATAAGGTAAGCGAGAGCGGGCTGCTTACATTAAACTTGGAGGAATTTTTTCCTTCGGGAGAAATCGTCTTGTTTGATATGAAGGATTATTTATTTATGGGGTTGATTTTGAAAGAGAAAGAATTTAGAGAAGCGCTTAAAACAATAGATCTTAATCAATATACAAATAAATCAGTGGCAGTAACTTGTAGTGCTGATGCAGTTATTCCAATTTGGGCATATATGTTGGTAGCCAGTTATTTGCAGCCGATAGCTTCAGATGTAGCTTTTGGAACCGTGGAAGAAGTAACGAATCAATTGTTAATGAAAAATATTGGTCAAATTAATTTGGCTGATTATACAGATAAAAGAGTTGTAATAAAAGGTTGTGGTGAATTACCCGTGGGTGAATCTGCTTATCTTGAAGCGACCAAATTACTGCGCCCCATTGCTAAAAGCATCATGTATGGGGAGCCCTGCAGTACCGTCCCAATTTTTAAAAAGAAGTAATTCTACTATTTTCCTTTAATGATTGTAACAACCTACCAACAGATCAAAATTTAATTTAAAGAGAAATGATGGAGGCTGTTTTAAAGGGGTTAGCAATTAGTTTATTATTGGTCTTTTCGGTTGGCCCCCTTGTTTTTACTGTCATCAAACAAAGCATAGTTAATGGCCGTACTGGTGGCTTTAGTTTTATAGCCGGTATTTGGTTGAGCGACTTGTTAATTGTAGTGCTTAGTAATGTATTTTCTGAGGTGGTAACCAGTTTGTTACATTTTAAAAAAGTGATAGGTATATTCGGCAGTTTGTTTTTAGTTGGAATGGGTATTTTTTATCTTTTTTTAAAAACAATCAATCAACGAAGTGCAGAAGAATCCGCTATTCGAGTTTCGGGTAGTACCCATGCAAGATTAATAATAGCGGGTTTTTTTATTAATATTCTTAATCCAGCAGTCATAGCCTTTTGGCTTACAACCGCTACTACTCTGGCTATTGCCAATTCGGTAACGGATCGAATCGTTATTTTTTCCACCTGTATCTTGGTTAATTTTGGTGCCGACCTAGGAAAAGTTCTTTTGGCGGGAAAGCTAAGTAAAAAGCTGACGCATAGAAATATTGTTCTAATTAATAAAATTTCTGGATTGCTTTTGTTGATTTTTGGGATTGCCCTTTTCTTGGGCGTTTTATATTCTGTAACAAATTAAAAATTAAACCATTAGTTTGTTTTATCTTTCCTCTCTATATTTTACTCCATGAGCCGGATATTTTTTATTTTATTTTTATTAATAGGCTATGAAAGTTTCGGGCAATCTTCCGATGTTGTTTTGTTGAAAAAAAGGAAGAAAACAATTAGCCGTTATTATGCAGGAACTGACATAGAGATGGTTACCACTACCGGGGTTTCTTTACATGCGTATATAACTCACATCAACAGAGACACCTTGTTTTTGAAACAATTTGTAGTACGTCAAACTCCAACTATGATGGGCGTGTTTGTATTAGACACGCTTACCACCTATAATTATCAATATCATTATAATCAAATCAAGTCAATCAATAAACCGAAGCGTGGTTTTGATTTGAGCGCTAGTGCTGGAAGTTTACTGGGCGGAGGTGCCATATTAACGCTTGCAGGAGGAGTGGTGTTTTTAGTTGATCGAGAAAAATTTAGTCCCGCATTGATGGGCGCATCGGTTTCTTTAACAGCTATAGGCTATGTTTTATCAAAGGTGAATAGTAATAATATGGTGATTGGGAAAAAATATTCTTTAGAATATTTAAAGCTGGCAGATAATATCAAACGCTAATTAATTTTATTTCAAATCCAATTGTCATCAGCATGCAAAAAGCTTGGCGAGGTATAAAAAAAGCATTTCTATACCTTTTCTTTTTTCAACTTTTTTATATTTTATTTTGTAAGTGGATTAATCCGCCGATAACGATTACACAGGCCGTAAGCCTTGTGCAGGGTTATGGACTAAAAAGAGATTATGTAAGCTATGATCAAATGAGTTCAAATATAAAGCTTGCAGTAATGGCGAGTGAGGACCAGTTATTTCCTGAGCATAATGGTTTTGATTTAAAGGCGATTGAGAAGGCCGTTCAATACAATAAAAAACATCCTAATAGAAGGAGGGGAGCGAGTACGATTAGTCAACAGGTTGCAAAAAATGTTTTTTTATGGCAAGGAGGAGGTTTTTTTAGAAAAGGACTGGAAGTGTATTTCACCTTTATGATAGAGATTTTATGGAGTAAGGAGCGCATTTTGGAAACCTATTTAAATGTCGCCGAAATGGGAGAAGGAATTTTCGGAATCGAAGCGGCATCTAAAGCATATTTTAAAAAATCTGCTAAAAACATTTCTAGAACTGATGCTGCTAAAATAGCCGCATCTTTACCCAATCCTAAATTGTATACTGTAAAACCAATTAGCAAAAAAGTTTTGAATCGATATGATGATATTATGATCCAAATGAATAATTTGGAAGGAGATGCGGATATTCAAAAGGTAATAAAATAAGCTGAATGAAGGCGGTGTTTTCTTTACGCTTAAATACTCTTTTTTATATATTTATATTCTAAATCTTGCAAATCATCCTCTAGTCTTCTTTAAAAATCAAGCAGCTATTTATGCTGGAAAAAGTAAAACAATAGTATTTAGTATATGTTTCAAATATTTCTTATAGGCAGTTTATTTAGTGCGTTATTAACTATTTACATTCTCATTATTAAAAAAGACGCACTGAAGTCTTATTCAGATTATTTACTATCAATTTTTATTATTTTTCTATCTTGGAATGTCTTAATTTATTTGCTTTAATATTATGCATTAATTATTGAAGTACCTTATTTAATTAAAACAGCTGCTCCTCTAGCCTTTCTAATTCCTCCTTTGGGTTATTTATATACAAGGGCAGTTCTTTATAATGAAAAGAAAATTAAGGCCCTTGATTTGTTACATTTTTTACCTTTTATAATTGTAACACTTAATTATTTGAGTTATTTTTTGATGCCGATAAATGAAAAAAGGAAATTAGTGATTGATATCATTAATAATCTAGATTTATTGTATAAAAATAATTCAGGTTTTATTACCGAAACTAACTTGTTCTTATTGAGAATTTTCCAACTTTCTATATATATATTTTTTCAATTGAGGCTTATTTTAAAATTTAAAAGAGTTTATAAAGTAGAACAAATTGAAAAACAAATTAAAGACATTTTAAAATGGCTAAAGATTTTTGCTTGGTGCTGTACTGCAAATCTTTTCGCTTGGCTTTCTCTAATGATATTGGTTATATTAAATATTTCTATTTTTAATAATTGGGGATTTATTAATCTTATTCCTTTAATATTTATTGTAACAGGTTTTTTTGTTATTTGTTCTTATTTGCTTACCCACCCATATATTCTAAATGGATTGCCATTTGTAAAATATAAGCCAAAGGAATCTAATTTGGTTGAGAACAAGAGTAGTCAAATTCTGTACATTTCTGAAAATTTTGATGCGGAAATTCAAAAGATTAATGAATACTTTGAAAATGAAAAGCCTTATTTAAATAAGAATTTGAGTATAATACAGGTAGCGGTTGCTTTAAATATGCCCATCAGAGAGTTGTCCTACATTTTAAATAATCATTACCATTTCAGATTTACCGATTTTGTAAACGATTACAGGATAAAATATATTATAAATAAAATCAATGAATCTTACTTAGTTGAATTTACTATTGAGTCTATAGGTTTAGAAGCAGGCTTTAGCAGTAAAAGTGGCTTTTATAAATCTTTCAAGAAATTATACAAAACAACACCTTCAGAATATTTCAATAAACTAAAAACAGAATAGCCACGATCAAAGGTAGGTCTTTTATTTACAAGAATCGAGACCAGGATTTGAACTGGGTCCGCCGAAGGAGAATAGTAATTCTATAGCGTCAGTTTAATTTTAAATCATTCTTACTAAATTGCAGTATGAATTTTAGAAACTTCAAAATGATTGGTTACGTTGTTTATGGACGTGGCGCATTCAATCAATTAGATGAAATATTACAGCCCCATAGAAAAGGGACTTCACCAATGGTATTTTTGGTGGATCATTTTTTTGAAGGAAAAGAATTGGCCAAAAGAGTTCCAGCAAGAGGAAGAGATCATATAATTTTTGTTGATGTAACCCATGAGCCCAAAACGAGTTATGTAGATAGCATTGCAAAGCAGTTGAAGGACCAGTTTGGAACAGTGAGTGGTATTGTGGGTATTGGCGGAGGTTCTGCTTTGGATCTCGCAAAAGCAGTTTCGTTGATGATGAATAATCCTGGCAGCAGCGCAGATTATCAGGGCTGGGATCTTGTAAAAAATCCAGGTGTATATAAAGTAGGAATTCCTACATTAAGCGGTACAGGCGCAGAGGTAAGTAGAACAACGGTGCTTACTGGTCCAACAAAAAAACTGGGCATGAATTCTGATTTTACTCCTTTTGATCAGATTGTATTGGATCCACAACTTACTAGCAATGCACCTGCTAATCAACGTTTTTATACAGGGATGGATTGTTATATACATTGTATAGAAAGCCTTGCCGGCACTTATCTAAATGAATTCAGTAAAAGTTATGGAGAAAAAGCGCTAGAGCTTTGTAGGGAAGTTTATGTAAATAAAAATAGTTGGGATGATGAAAGTGATGACAAGTTAATGATGGCTTCTTATGCAGGAGGAATGAGTATCGCTTATTCTCAAGTTGGGGTAGCCCATGCCGTTAGTTATGGACTAAGTTATTTATTGGGTATAAAACATGGAATTGGTAATTGCATTGTATTTGATCACTTAGAAGAATTTTATCCAGAAGGGGTAAAGGAGTTTAAGAAAATGGTTGATATACATCAAATTGATATTCCTAAAAATATTTGTGCCAACCTTACGGAGGATCAATTTGATAAAATGATAGACGTGTCTTTGGGTATGAAACCACTTTGGGAAAACGCCTTGGGTAAAGATTGGGAAAAACAAATGAACCGCGCGCGGTTAAGAAAATTATACCAACGATTTTAATCGAAAGAGTAAAAAACCGATACATTTTGTATCGGTTTTTTATTTTTATAAAGAAATAAATTTTCGAACTAGCTTGACTATTTAATTTATTGAAAAAAAGCGGATAACTAGTTTTTGAGCCGATCAAAAAACAAAAGCCTACCTTTGCAGTCTACTCCACTATAAACATACGGCAGGTTGTAAGCCGATGTGGTAAAAAATTTCCGCTGATTCAGAAAATGCAACGTCTTTGCCAGCCTTTATAAAAATTAAACCATTCAATGGCATTTAAAAATTTAGAATTAATTGAACCTATCCTTAAGGCATTGGCCGAAGAAGGATACACTACACCCACCCCTATTCAGCAACAATCTATTCCACTGGTTCTAGAAAGAAAAGATTTGTTAGGTTGTGCTCAAACAGGAACAGGGAAAACAGCCGCTTTTGCTATTCCTATTTTACAAATACTGTATAAAGAAAAAGAAAATGAGAAAGGGCGTAAACAAATTAAAGCACTCATATTAACTCCTACAAGAGAGCTTGCTATTCAAATAGATGAAAGCTTTGCAGCGTATGGAAAATATACAGGTCTTTCACATGCGGTGATATTTGGAGGAGTATCTCAACTTCACCAGACCAATCAGTTAAAAAATGGTGTCGACATTTTAGTTGCAACACCTGGCAGACTATTAGATTTAATGAGTCAGGGTTTTATAGGATTGCAGCACTTAAAAATATTTGTGTTAGATGAAGCAGACCGCATGCTTGACATGGGTTTTATTCACGATGTAAAAAGAGTGATAATAAAATTACCTGTAAAACGACAAACGCTTTTCTTTTCGGCAACTATGCCGCCAGAGATTCAAACGCTTGCGAATGTATTGTTAACCCATCCTTCAAAAGTAGAAGTAACGCCAGTATCTTCCACCGTTGATGCAATCGACCAAAGTTTGTTTTTTGTAGATAAGAGTAATAAGCCAGGCTTGTTACTATACCTTTTAAAAAATGAAAAAATTGTTACAGCGCTAGTTTTTACTAGAACAAAACATGGAGCGGATAAGGTAGTAAAAATGCTTCATAAGGAAAATATTACTGCAGCTGCAATACACGGCAATAAATCTCAGAATGCTCGTCAGCATGCGTTAACTAGTTTTAAAAATGGAAACCTAAGAGTATTGGTAGCTACGGATATTGCCGCAAGGGGTATTGATATTGATGAGCTTACGCATGTTATTAATTTTGAATTACCTAATGTGCCAGAAACCTATGTTCATCGTATAGGCCGAACCGGTAGAGCAGGTAATACAGGAATTGCTTTTTCTTTTTGCGATCATGAAGAACGAACCGAACTTAAAGACATACAAAAGCTAATAGGAAAAAACATCCCTGTCATAGATAGCCATCCATATCCATTAAGCGCCGCTTCTTTCTCGACTCCTATAATAAAAGGGGCAAAACCACCTAATAGAAATAATCGAGGTAATTTTAATTCCTCTGATAGGGGAAAAAGAAGAGGAACAGGTCCTAAGCCATCCAATAATCGATAAAAATTAAGCAGCTTCATTTTAGCTAAAATATTTTATTATTCAATAAACCGAAGTACTAACTTCGGTTTTTTAATATAGATCATAATTTTTGGAAGCCTTCATTTTTCTAAAATTGTAAAAAATGCAAACCCGTAATTATTTTTCTTATTTATTGAATCCGCTAGAACTTCTTCGGACAAAAAAAATATTGCAAGTAAATCCTACCGCAATAGCTACTAGGAAAGAGCCGGAAGCGGTTAAGCTTTTTGTATATGATTTTGATAATCAAAATATAGAAATCAAGGAGTTGCCAACAGTGCCTTCTTGTTTTTCTTATATCAATTCACCCACTACAACCTGGCTGAATGTAGATGGATTAAAGAAGACGGATGTAGAAGAAATTTGCAATAAGTACGGCGTTCATTATCTGATAGCAGAAGATATTTTAAGTATGGGGCATCGACCAAAAATGGACGAGATTGACGGCTTGTTATTTTGCCTACTCAATATGCTTTATTTTAATGAGAAAGATTCTACTGTAGAAATAGAGCAAATCAGCATTGTACTTGGTAAAAATTTTGTAATCAGTTTTCAGGAAGATGAAACAAGAGATGTTTTTACTCCATTAAGAGAAAAATTAAAAATTACTGGAAGCAAGGTTCGAAACAATAATGCCGATTTTTTATTTTATTCTTTGCTTGATTTGATAGTTGATAATTATTATGTGGTGATGGAAAAATTAGGAGACAAGATTGAAATTTTGGAGGAAGACATTGTTAGAAATTCAAATAAGCGCACATTGGCTAGAATTAATATGTTGCGCAAGGAAATGATTATTCTTAAAAGAAGCGTTGCTCCAGTTCGAGAATTGGTAAATGGAATTTTGAGAAGCGAGAGCGAGCTAATTGAGGAAAGAACTGAAAAATATTTTAAGGATGTCTATGATCATATTGTCCAGGCTAATGACCTTGCTGAAAACTATCGTGATATGATGATGAACTTACATGATCTTTATTTGAGTAACGTAAATATAAAAATGAACGAAGTGATGAAGGTAATGGCTATCGTTACTTGTTTGTTGGCTCCTGCTACAGTAATTGGTGGAATATTTGGAATGAATTTCGAATCAATTCCTTTGTTACATAATAAATGGGGATTTTTTATTTCGGTTGCCTTAATGTTAGTCATACCGATTGTAATGCTTAGGATGTTTAAGAAGCAAGGCTGGTTTTAGTTCGAATAGAGTCAATAGCATTTACTGCTATCTCTACTCTTTGTTGATAATTACCGCTAATATTTACCCAAGGGGTAGACTGATTGATCAATAGGTCTTTATAGTGATGATATAATTTTTCTCGAATTCCTACCTCTGGATATTCTCTCAATTCGTCCTTTACCCAAGGTAAATCTATATCGCAAAGTAAATAGAGATCATAGCTGTTTTCTACAATTTGATTTAATATCCATGGATGACATTTTTCAAAAACAAATTCACACCATACTTTCAATACATACATATTGGTATCTATTAATACAATCTCTGGTAAATCATTAGCAGCGGATGTAGTATTATTTTCAGTACTTATTTTAATTTTATTTTCTACTAATTGGATAGCCGCTTTTTCCAAAGCGAATTGCCCTTTTGCAATTTCTAGTAAATTATCATAGTTATATTCAGTGCCGTTGGTAAGTAGATATTCTCGCGCATACTCTTTTACCCATTCAGTTTTGTAGTGATTGGCTAATTGTTCACACAAACTGCTTTTTCCAGTACTTTCGGGCCCTATCACCACTACTTTTTTGATCATATATTTTTATTCATTTTCCAGGAAGGGTTTGCCTTAATTATTTTTTTATAAATACCACATTGCTCATGATGAGCGCCTGGTAAATAACCAGTACTTAATAAAAACTCATTCACTATTTCGCCTCCAGTAAAACGAAATGTTTTTTTAAAAAGCAATGTCCATTCATTTCTGCTTTTAGGATGATGCAGATCGAGCCAATTTTTAAAAGAACCATATTCTTTTTGAAGGGTGATAATAGATTTAGCATTTTCAATTGCAGCATTTACCTTTAATCTATTCCTAATAATACCCGCATCGTTTAATAATCGCTCAACATCTTTCTCTTTATACCCAGCAACTTTTTTGATATTAAAATTATTATATGCTTTTCTAAAATTAGCTTGTTTTTTTAAGATGGTAGTCCAACTGAGTCCTGCCTGATTAATTTCTAATATCAATCGACAAAACAATTCATTGTCATCATGGATTGGAAATCCATACTGTTCGTCATGGTATATTTTATTAACGTTCAGATCATCTTGTCTCATCTGAAAAATCGCTTCACAGTAACTCATTGCTATGTTTTGCTTTTTGAAATTATTTCATTCTGTTTCTGTCTTCTTATCCATTCTAATAGTCCAAAAACCGCCATGACTAAGAGAATCAAATAATAGACACTTGTAAAAACGTAGTGTTTTACAAAGTAAAGGGGAATAGATGCTATATTGGTTGCGATCCACCAGTACCAGCTTTCAACTTTCTTCTTTGTCATTAACCACATTGCGGTAAAAGCAGCAGCACTTGCAAAAGCATCGGCCCATGGAATAGCTTCGGGTGCAAAATTAGTTTTCAAATAGGATAATGCTAAATAGATAATTAAATAAAAAGCGGCAAAAAATAGAAATTGTTCTGTCCATTCTTTTTTATTTCCAGCGCTTATATTTAAAACCTTATTTTTATTATTGTCTACTCGTGCCCATCCTATCCATCCATAAATACTCATGATAGTATAATAAAAATTAACACTGGCCTCGCCTAGTAGGCCCCCTTTAAAACTAAGATAAATATAAAACAGCGTGTTGATTAAGCCGGTTGGGTAAACCCAAATATTTTCTTTTTTAGAAAACCACACACTGATAATGCCGGCCACTACGGCAATATATTCGAGCCATCCGGTGTTTTGAATATCGGTAATAAACTGCTGAAAAATTTCTTGTATAGTCAAAATTTATTTTTCAAATTTTGTAAGTTAGTTCGAAGGTAATTCATTCCGCTGGTTGTTGTAATGGTTACTAATAATTGAAAATACATATAGTTGCAATTTTTTTAGTGGCTTCAAAATAGAAATGTATATTTATATAAACATTTACTCGTCAAGATAAAAAATGTAGGATGTTAAAAAAGGCCAGTCTTTTATTACTTATTATTTTGTATGTCAGTGGAGGGATCAACCATTTTATTCACCCCGAGGCATATTTGCCCATCATACCAGATTACCTACCCTATCCGATGGTGATAAATATAGTAAGCGGGATACTCGAAATTATATTGGGGGCCATGCTGATATTTTCTAAGACAAGAGCGTTCGCGGCCTATGGCATAATAATATTGTTGGTACTATTTATTCCTACCCATATTTACATGATTCAAAAGGGAGGTTGTATGAGTGAAGCAATTTGCATTCCCAATTGGGCGGCATGGATTCGCTTATTTCCCTTACAATTTCTATTAATGGCTTGGGCATGGGGGCACAGAAAATAATCTTTCAAGGCAGCAATAAAAAAGCATTCCAATTGGAATGCTTTCAATGAATTATCTTTTAAATTATTTTATTCAGCCTCTGCTACTACTTCTTTAACTTCAGGAATCATTCTTTTCATCATTCCTTCAATACCCGCTTTAAGGGTAATCATTGAAGAAGGACAACCGCTGCAACTTCCTTGTAACATTAAATTGACACGACCTTCTTCGTAGCTTTTAAATTGTATAGCACCACCATCCATTTCAACGGCAGGCTTTACATAATTTTCTAATAACTCTTTAATACGTTTTACTACATCATCATCATCTGCACTTACTTCATTACTGCTTTCTTGTTTCATAGAGGCAACCGCTTCATCATTCACTACAGCCTTTCCCTCTTCAAGATACTCTTTCAAAAATAATTTGATGGTAGGAATTACATCCTGCCAATCGTCTGTGCCAGTAGTTTTAGTGAGTGTAATAAAATTACTGGCTATAAAAACAGATTTAATAAAAGGGAAAGTGAACAACTCCTGCGCTAATGGCGAAGGGCTTGCACTGGTCTCATCCTGGAAGTCGATGCTTTTGCCTGGATAGAGTAATTTGTTGGCAACAAACTTCATGGTCTCCGGATTAGGAGTCATCTCCGTATAAATACTGATCACCGGATTGCCTGTCTTTATCATATTAGTACATTTAATAAATTCAACACAAAGGTAACAACAAAGCGATAACAAAGGAATATCTGAATTTTTTGCCCCCCTTTAGTACCTAATAATTTCTTATTTCGAAAACACTTGCCCACCGAAAGGTCCCAAAGCTATTATTTGCTATTGCAGTCGCTTATTCGAGAATTTTTAGTTTAGCATAATTGAGCATGATCTTTTTTTCTCCATTCAGCTCAAATAATACGGTTGCAATTGGATTATGCGCAGCACCTTCCATTTTTAAGACTTCTCCAAACCCAAATTTCTGATGTTCTACTTTTTGTCCAGCTTGTAAATTGCTCGTATCACTAGGCATAAAGTCTGCTGAAGGCGTATGCTCTTTAGTGGTAGGTTTGGTAGGAATTAAATAGGCCGGCCTTGATTTTTCCTCTTTTTTCGCAGGCGGTGGACTAGATTTATAGCTGCTGCCACCCGCACCATTTCGGTCAAATGCACTACCTCCCCAATTATTGCTATGACCACCTTGATTGCGAATACCGCCCCCTGCAAAACTTTTATCAATATATTCCGCAGGCATCTCGTCTATAAATCGGCTAGGCTCATTTTGTTGCAACTGTCCAAAACGGTAGCGAGCATTCGCATAGGTTAACCAAAGTTTTTTCTTGGCTCTGGTAATGGCAACATAAAATAATCTTCTTTCTTCTTCTAATTCTTCACGCGTATTAATACTCATTCCGCTAGGGAAAAGTGTTTCTTCTAATCCACCAACAAAAACACAGCTGAACTCTAATCCTTTTGCAGCATGTATGGTCATTAACTTAACACTATCTGCATCTTCTTTATCATTGTCTGCATCGGTTAACAAAGTGATTTGTTGCAAGTAAGTTCCGAGACTCTTGTCGCCCACCTCACCATCTTCCTCATTCATCGGTGTTTCAATAAACTCTTTAATAGAGTTTAGCAATTCTTGAACGTTCTCATACCTTGCCAATCCTTCTGTAGTTTTATCGTTGAAAAGCTCTTTCACAATTTGTGTGCTTTTACCAACTATGACAGCTAGGTCATAGGCATTTTTTTTATCGAGCTCACTTTGAAACATTTTTATCATCATCACAAACTCGCTAATCGCGTCTAAAGTGCCGGATTTAAAACCATAAGATCGCGCGTTTTCGAGCACTTGCCATAAAGTAATATTATTCTCATTGGCAGTAAGGACAGCTCTGTCCATGGTGGTTTTTCCAATTCCTCTGGTAGGGTAATTAATAATTCTTTTTAAAGATTCTTCATCATTGGGATTTACCACTAATCTCAGGTAAGCTATATAATCCTTTATTTCTTTTCGTTGATAAAAAGAAAGGCCACCATAAATACGATAAGCGATATTCATTCGGCGAAGACTTTCTTCATAGCTTCTACTCTGGGCATTGGTACGATATAAAATAGCAAACTCATGATTAAAAAAATGATTGCGCAATTTTTCTTCTTGAATTGTATCAGCCACGTACTTGCCTTCTTCATTGTCAGTAGCAGTCCGAACTAATTTTATTTTATCTCCCTCTCCTTTATCCGTCCAAAGTTTTTTAGGCAATTGATTTTTATTGTTACCAATAATTTCATTCGCAACACTTAATATGCTTTTAGTACTTCTATAATTCTGTTCCAACTTTACTACTTTCACATCATCATAATCTTTCTCAAACTGAAGAATATTTTCAATGGTAGCCCCTCGGAAACTATAAATACTTTGGGCATCATCTCCTACTACACAAATGTTTTCGTGCATAGCACCTAGCAATTTGATGATCTCGTATTGAGAGGTGTTGGTATCTTGATACTCATCAATTAAAATGTATTTAAATTTCTTTTGGTATTTGATGAGTGCATCTGGATGATTCTTAAGTAGTAGATACATTTTAAAAAGGAGGTCATCAAAATCCATGGCGCCATTCTTAAAACAACGCTTATTATAAGCATCATAAATTTTGCCAATCATCGGTCGATTGGCTCTTGAATCTTCCTGTTGAGTGCCCCAATCATTCTGATATTCGTCTGGACTTACGAGACTATTTTTTGCAGAAGAGATTCTATTATAGACGGTATTGGGTTTATAATGTTTATCATCTAAATCCAATTCTTTAATCACAGTTTTAATAACGCTTTTCGCATCATCTGTGTCATAAATAGTGAAGTTGTTGGGGTAACCAATTTTATTGGCTTCGCCGCGTAAAATTCTTGCAAATACACTGTGAAAAGTTCCGATGTATAAATTCCTTGCCTCCGAATTACCAAGCGTTCGCTCAATTCTTTCTTTCATTTCCTTGGCAGCTTTATTGGTAAATGTGAGTGCTAGAATATGAAAAGCATCTACTTGGTGAAACCCCATTAAATGAGCAATTCGAGTAGTGAGCACTTTTGTTTTGCCACTTCCTGCTCCCGCAATAATCATTATTGGCCCATCCTTATGTAATACAGCTTCCCGCTGCGGCTCGTTCAGTTCGTCTAAATAATTCGCCATTGAGCAAAGGTACGAATAGCTTTATTGGAGTGGAATGATGTGGGGAAATATTTATCGCTTCTTTTTTTAATAGTGAAAACCAGGAGTGACAGGGCTATCAATTTTAATTTAGTAAGAACGGCTATCAATAATTAAAAAAACCAGTAAACAATTATATATTAGCAGTTGGTAGAGATAGATTATTATTGAAGAAATAATAGTAGCCTTTAAAAAGAGCAATTGTAAAATTTACAGGTAGTTATTTTTTATTTATACATAATTTTTTAACGCTACAGTTTATTGCTGTCACTTACATTTTTATTGAATTTCTATACTATTGCTATTATGAGAAAAGAAAGCACCATTCAGAAAAGAAGCCAACTGGTTTTTAGTTTATTAATTATTTTACTGGCAACCGCTACATTGTTTAGCTGTAAGCAATCAGCTAAAAACCTTCGTATTAAACAGATGGATTCTGCCGCTGTTGTAGGACTGGCAAGGACTATAGAGTCTCAAGTAAAGCCTGAGCTGGCCGAAGGATTGTCTCTGAGTATATGGGGAGTTGATTCATTAGTTATTTCTCCTATTGCTATTGATATAGACGACGAAGGGAAATTGTATTATACCACCACCGATCGGCAAAAAAATTCTGAGTTTGATATTCGCGCGCACCACGACTGGGAAATAGGTTCCATTCAACTTGAAACGATTGATGACAAGAGAGCCTTTCTTCATAAAACCCTGTCGCCAGAAAATAGTGATAAAAATAAGTGGTTGAAGGATATGAATAAAGACAGCTCTCATGATTGGCGAGATATGTTGGTGGAAAAAGAAAAAGTGTATCGTATGGAAGATGTGAATGGAGATGGTGTTGCTGAAAAGACGCAGTTGGTAGTGGATGATTTTCATGATGAGGTAACGGATGTTGCGGGAGGACTATTAATTAATGGAAAGGATCTTTATGTGGGCGTAGCACCTGATTTATGGAGAATGAAAGATACCAATGGTGATGGGATAGCGGATGAAAAAACATCCATTTCAAGCGGTTATGGAGTTCATATAGGATTTGGTGGACATGGAATGTCAGGAGTAGAAATGGGTCCAGATGGCAGAATCTATTGGCAGATTGGTGATATAGGTTTTAATGGAGTTGATAAGACAGGAAAAAAATGGGCGTATCCAAATAGTGGTGTTATTGCAAGAGCTAATCCAGACGGAAGTGATTTTGAAATTTTTGCAGCTGGTCTTCGCAATACACATGAGTTTGCTTTTGATGAATATGCCAATTTGATAAGCGAGGATAATGATGGAGACCACGCAGGCGAAAAAGAAAGGCTGGTCTATATTGTTAATGGTTCAGATGCTGGCTGGAGAAGCAATTGGCAATATGGTAAATACAGAGACAAAGACAATAACGGCTATAAAGTATGGATGGATGAAAAAATGTGGATGCCTCGATTTGAAGGACAAGCGGCGTATATAATTCCTTGTATTGAGAATTTTGAAAGCGGCCCTGCAGGAGTAGTATATAACCCTGGAACAGCTTTATCGCCTGCGTATAAGAATACTTTTTTTGTAGCAAAGTTTGTTGGTAATCCTGCCAAATCTGGTGTGTATTCTTTTAAATTAAATCCTCATGGAGCAGGTTTTGAGCTAGGGGAAAATAAAAAAGTAGTGGGCGGCATTCTACCTACCGGTCTTGATTTTGGTCCAGATGGCGCGCTTTACATAGCCGATTGGATTGATGGATGGGATGCTACTAGTTATGGGCGTATTTGGAAGATGGACGATATTAAAGGATCAAAAATGGCTGAAAGGGCTCAAACTAAAATGTTATTAGCAGCTGATATTACTAAATATTCTTTGCAACAGTTGAAGGCCTTATTAATGAATGCAGATATGAGGGTTAGATTGAAAGCGCAATTTGAATTAGTGAATCATGGAGCCGAAGGTGCTTCGATATTTGAAAAAGTATTGAATGAAAATAGTATTCAATTTGCCAAGATTCATTCCATCTGGGGTATTAGTCAACTTGCGCGAAAGGATAAGAAATGGGGAAAGCTTTTATTTCCATTACTACAAGATCGTGACGCAGAGATTAGGGCCCAAGCTGCTAAATGGATTGGCGACACCCGATTGGTGGATGCGGGAAAATACCTAATTCCTTTATTAAAAGACTCTAGTAGCAGAGCTCGTTTTTTTGCATCAGAAGCATTAGGAAGAATTGCTTATGAACCAGCCATAGAGTCAATTATAGAAATGCTAAAAGATAATAATGAGCAAGATGCTTATTTGCGTCATGCAGGATGTTTAGCATTAGCAAGAATAGGAAAAGCAGCCCCAATAGTTGCCTTATCAAAAGATAAATCTCGCGCATTACGTATTGCAGCAGTGGTAGCTTTAAGAAGAATGGGCAGCCCAGCCATTGCTATTTTTTTAAATGATACAGATGAGTTTGTGGTAACCGAAACTGCGCGCGCTATCAATGACGACCTTTCAATTAAAGATGCATTGCCTGCTCTAGGAAATTTACTTACTAAAACTCAATTTACTAATGAGGCATTAATAAGAAGAGCAATCAATGCAAATCTTCGAGTAGGAAATGAACAAGCGCTTCAAAATTTACTTGACTATTCTTTGAAAGAAAATAATCCTGATAAAATGAAGGCAGAATCAATCGAAACCATCAGCACTTGGTCAAAGCCATCCGTATTAGACAGGGTAGACGGAAGATATAGAGGCGTAATTCAAAGAGACTCATTAGCATTAAAAAATAAAGTAGGAGCATCAATAATTCAATTATTAAAAAGCAAAGAATTTGTTGTTAGAGCAAGTGCCATCAAAGCCATCAGCAAACTATCTATTAAGGATGGTGCTAATACTTTGATGGAAATGCTTAAAAAAGATACGTCTGCAACCGTAAGGGTAGAGGCATTAAGAGCAATTGCTTCCATGCAGGATGCAAGAATAAGCGATGCTATTAAAATGGCAACTGCAGATAAGGATAAAATGGTAAGAGTAGCAGGTATTGGATTTTTGAAAAAAATGAATATCTCACAAGACTTAATGGTTTCATTGCTTTCGGAAGTAATTAAAACAAAGACGATGGAAGAAAGACAGGAGTCATTGCTGACGCTTGGAAAATTACCTATTCAAAATACTCGTTTAGTTTTTGAATCATTGCTTCATCAGATGGAAACGAATCAACTTCCTCCAGATATTTTATTAGAATTGTCAGAGGCTATTGACAGCAGTCGTTCTCCTGAATTAATTTCAAGATATAAAATAGCAAGCGACAAATTATCGAAAGATGCTTTAATAGCCGCCTATGCCGGAGCTTTATATGGTGGAGATGCAGATAAAGGAAAGCGACTCTTTTTTAAGGGTGAAACAACTCAGTGTATAAAATGTCATGCATACGACGACAAAGGCGGTAATGCGGGACCAAGATTAAATGGAGTTGCTAAAAGACTTTCTAGACAGTTGATACTTGAATCTTTAATTAATCCAAGTGCGCGTTTGGCTCCAGGATATGGCGTTATTAATCTCACTCTTAAAAATGGACAATCGGTTTCAGGTATAATGGAGAGTGAAAATAATTCTAGTATCAATATAAAATCTGGCAATAATCCTAAGCAAGTGATTGCTAAAAAAGATATTATGAAAAGGGAGAATGCAGCTTCAAGTATGTTGGAGGTTAAAAATTACCTTACTAAAAAAGAGATAAGAGACCTAGTAAGTTTTTTATCTACCTTAGAAACCGAGTAGAATAAGTAGAAAGTGCATATTAAATATATAAAAAACCATATGTGAAAGGATCTTGGTTAAGAAAATCAAGGAAAAAATGGCTTAAACTTATATAAGTGACTAAAAAGTAACACTTTGTGGTATTGTTTTATCTAGTAAACTTTCGTCAATTTGCAGTATCCAATTTAAAGAAGAAGTTGCTTAGAACGTAACAATGCTATAATTTTGCCCGTTTTTATCCTTTTACCCTAAAGTTTTAAAAAATAAAGGCAATTTTCTCATCCTATTTCATACCCTATTCCAGCTTTTTGGAATAGGGTTTTTACTTAAAAAGGGGCTTAGCTAAATTTTTTACTAAAAAAATACTAAAAAAATACTAAAAAAATTAGTGTTAATAAAAGAAAAGATTTATCTTTGTGTCGGAGTTTATATTTACAACGATAACCAGATACATCACTTTAAAAAAACTAAAACAATGAGTAACGCAGAAAAATTGAAGGCCCTAAAGTTAACAATGGACAAAATCGATAAAGATTTTGGCAAAGGATCTGTAATGATAATGGGCGATAAGCCACATGTGGAGCAAGAGGTAATTTCAACTGGATCACTAGGATTAGATGTGGCATTAGGAATTGGCGGTTTGCCAAAAGGAAGAGTAATTGAAATTTATGGTCCAGAGAGCAGTGGAAAAACAACGATAGCAACGCATGTAATAGCTGAATCACAAAAGAAGGGAGGCATGTGTGCATTTATAGATGCAGAACATGCTTTTGATAGTGCTTATGCGCAAAAATTAGGAGTTGATATTGACAATCTACTTATTTCTCAACCGGATTATGGAGAGCAGGCCTTGGAAATTGCCGATCGCTTAATCTTATCGGGTGCTGTAGATGTAGTAGTTATTGATTCGGTAGCTGCCCTGGTACCAAAGAGTGAGTTGGAAGGAGAAATGGGGGATAGCAAAATGGGCTTGCATGCAAGACTAATGAGTCAAGCGCTTCGTAAACTGACAGCTACTATTTCTAAAACGAATTGCTGTTGCATTTTTATCAATCAGTTGAGAGAAAAAATCGGCGTTATGTTTGGTAATCCTGAAACAACTACTGGTGGAAACGCCTTGAAATTTTATGCTTCAGTAAGATTAGATATTCGTAGAATGGCACAAATTAAAGATGGAGACGAAGCAATAGGAAATCGTGTAAAAGTGAAAATTGTAAAAAATAAAGTAGCACCACCTTTCCGTCAAGCTGAATTCGATATCATTTTCGGAGAAGGTATTTCTAAGACTGGAGAAATTATTGATATGGGCGTAGAATTGGGTATTGTTCAAAAAAGTGGTAGCTGGTTTAGTTACGATAGCAATAAATTAGGACAGGGAAGAGACTCCGTTAAACAATTGTTGCTCGACAATCCAGAAATGGCGAAAGAAATTGAGGTGAAGATCAGGGCTAAGATAGCCGAGACCATTGCGGTATAAGAGATAATTTATTATGGGTTAGTAAATACAAGCCATTCCGAAAGGGATGGCTTTTTATATAATATTCTGTTATTATAATTTTTGAAAATTCTCAAATAATAAAAATGAATTTAAATTAATCTTTGATCAAAACTCAATAGTTATTTTGTTTAATTACATCTCTGAAAAATTAATTTAATCAGAGGATATTTTGAAATATTTAAAAGGGTCTAAGTTTATTTAAATTCGTATTTTGAAAATTTAGTTGATACTTTAAAAAGTCGGCTTAGACAATTTGAAATAATAGTAGTTTTAAACGTCCTTGAATAAAAGCTTCTAGAAATATAAATTTTCAGCCGGAAAAAATCAATCCACCGCGGCAGATGAATTCCCTTTACAGTAACGCAGTGATTTAATTTAGCATAAATAGGTAGTCAATCCTCTGTTTGACGCCCTCGAATAAAAAGTGCTAGAAATGTTAAATATTAGCCGTAAAAAAATCAAGGGTGTTTGAGCCAGCACCCCCTTTAAAGAAACGTCCCCTACGGGCGAGTTCCTTGATTTTAGTCCGCCGCGGCGGATTGATTTTTTTTGTTACTTTTTTGCATCAAGGCAAAAAAGTAAATGCACTCATTCAGAAAGCAATTTCAGACATAATTAGCTAACTTTATTATAATAATAAACCAAGAAATTATTTATCATTTGACTGATTATTTAGCATTTTTTTATCGATTCATTTTGATCAAAAGTGTTGCCAAATTTAAGGGTACGAATTTTTGCAAGTCGATTATATAAAGAAAGCTCTTTTATCTAAATCATTCAACAAGACCGATATCTATGAATTTACAATTCAATGAAAATTATATTCTTGAAAATGAAAGAGTAAGTCTAAGGCCGTTGATAGCTGGGGACCAAAAAAATTTACTTACCTATTCAATTCATGAGCCAGAGCTATGGACCTATTCCATGGTTCAAGCCATTGGAGAAAAAGGGCTACATGATTATATAGAACTTGCAGTAAAAGGTAGATCATCAGAAAAGGAATATCCTTTTATTATTTTTGATAAACAAAGTAATCAATACGCTGGCAGCACTAGATTTTATGATATTCAGCCCCATAACCAATCTTTACAAATCGGATTTACTTGGTATGGTAAAAAGTTTCAAGGAAGAGGTCTAAATAAACATTGCAAGTTTTTATTATTAACTTTTGCATTTGAAAAATTAGGAATGCAGCGAGTTGAATTTAGGGCAGACGCCAAAAATGAAAGAAGCATCTACGCAATGAAAAGTATAGGTTGTAAAACTGAAGGTATTTTGAGAAGCAATGGAGTTCGTGCTGATGGAACTAGAAGAGACAGCATTGTATTAAGTATATTAAAATCTGAATGGGAAACAAGAGTAAAAGAGTTATTGGGCAACAAACTTAAATAGTATTGTAGTAAAATATTGTTAACTACTGTCACTTAAAAAGTTTAAAAAAGGTTTAAAACTAAAAATGAATCAAGCAAAAAATATCGATGAATATATTGCTGGTTTTCCTGAATCTACACAAGTAATTTTAACAAGGCTAAGGATAGCAATACAGAAAGCAGCTCCCGATGCCGAAGAGGCTATTAAATACGGGATGCCCACTTTTACTTACAACGGCAATCTGGTTCATTTCGGAGCCTATAAGAATCATATCGGATTTTATCCAACGGCATCTGTAATTGTTCATTTTTCTTATGAACTCTCAAATTATATTACTTCTAAAGGTGCTATTCAGTTTCCTATTGGAAAGCCAATTCCACTTTCACTCATTAACAAGATGGTTAAGTTTAGGCTTAAACAGCAGCTGGAAAAGAAGCCTAAAAAATAAGATTCAAATTGTTGGACCGATATAAAAGGCATAAAAAAATAAATACAAAAGCGCTTAGCTTATCTTTGTACTATGATTAAAAACACGTTAATAAAAGCAACCGAAGCGGGTGCAAGTGAATTACAGCGATTTTTTAATGGCAGTTTTAAAATCACTAATAAAGAGGGAATTAATAATCCTGTAACAGAGGCAGACCATGCTTCTGAAAAAGCAATTTTTGAAGTTATCAGAAAAGATTTTCCAGACCATTTCATTTTAAGTGAAGAATCTGGTGAAATAAAAATGGATAGTGAATATAAATGGATTATTGATCCTATTGATGGTACAGTGAATTTTGCTAATGGAATTCCTCTTTGCTGTATTAGCATTGGATTAGAACATAACGGAACCATCATTATGGGAGCTGTTTACAACCCAAATATGAACGAGTTTTTTTTCGCTGAAAAGGGAAAAGGCGCAACACTAAATGATAAGCCTATTCAGGTAGGAAATAAATCAGCTGTGATAGATAGCTGCCTCGCTACTGGATTTCCTTATACCTATGTAAATTCACCTAATGGGGGTTTAGAAGTATTTAACACTTTAATTAGAAGAGGCGTTGCACTTAGAAGAATAGGAAGCGCAGCCTTAGATTTATGCTGGGTGGCAGCAGGCAGATTTGATGGTTTTTATGAACATATCTTACAGGCATGGGATAGTGCAGCAGGATTTTTAATGGTAGAAGAAGCCGGAGGAAAGGTAACCGACTTTAAAGGAAATCACTATTCAGTTTATCAACCACAATTATTAGCTACCAACGGAAAAATACATGATGAAATGCTGGAGTTAATTAATAATCCGTCTGAATGGGATAGCAAAAGATTTGTTGCTAGTAAGTAACTAATTTTTTTTAGCGTAAAATTGTATAGATCATTTACCGTATTTAAAAATATTTTTATCAATGAGTAACGAACGCACTGAAATATCTTCTCTTGGCGAGTTTGGCCTTATAGATCATCTAACACAAAACAATGAAACAAAACTTGCCTCTACTATATTGAGTGTAGGTGATGACGCTGCAGTGATTGATCATTTTGGAAAACAAACGGTTATAACTACCGATATGTTGGTAGAAGGAATTCATTTTGATTTAATGTATACTCCTCTAAAACATCTAGGATATAAAAGTGTAGTGGCTAATTTGAGTGATATATATGCTATGAATGCGGTACCAACGCATGTTACTTTAAGCATTGCCTTTAGTAATCGTTTTAGTTTAGAGGCAATGGACGAGTTTTACGAAGGCGTTTATGCAGCTTGCGAAAAATATGAAGTTGATTTAGTAGGCGGTGATACCACCTCTTCTCAAAAAGGCTTTGTTATTTCAATTACTGCCATTGGTGAAGTAGCTCCTGATAAATATGTAAAAAGAAGTACTGCTCAAAAAGGAGATCTTTTATGTGTAAGCGGTTTTTTAGGAGGTGCATTTTTAGGACTTACTATTTTAGAGAGGGAAAAAAGAATTTTTGCAGAGACAGGTTCTCAGCCTGATTTAGAAGACCAAGCATATATAGTTGGAAAATTATTGAAACCAGAAGCAAGAAAAGATATCATTGAATTTTTCACAACAAGTGAAATCACTCCTACTTCAATGATAGATGTAAGCGATGGTCTTAGTAGCGAAGCGCTTCATATTTGTAAGCAAAGTAATCTTGGTTGTATTATTTACGAAGATAAAATACCGGTTCATGAAGAGGCTCGTCAATTTGCCTACAAACTTGAATTAGATCCTACTGCATGTGCATTAAGTGGAGGAGAAGATTATGAGTTGCTGTTTACCTTATCACAAAGTGATTATGATAAAATTTTATTGAACGAACAAATAAGTGTAATCGGTTACATGACTGAAGCAGAAGACGGAGCCCATATATTAACCCGAGGAGGAAATAAACATGCATTAGTTGCTCAGGGATGGAATCACCTTAAGCGCTAATTATTTTTCACTACCATTCATGCAAAAAGAAAATTTCTTACTGTATATCATTTGTTTACTCCTATTGACAGGCTGTTTCACGACTAAAAATTTTGATCCGAGTAAAAAATTTTCCAAAGAACAACTCCAACAGGACTATACGCTACTAAGAAATATTTTAGAAAAAAAACATCCTGCCCTTTATTGGTATACCTCCAAAGACAGCATGAATTATTATTTTGATAGCATCTATCATGTCATTTCAGACTCCATGACTGAGCTTCAGTTTGGCTGGAAAGTATTAGCTCCGCTGACCAATAAAATTCATTGCGGCCATACTAGTTTTTCTATGAGTAAAGGTTGGAATAAAAGTATGAGAGGGAAAAGAGTACCTTCTTTTCCATTGTTTTTAAAAATTTGGGGCGACACCATGGTAGTAACGGGCAACCTTAATCGAAAAGACAGTCTCTTTAAAAGAGGAACTATAATAACTTCTGTAAATGGGATTGACAATAAGGAGCTTATTTCTCACATGATGCAATACTTTCCATTAGATGGATATTCAGACAATGTAAATTATGTACGCCTTAGTAGTAATTTTCCCTTATACCATCGTTATATTTTTGGCATATATAATAATTATAGTATCGGCTATATCGACAGTAAAGGCAATCAAAAAATAGCCTTGATACCCATGTACAATCCAGTTGCTGATACCGCATGGAGGCGCCAGCGGATAATTCAGCCTGAAAAGCCATCTAGAAAAAAAATAAAAAAAGAAAGCATAGAATCGGCACGTTCACTAATAATAGATACTACTATAAGTACAGCAACCATTGTATTAAATACTTTTTCAAATGGAGAATCACTACACTTACGTTCATTTATTAAACAATCTTTTAAAAAGATAAGTCAACAAAATGTCAAGCACTTAATTATTGATTTGCGGAGTAATGGCGGCGGCGATGTACCAATTTATGTACAACTTTTAAAATATATTCGGCACACCGAATTTAAAGTGGTAGACACTGCCTATGCAGTTGCAAAAAACCTTTCCCCTTTCTCTGCTTATATAAAGGAGCGACTGCTCAATAACCTTACTCTTTTATTACTTACTAGAAAACACTCGGATGGTAACTATCATTTTGGATATTGGGAAAGACATTTGTATCACCCTAAATCAAATAATCATTTTAATGGCCAGGTCTATGTACTAACCAGTGGTCCAACATTTTCAGCATCGACTCTTTTTTGTACTGCAGTAAAGGGACAGCAAAATGTTAAACTGATAGGAGAAGAAACAGGTGGTGGATGGCACGGCAATAGCGGTATAATGATTCCTGATATTACATTACCCATTACTCAATTAAGGGTTCGACTACCTTTATTTAAAATAGTTCAATATAATCATGTTCCTAAAAATGGCAGAGGGGTTATGCCAGATATTTATATTCCGCCTACCGTGGAAGGGGTAAGAAAAAATATAGATAGAAAAATGCAGGTAGTAAAAGAGATGATTCGGAATAGTAATAAAGCAGATACTATAAAATTATCTACCGCCAATTAAAGTCGTCTGCATCTTTCCAAAAAGGAAATTTATTTCTCACTTCACTTAGCCATTCTTTTTGAAGTGTAATGGTAAAAATATCCTCTTCGTCTGCCATGTGATAGAGTACTTCACCTAAAGGGTCAATCACTAGACTGTTTCCGCTGTGACTAATATTATTTCCATCTATACCTATTCGGTTTACGCCTATTACATAACATTGATTTTCGATGGCTCTAGCGCAGAGTAAGGTTTTCCATGCATGGCTTCTTCTTTCTGGCCAGTTAGCTACATAAATGAGTACATCAAATTCAGGCCTTATTTCTTGAGCATCTTCCCCTATTGATTTTTCTATTGGGGTGATTCTATTTCTAGCCCAAACTGGAAAACGAAGATCGTAGCAAATTTGTAAATTTATTTTCCATCCTTTTACTGATGCGATTAATCGTTTATTTCCAGCAGCGTAATATTGATCTTCTTCTGCTAGTCCAAATAAATGCCTTTTGTCGTAGTAACCAAATTCACCATTAGGTAGCATCCAGATGAGCCGGTTATAAAATTTATTTTCTTCTTCAATTATTAAACTTCCCGTTAAAATAATTTTATTAGCCGATGAAATATCTTTCATCCATTGTACTGTTTCACCTTCCATTGTTTCTGCGAATAATTTAGGTCGCATACTAAAGCCAGTACTAAACATTTCAGGCAGTACTACTATTTCTGTTTTTTCCTGAAGGCTGTTTATTTTTTTTGCAAGCAACTGAAGGTTGGCATTTTTATTTTCCCAAACAAGATTGGTTTGCAAAGTAGTAATAGTAAGGGGTGCCATTTAGCGGTATTTGATAACAAATGTACAATATAGGTAGTAACAAATGGCTCGTTTTATTTTATCAAATCATTCATCACTTCTTGGATCAAGTTAGATTCAAAGCCTTTCAATCTTAAATGACTATGAAGCTTTGTCTTTTTAACAAAAATATTTTTTTCACTTTTTAGGGACTTAAATTTTATGTAGGCTAATTTGGATACTGTTGCAAAGTAGTCGGACATATTAATAGCTGCCAGCGCTTTTTTAATACAGTAGTTACTAACATTTTTTTTCTTTAACTCATATTTGATTTTAATTCGACCCCATTGTTTTATTCTAAATTTTCCCCCGGCAAAGTGAATCGCAAAACGCTCTTCATTTAAAAAATTTTCTTCTACCAGTTTGCTAATGATTTCTTCAGCGTCATTTAAGGAAAGCCCATATCCATATAATTTTTCTTTTATTTCACTGTGACAGCGTTCTTGGTAGGCACAAAACTGCTTTATTTTAGGAAGAGCTTGCTGTGGTGTGAAATTTTGCGAATGCATAGGCTACAAAATTAGCCGCAGCGATGTATAATCCAAGCCTTTTTTCAAATCGATCGACAAATCGTCTTTCAAAAGGACCTACGGTAAATTCTATTTTGAATCAAGGATAAATTTTAGCGTAATTTAACAAGCCAATCCCCAACGAATTAGTTATTTTTTAAATATTTCCCCATTTACCTTAGAGTTAGTCACATTGTACCGGTTTGTTGATATTATCTTGTTTGATTAGCCACAAAGATTTTATCTTTGATGATATATAAATCAATATTATGAAGTTTATCGTTTCTTCTTCGGCCCTACTTAAACAATTACAGCAAATTAATGGTGTAATTAATGCAAATACAGTACTACCTATACTAGAAGACTTTCTATTTGAAATTGAAAGAAATAAGTTAACCGTAGTGGCAACTGACTTAGAAACGGTGATGAAGGTTCATTTAGATGTGGAAGCTAAGGATAGCGGAAAGGTTTGTATTCCTGCTAAAATATTAATGGATTCATTAAAAAATATCGCAGAGCAGCCGTTAACTTTTACAATAGATAAAAATTTTGGCATTGAAATCACAAGCGATAATGGAAAGTATAAGGTGATGGGTGAAAATCCTGATAATTTTCCAAAAGAACCAGTTGCGGATGATGCTAATTCATTTAAAATGACTTCTTCTGCTTTGGTGTCTGCCATTAATAAAAGTTTGTTTGCAGTAAGCAATGATGATCTTCGTCCAGCAATGACAGGTGTATTTTTTGAGTTAGATAAAAAAGGCCTTACTTGTGTTGCAACTGATGCACATCGCTTAGTAAAATATAAGAGAAAAGATGTTAGTTGTCCAAAGGCGGATACATTTATTGTACCCAAAAAACCATTGAATCTTTTAAAATCTGCAATGCCTGATAATGATGATGAACTAACGGTATCGTATAACAGTAATCATTTGTTTGTAAAGCATGGTGGAACAGAACTGGTTTGTAGATTGATTGATGCGCGTTTCCCTGATTATAAAGTAGTAATCCCTGCTGACAATCCATATAAACTGGTTTTAAATAAAAATGATTTTCAGAGTGCGCTTCGCAGAGTGAGTATATTTAGTAATAAGAGTACCAACCAGGTTGCGCTTACTATCAGCGGTAGTGAATTGCAGCTAGCTGCACAAGACATTGACTTTAGTTTTGAAGGAAACGAGAGAATGAGTTGTCAATATGATGGAGAGGATCTACAAATTGCATTCAATGCAAAATTTCTAATTGAGATGCTGAATGCTGCTGAAACTCCAGATATTATCATTGAATTGAGTACCTCCACGAAGGCTGGTATTATTAAGCCAACCGAAATGGATGAAAATGAAGACTTGCTAATGTTGGTGATGCCACTCATGTTAAACAGCTAAAAATTCTTCGAAATCCCTAAAGATTTTTTATATAGCAGGATTTGCGCAAAGCAAATCCTGTTTTTTTATGAGCAAATATATAAGCCCTGGATTTCCGAACAGTTCTTCTTAGATTTCTGAGTGTAAAAATGTTTCTAAAATTAGCATTCGCTAATCTTTACTATTGGGTGGGATTACACCTGACTTAATTTGACAAAAAATCTTCCTAAACTTTTTAACTAGCTATTCTCATTAATTTTTGTGACCTTGTGGTCTAAATTATATTGTTATGATCTTAATCATTCTAGGAATCATTCTATTTATTGTTGCTACACTCATAGCAAAAAATAATACAGCCATTGCTAAATTTGAAGGAATAGGCAAAAAGATATCCATTGTATTAGTGGCACTAGGAATTATGACCTCTTGCGTTAAACAAATCGATGCAGGTGAGATAGGGGTTAAAATATTATTTGGGAGTATTCAAAAAGAGGTAATGCTAAGCGGCCTACATTTTATAAATCCTTTATTGGATGTAAAAAAAATGGATGTAAAAACGCAAAACTATACAATGAGTGGAGTACACGATGAAGGCGATAAGGCGGGAGATGACGCCATTAAAGTATTAACTAGCGATGGCTTGGAAGTCACCATTGACCTTACTGTTTTGTTTAGGCTAGTATCTAATGAAGCCCCGAGATTATTAGGAGAAACAGGAGCGGATTATCGTGATAAAATTGTACGTCCAATTACTCGTACAAAAATTCGCGATAATGCAGTTTACTATCAAGCAGTAGATTTGTTTGGTTCAAAAAGAGATGAATTTCAGCAAAGAATATATAAAACCATTGAGGATGATTTTAAGAAAAGAGGTTTAATGTTAGAACAGTTATTAGTAAGAAATATCACCTTGCCTAACTCTGTAAAAGCTTCTATAGAATCAAAAATAAATGCTGAACAAGATGCAAAAAAAATGGAATTTGTGTTACAGAAAGAAAAACAGGAAGCAGAAAGGAAAAGAGTAGAAGCGCAGGGTATCGCCGATTATCAAAAAATTATTAATACAGGCCTTACTGATCAACAATTACAATACGAACAGATAAAAGCGATGCAGGCCTTGGCGCTAAGCCCTAATGCTAAAGTAATTGTAATGGGAAAAGGAAATTCACCGTTAATTATTGACGGAAAATAATAAGGTTAATAAAACATTTTATAAGAAAATTTTCTTTAAGCGTATAGCTTTAAAATTCAAAAAGAATGAATCTGGTTACAGTAAAAACATTCGATAGTTATTTTTCTGCCAATATTATTTTAACCAAATTGCATTCTGAAGGAGTAGAATGTTATTTAAAAGATGAATATACGGTAACCTTAGATCCAATCTTATCGAATGCCATTGGAGGAATTAAGTTGGTGGTTAAGGCAGCAGACGAATCTTGGGTAAAGGAATTATTAGACCGCTACGAATTAGATTTTATAAATGCTGCTACTTGTCCAAAATGTAGTAACAATAAATTTACTTATATAACAAAGCCTGGTGCGACCAATTATTTAACAGTATTTTTTACATGGATATTTTCGAGTTATGCAGTAGCACCTTATTATGTATATCATTGTGAAAACTGTGGCTATGAATGTGATAGGCTGCCGGAAAAAACTGAGGAAGGAGTGGATTGATTAAATTGACATTTACCAAACATTTTCAATTTAATAGGAGTACATAATTCCTAACTTTGCGCATATTAATTTTTTTATAATGAATAAAATTGCACTCATACCAGCTCGTTATGCTGCCACTCGTTTTCATGCCAAGCTGATGCAAATACTCGGGGACAAAACCGTTATTCGACATACCTATGACAACACCATTGCTACTGGTTTATTTGATTCAGTGATGGTGGTAACGGATAGCGATATTATATATAACGAAATTGTTGACAATGGCGGCAAGGCAATAAAAAGTATTCGTGAACATGAAAGTGGAAGTGATAGAATTGCTGAAGCAGCAGCAGGACTGAATGTTGACCTAGTAGTAAATGTCCAGGGAGATGAACCTTTCGTTCAAAAAGCGCCGCTAGAAAAGTTATTACATTTATTTGAAGGAGAGTCGGGAAAAAATGTCCAGGTAGCCTCTTTGATGCAGGTGATGACCGATCAAAAATTAATTGAAGATTCAAATTATGTAAAGGTAGCAGTCAATAAAAATATGGATGCGTTATTATTTAGTAGAAGTGTTATTCCCCATCACCGCGATAAACAGGCTACTCCATTTTATTATGAACATATCGGAGTATATGCTTTTCGTAAGCAAGCTTTAATGGATTTTACAAGCTGGCCAATAACTCCTTTGGAAGCAGTTGAAAAAATTGAATGTCTGCGATATTTAGAAAATGGAATTCCTATCAAAATGGCCGTAACGGATTATATGGGAATAGAAATTGATACACCAGAAGATTTGATTAGAGCGTCAAAATTTTTATGATTAAAAGGGATTAAATAGCTCACTAGAAAATGTTTAAATAAATCACCCCAATTAATTGAGTAGGTCATAAGCTCAAATGATTTAATTATTTCTCATCCACTTCATTACAAAATAGACAAGGCATATCGTTGTAATAAAAATAATGGTGGATAGGATTTCCCACTTATTCAAACTAGTTAATAGCCATAGAATTGAAGCCATTCCAATAAAGGGTACAATTAATCCACCGGGCACTTTAAAAGTTTTTTCTAATTCATCTTCTTTATCCCTTCTCAATTTAATGGTGGCTAAAATCACAGAGAGATAAACTAGCAGCAATGCGGCGCTAGCCAATATAGCAAGTTGTTTAAATCCTCCAGATACTGAAAAAATAAATATCAGTGAAGCGTAAGTAATGATTGCTAAATAAGGGGTGGCAAACTTACTATGAACCTTACCCAGAAATTTTGGGAACATCCCATCATTAGCACAGGCAAACAAGGATCGAGGGGTTGCCATTACATCCGCACTTACTCCTCCAAAACATGATAATGCAGCAGTAAATAATAATAGAGTTGTACCCGCAGGACCAATAATTTTTTCGGCCACCGCTGCTAGCGGAGCGTTTTTATGAGCAACGATGTCTGCACCTAAAATTCCTTGAGTAACAGTTTGCAACAGTAAATAAACGATCAGCACAATAGCGCCGCCTAAAAAAATTCCGAGGGGTACAGTTTTTTTAGGATTTTTAAATTCACCACTTACACCTAGCGATGCTTCAAATCCAGCAAATGCGAAAAAAAGAATTAAAGTGGTATCGCTAAATGTTTTGAGAGAAGGCACTTTTTCCCAATGTAGATTATCTATTTTTATATGACTGAAACCAAAAATAATAATACCAATTATTGGGAATAGTTTTAGAATCGATATGGACTTAACAAAAATATTAGCTTGTTTAGTGCCAATGATATTGATGACCACCATTATTCCCATCAAGAAAAAAAAGAGAATTCCTCGGATGAATGGGTTTAATAATGAAGGCCAAAGCAGCGCCAAAGAATCAGCTATAATGTTCATCATCGCGGCACTGGCTAGAATACCCCATCCAAAAAAGAAAAGCCAGTTAATAATAAATCCTGGAAAATTTCCAAAAGCTTTTTCCACATAAGCATAGGAGCCGCCACTAGTCGTAATTTTTGATCCGACTTCTGCATAACAAAGCATTATTGCGGCCATCATAATACTACAAAATATATATCCGAATATTCCAAAAGCACCCATCGCCATACCTATAATTGCGGGCAGTACAAAAATGCCTGAACCAATTACCATATTTACTATAGATAACGCAAGGCCTTGTACTCCTATTACCCGCTTTAAACCTTCATCAGAAGTAGAAATAGGCATGGATGTTAATTATAATTACTTATGAATGTTTGTGTTTAAGTTGCTAACCTCAAAAACTAATAATTGTATACTGCATGCGCACAATTAATTTTTTCAAAAACCATACAATTATAAATAGGCGTCTATTTTTAAAAGCCCTTATCTAAAGTTAAATATAAATGGGAAAACAAAGCTTACTATAATGGTCCATAAAATGTAAAAAGGGATAAAAGAAGCAATTGCATTTTCGACATTACTGATAGCTGATTTTTTGAAAACCGTTTTGAATAGCTGAAATGATATCCAAAACAGATTGATTAGCATTAACAGATTTGCTCCTACAACAGCAAGCCTGTTGGGTGTGATTCCCAAAGTAGAAATTCTAAATAAAATTGCTGAAAGGGCTATTCCACTAATAATTACCGTAATAACTGATAAGGCAAAAAGAATAATACTACCGACTTGACTGTTATTTTGTTTTGATGTAGTTGAAATTGAAAACAGAATAATTGCTATCACCCCGATTAGTAAGCAGTTAAAAAGCATTAAAAACTCTCTGTCATTATATAGATTTTTATTAGAAAACAAAATCGCTATCAAATAAACTATCACAGTAATTAAAACCAATGGGCTGAATATTTTGGCAATTACTGGTGAAACTTTATTAACTAATTGAGGATTTGTTTGTGTTAAGAAAGTTCCAAGTATTGGGATAATAGGAAGACAAAATATTACGATGTGTTCAAAGTAAAACTCTTTAATATCAAAACCGCTTACCGTAAATAATCCGATTGTAATTCCAGTAAGCACACCGCCGGCAATGAGGATGAGACCAGACATTATTAATAATTCTCCATTGTATCTTAGAAATTTAATACGTTGATCATTATTGTTTACCTCAGTTCCAACGTAAGAAAACCCTACTACCATCCATAAAAAAATTGGAATGTGAATGAGGGATAAGGCTAAAGTGTTACTATTATTGTTTGCAGGTAAAAAGTTGATAAAAATCAAAGCGATTAGAAAAACCACTCCTGTAAATAAAGTTTTCTTTAATGGAAGCGCATTCTTTCGCGAAAAGTAGGCTGATAAAGCCGCAAAAATAATTAGTGAAATATTTCTTGTATAAAAAAATTCAGAATCGATTTTAAAAAGCCAAGGAATGGAAGCTAAACAACCCGCTATTAAAGAAATAATTAGTACAAAGATTAACTCTTTCTTGCTACCCCATGATATTTCTGCGCTTTGAAAATTCAGTCTTTCATTCCAATATTGTAAAATTGGACTTTCTTTATGTTCTGTGAAAATTAAATTGAATTCAGTTTTGAATGATGTTTTATTATCTCGATAAAGCTTTTCAAGTTCTTTTGGATTATCAATGTGAAGTAATATTTCATTTTTCATTTCTAATCTATTTTAAAGTAAGACAAAATTGTAAAAGGACTGAAAAGGTAGCAACATTTTAAATAGGTATGGAGTAACTCAACGTTAATAAAGTTACAAAACTTGAGGCAAAGAATAGTAGTAGGTAGAATTTGATATATAAAGCAGGAAAGGTCTACAATAGAATTAATAGTATTATTGAGATTTCCACTTTTCTAGTAAAATTCCCGCAGTTCCATAGAGAGGGTCTGTCAAGGGAATGGTGACTTTAGAAAGGTTATGGATGATAGTATTCCTTTCGCCTTCTTCAAGTCCAGTTTTTAAGTCCCAGCTATATCCACCCGGGTAACCTCCTACAAACTGATAGTTGGTATGCTCGGTAATACTGTAATGCCCTACACCAGCGGGTATTACAATGACATCGCCAGTAGAAAGTGTAAAAACTT
>Ga0222712_10001104_pt1 | contig 34541 bp, 39 predicted proteins | sample C33_657DmetaG_FD_165043 | JGI IMG/M metagenome (GOLD analysis project Ga0222712, IMG submission 165043) | Estuarine water microbial communities from San Francisco Bay, California, United States - C33_657D | ecosystem: Environmental > Aquatic > Marine > Unclassified | place: USA: California...
TCAATCATATTTTTAATTGTAAAAACAAGTTGGGGGTCACGATACGAAGCAATCTGAACAAAAATTTTCATTGTATTTTATTTTACCCAAAAAAATATGGACAAAAAAATAAAAATGAATAACTAAGTAAAATTAAATAGGAGTTGCCGATGGTGTTGGTGTGGGTGTTGGACTTTGAGGAATCAAACATGGATATGTAACTTTACAAGTATCACAATCATCATACACATCAACAACAATAGGACCTGTTGGTGAACCTTCACTCACTAATGTTGGAGTATTAACTATCTCATAACACTGTATGTTACCATTTAAATTAACACTTATTATATCACCAACATTTAATGGTATTATACTACTAATAAGTTCTGTCGGAATATTAGACCCATCACAACAATACGTTAATCCTCCTATTTCCCAAGTATAATTGTAATAAGAAGCGGTGGGTGACGGAGTAGGCGTTACACTACTTGTTGGTGTTATACTTGGTGTCGGTGTTAACGTCATTGTTGGTGTCATACTTGGTGTTGGTGTTGGTGTTACAGGACAAGAAGGACAGAATGGATTAAACAAAAGATAATTGTTCTTTAAAACTCTAAAGTTGTGTTGGATTTCGGGTGATAATAACGGTTTGTTGTAAAATCTAAATTGTGATATCCCTCCATTAAACGTTCCTGCAAAATATTTTTCTAAATAAATGTTATTTGTAAGTGCGCTTAAAGATGTACCACTCATAACATTATCAGGAAACAATTGTGGGTCTTGAATATATTCATTATAATCAGAAGTTGGTTTGGCACTAAAGATAAGGTTTTCATGTAAACCTTGTGTTCCACCACCTATAGACATATTAAACGGAACCCCTATTTGTCTTTCTTTGATTGTATCTAATCCTCTTGGAATGATTTCCTCAAAGTTATCGACAATAAAAAACGGCATTCCATTAACGTAAATTGTGAATGTACCAATTCTATAATCTTTTTCTAACAACCAGTTGTTATTTAATTCAACAATTTCTATTCTTTGTGGTGGGGGAGAATTAGGGTCTGTTGTTGGTGGCATTATTAATGATAAAGTTTGACCTACAGTTTCTGCACTATAAGGGTCTGAGGTTATTATACCTAACCCTCCTTTCCAAAGTAAATCACAATCATCATACCATCGTTTTCGTTCCCAAACAGCGTCTATCTGAACCCAATGTTCTTCATCTGAATATGTCGTACCTGAACAATAATCATATATTCCTTTAGTAGAACAAAACTCTTCAAACGTATAACCTGTTACGGAAGTTCTACCTGTTATACAAGTTCCTGATACTTCACAATCACCCGTCATTCTAAAAACCCTAACACAAACACTTGGATTTTTTGGGTCTCCACTCAATCTTAACGCAATCGCATTTGACATTGAATCGTATAGTGGGTCGTGCTCTGGTGTTGATATTGTAACTGGACATGGATTGCAGGCACATACTTCACATCCACATGTATTGTGGATTGTGGTTTGTCCTGTTGGTGGATAAACATAGTCACAATTTGAATTTGTTACACCTGTGTTTGCACAAGCACAAGTAACTAAATCTCTCAAATCTTTTGTAACATACGTATAACCAGATGTTTCCCCCGATGCGTGGTGCCAATATTTGTTTTCACCTCTGGCCCCTAAATAAAAGAAAATGTTTTCATTTTGGGGGTAATATGCGTTTAAAGTTGTGTATCCTGATGGCGGTGTATATTCATCAACAAATCTAGGTTTTATTAACATCTCTACAGTCCAACCTCTATGCATTCTAGTTGGTAATGCGTCATATTCAAAACCAAATAGTTTATAAAATCCTTGATAAAAACCTCCATAAAATTCTTGGTACGTCCCAATCGTGTTGGCACTTTTTGTAACAATACTATAAACAGAACCTGATGGGACCCCTGAAAATCTGTGGTTTGGTAAAGATGTATATCCACTAACTTGGTGAAATTTCATTTCTCTACCAAATGAATAACGGTCAAATTTAGACGCACCTGTTAATACTCCATTTGTAATAGTAATACTTTGACCCGTCATACCGGTTACCAAACCATTATCAGTTCCTGTTAAACCAATATCACATAATGTTTGGGCAGTTATACAGTTGGGGTTAAAATTTTCGGGTGTCCAATAAGCACCAGCCACCACAATATTATTAAAGTCATATACGTTATACTCAAGGTCAAAAGTTTGAGTATTTGCCGAGCTATTAAAATTTATATTAATAGGTAATGTATTACCATCACCAACCCCTATAACATATGGAGAAAATACAACTTCTTGATTAAAATCTCGTTCGTCTGATGCTAAAGAAATGTCTTCACCGGTATATCTATTGATTAAATACCATTTATTATAGACATATTGATTGATGTTTTGATAAGCCATTTGTACATAAATACTTTTATGATGTATTTATAGTAAGAAATTATGTTAGAACTTAATAAAGAATATTTCGCCAATCCTTATTATTTCTTTTTAAAAGAAAACAGAAACACTATTGATGTGTATTTTTCTGTTCAAACTACATTGTCTGAAGCAAGAAAAAAAGATGAAAAAATTTCTGTTCCGAAATCAAAAGAAAAAGAATTAAAGTCTGTTGTTTCCAAGTTGGGAAAACAAAAAGACAAAAAATACGACTTAAATGATTTGAAAAAAATTTTATCAAAAGTTGGAAAGAATAAAGATGAGTTTACCGAAATAGTAAACTACGATGGTTCCATGAGTGATTCGTCAATTCCAATTTTGAATATGACAATGCATCCAAGAAAAACTATGGACCAAACGGTTAGAGCAACAAGAAGTCCAAAACCACCATACACAGGGACATATCGTGTTTATTACGGTGAATCAACCGAAGATGAACCAACAATTCAAGAAGTTGATTATTCTGATGCGTTTGGTTATGAAGAAACCGAAGAATTGGACGGAAAAGAAACATTCAAGTATTTGAAAGATAAAATGGAAATGGACCCTGAAGAGGCTTATAACAGAACAAAACAATTTGGTAAAGACCCATCAGGTAAAAGAGATAAAAGTTCAAAATATTACAAAGACAAAAACTTTGTTACAAAAGCAACATTGTCTGAAATTGAAAAACAAAAAATGAGAAAGATGATTGAGGATATCATCTCTAAGAAAACCAATGACTATGAATTATCTCAAAAATCAGAGGCCAGTGAAATGTTGAAAAAGAATATTAAAGTTTTGAAAAAGATGGCCGATAAAGAGGGTTTGTCCCTTAGAGACTTAATGAATTTATTAAAAGGTGAACAGTAAATTATATGGTAAACATTTTACAATTCCTGACGAAGTTAGGAAACACTTGGTAACAATGTACCAACAACATGGCGCTGCGGGTCAAGGAGGTGATGGATATGAAAGAAATAGACAGTTACAAAACTCACCATCATTATCATATCAACAGGCCAAAAGAATTAAAAATTTTTTTGATTCTTATAATGGAGACCAAAACGGACCCGAGTTTAATTTGAATGGGGGTGTTAAAATGAAACAATTTGTGGAGTCAATTTTATCAGGGGCAAGAAGGGGCTTAGAATTGACTGACAGAAATAAAAGAGATACTGGAATGCAAATGGACAGAGAATACACATCTAAACTTCCAAATATGAACATTTCACCATCTAAAGAACACAAAGGTGGTAGAGAAAAACACATGAACGAAGAAGTCGTTCAAAGCCTAAAAAGGATAAATGAAATAATGGAGAAACTATGGCAACTTTAATTCCGTTGGATTACTCACAACCAGCAAACACTTTAACCGCAATTGCTAACAATCAAAGAACTGTTAATCAAGTAAAAAATGACTATATACCTACCGCAGATGAATATTCTGTAACGGCACCTGACGCAATAGCGGACGGAGATGCTTTGGGTAGGGGTACAGGTATTTTCTTGGATGTTTATAATGAAGGTGGTGGAACAAGTGTAGATGTGGTTGAGAGAAAATTAGAAATCAAAATAAACAAGTACAACAAGAACAAAACTTACCCTGACTTTTAATGAAATTAACTAACTCACTGAAAACAATCTTGTTAGAAGCCGCAAATTTGGGCGATGTCCAAAAAGCGGTAAAAAACAAAGATGTTGTAGTAATTTACTATGATGGTGATGAACCAGGTGGTAAAGGACTGCGATTAATTGAACCAGTGTGTTTAGGTTATTCTAAAGCAAACAATTTAGTGTTAAGAGCGTGGGATTATGAAGGTGCGTCACATAAAAGTTATTTGGGGGTTTTACCACTTCCAAGTTGGAGAATGTTTAGATTGGATAAAATCCTTTCATTTAAACCGACCACAGAAAAATTTGACACACCAAGACCAGGATATAATTTTACTGGTGACAAAAGTATGAATCGTGTTATCATTAATAGTAAATTTGATAACATACCAAGAGCATAATTATGATGGACGAAAATTCTTTAATGCAAAAATTAGTGATGGCCAAAAAGGTTATGGACATTCACAACGGAACCCCAAGAGGGTCATCCAGAAATATTAATATTCCCAATGTAGAAAATTTTGATGTCCCTGACGCAAAATATAACATACCAACAGACATGTTAATGTCTGAACAAGCGGTAGTGCAAAAACAAAATAGTTCTTCAGTTCCTGCAACAAAAGATAGAATTTTAAATTCAAAACTACCTGATGAGATAAAAAAACTCATGATTGAGCATCCAATCTCACAACCAGCAGGTATGGCAGGACCGTCTATTAGTGATGATTTGGTTAATAAAGCGTCTAGATTAATGAAAGACAATTTATTTTCTGAAGGAACTAATTCACCACAAAAACAACCCCAAAGACAAACTCAAGGACAAAATGTTCCTGGAAACACTGATTTAAAGAAATTAGTAAAAGAAGCCGTCCGTGAAATTTTGTCAGAAAGTGGATTGTTAACTGAATCAACATCCAAGTCTAATGACCAATTTTCATTCAGAGTTGGTCAACACATTTTTGAAGGAAAAATTTCCAAAATCAAAAAACTTAAGTAATCTTTGATTTTCTCATAATTTTTAATATCTTTTTCCTAAAAGATTAAGATGTCTAAAATTAAAGTATTAGTTGTTCCGTCTGACAGAACGGGCGTAGGTAAATTCAGGTCTGTCGACCCACATATTTTTTTACAAAATCAATACCCAAATGATTTCCATATTGATATTGATTACGAACCAAACATGGAAGACTTGAACTATTGGTCTAACTATCAAATTGTTCATTTTCATAGAACCATTACACCTGATTATGACAAAAGTAAGGATTTTGTTGAAATGTTAAATTTGTTAGGAATTATTACTATTATGGACTTGGATGACTATTGGTTACCAACAAAAGAACACCCAATACATCCAATTATTATGCAACATAAAATTCATGAAAAAATTGTTGCTAATTTGAGAGTTGCAAAATATGTGTCAACAACAACTTCATTGTTTGCGGATGAAATTAGTAAGGTCAATAAAAATGTTGTTGTTTTTCCAAACGCCATTAACCCAAAAGAACCTCAGTTTTGTGAGCCCACAATTGAATCCAATAAATTAAGAGTTGGTTGGTTAGGTGGTTCGTCTCATTTACATGATATAATGTTATTAGAAGGTTTAGGTCACCATATGGAAAACCACAAAAATGAGGCACAGTTTTATCTTTGTGGATTTGATATTCGTGGTGTTGTAACTGAAATTAACAAAGATACCGGAGAACAAACCAAGAGACCAATTAAACCACATGAAACTGTTTGGGCGAGATATGAAGAAATTATTACCAATAACTATAAATTAGTTGGAGAACCTTACAAAATTGAATTGATGAAATGGAAAGAATTTGAAGATTCGTCAAGTTGGGATGACAGTTACTACCAAAGAGTTTGGACAAGACCTGTAACATCATATGCTAAAAATTATTCAAAATTTGATGTATCTTTGGCACCAATTAAGAATCACATATTTAACAGAATGAAATCACAATTAAAAGTCATTGAGGCGGGTTTTTACAAAAAGGCATTAATTGCATCAAATGTTGGTCCATATACAATTGATTTGAAACATTGCTTAGATAATGGTAACTTTGTTGACGGAAACGCTATGTTGGTTAATGAAAATAGAAATCACTCAGATTGGTATAAGTTTATTAAAAAACTTATTCAGAACCCAAATATGGCTAAAGACATGGGTGAAAGATTGTATGAAACTGTTAAAGACACTTACGATTTACACAACGTAACAAAGACAAGAGCGGAATTTTATAAATCAATTGTATGATAGATATACCTTTACACCAAATTTTATTTTTAGACATTGAAACCGTAGGTATAACATCTACCTACGATGACTTGGAAAAAAAATACCCTATGCTTCATAAGCAATTTCATAACTATTTTGATTGGTTTTTGAAGAGATATCCCGAAGATTCTAGTCTTCCACCTAAAGACATTTATCACAATAGAGCCGCTTTGGTTCCCGAATTTTCAAAGATTGTATGTGTTTGTATGGCTTTTGTTGATAAGGAAGGTAAAGTTCGTTCACAAGTCCTTAAAAATGATGATGAATATACTTTATTAAAAGAGGTAAATCACTTGTTTGAAAGATGTAATAATTTAGGATTTTGGATGTGTGGGCACAATATTAAAAATTTTGATATTCCTGTTATGATGAAAAGAATGATGGTTAACGGAATTGAACCGTCAAAATTATTACCTCGTTACGATACAAAACCTTGGGAAGTTAGGGCTATCGATACATTAGAAGTTTGGAGAGCAGGTAATCCTTGGGGTCTTGCATCATTAGAATTAATGTGTGCGGCAATGGGTGTTGAATCGTCAAAAGAAGGTGAAGTAACGGGTAATAGAGTTCATGACGCGTATTGGTTGGACGGTATGTTAGAAGCAATTTCGGACTATTGTGAAAGAGACGTTTTAGTATTAGTAAAAATAATAGATAAATTAAAAAAATTAAGATGAGATATTCAGAAGAATTAGAAAAAGAACTGCAAAAACTTTTAAAAGACTTAGAACTGACTATGGGAGAGGCTTTGGCTGATTTGGAAATTAAAGAAATTGAAGGAGTGAACTTAGAAGAACTTGAGAAAAATTTTAAAGTTCCAAAACCTAAACAAACGTTAAGTTACGAAAAGATACATCCAAACGCTATTGACCCTATGTACAACTATCCTTCAGATAGTGGGTTTGATTTACATTCTACAGAAAGTTTATCAATTCCACCCTTGAGTAGAATGTTAGTTCCAACAGGGTTAAAACTATCTATTCCAACAGGATATGAAATACAAGTTAGGTCCAAAAGTGGTTTGGCTCTAAAACAAGGACTGATGGTTTTAAACTCACCTGGAACTGTTGACCAAGGATATACAGGAGAAGTTAAAGTTATTTTGTTTAACACAAATCAAACAAATTATCAAATAAATGTTGGTGACAAAATTGCTCAAGCGGTTTTATGTCCCGTAATGTGTGGTGAGGTTGTTGACTTGTTAAACGTTGAAAAGATTGAAGATGGGGAAAGAAGTGATAAAGGTTTTGGGAGTACGGGTATATGATAACGATAGGATTTAGTACAAGAAAAATTGATAATTCTTATGTAGAACATATCAAAAAAACATGCGGTAATAAAAAAGTTCAAATAATTCCCGTAGAAAACAACGGTGAATTTTCACTAACCCAAGTTTATAATAAAATTTTAGATGAGGCGGAAAATGATATTATTGTTTTTTGTCACGATGATTTAAATTTTGAAACAACAGGTTGGATGTATAAATTAAAATCTCATTTTGATAGAAATCCTGAATACGGTATTATAGGTTTGGCTGGTACAAAATATTTACCACAATCGGGAAGATGGTGGGAATTACAATCCGCAATGTATGGAATTGTCAATCACAAATCAGAAGGTAAACAATGGGAATCAAGATACTCAAAAGACATTGGTAATAAATTAGAACCAACAATTATTGTTGACGGATTGTTCTTTGCTGTAAACAAGAAAAACATTGTTGAAAGATTTGATGAGTCAATTCAAGGATTTCATTTTTATGATATTGATTTTTCATTCAGAAATTACTTGAAAAATGTTAATGTTGGTATTTGTACTGATATCCGAGTAACTCATTTATCTATTGGGCAAACCAATGAACAATGGGAAACTAATAGAGAAATTTTTGCGGAAAAATTTGCAGAAAAATTACCAATAGATATTACCGAACCAGAAAAACATGTTAAAACTTTTATTTTTATTCATGACCAAGATTTATTATTGGAATTTGAAAGAATTAAAAAGTTTATTGGGTTTACAGGATACAAATATGTTTTTGTGGGTAATAGACCTATTGATAAAATTGAAGACATGTCTAACGTAATTATTTCTCGTAGTTATGAAGGTAATTTAGAGGCGTACCCCCAACTCACTTCATTTACAGGTTGGTATACATTGTGGAAACACAATTTGATTGACAGTGAATACGTAAATTTATTTGAGTATGATATTAACTATGTACCTGATTTTGAAACAAACATGTATAAGTTTTATTACGAAAGGGCGGAGTTGATAGGTTATATTCCATACCCATCTCATCACAACATGTTTGTTAAACATAAACCGTTTATTGATGGATTGTTTAATGCAATAAAATCAATTTATTTTGTGGATTTAAAACAAGCAATTGACGAGGCGGTTGAAAAAAAGATTTTGACTTATTGGTCGGCAACATCTAACACAACTTTTAGAAAAGATATTTTTGAAAAGTATATGGATTGGTTTGTTCCTTTAGTAAATTTAATTAAAGATGATAAAAACGCCGGTCATTACCACGAAAGGTCAATTACGTTGTTTTCAGTTTTAAACAGAAAAAAACTTTCATTAACCGCAAATTTTATTAAACATTTTCAAATGGATTCACATAAGACGCAAGGACATCATGTGGATAATGAAAGTGTTATGGAAAAACTAACAACTAACGAAATGTCATGACAAAATACGTAAGTTTCAGTTTGTGGGGTAGTAAACCAATATATTGTATTGGTGCTATAAAAAACGCCGAATTAATATCCAAAATATATGAAGGATGGAAAATGGTGGTATTTTATGATAGTACTGTACCACAACCTATTATAAAAAAATTAAATGATTTGGGTGTTATTACAATTGACTCAACCTCATTTGAAACTTACGGTATGTTTTGGAGATTTTTTGCATATAGTATTGACGATTGTGAGTATGTTGTTTTTAGAGACGCGGACTCACGTATTTCTGACAGGGAATTTTCTGCGGTCGATGAGTGGATTAATAGTGGTAAAACTATTCATGTTATGAGAGACCACCCAGCACACAGAATACCATATGGAACTAATAGACCGGGAATATTAGGTGGAATGTGGGGTATTAAAAAAACAGAATACAATTTGTTTGAGGACATAGTTTCATTTATTGAAAATAAGGAATTAAATTATGGTAGTGACCAAACTTTCTTATCAGGAATTTATGATACTTTCCAAGACGATATGATAATTCACGACGAATTTTCTGACGGATTAAAATTTCCTTTACCACGTGTAAACAAAAGATTTATAGGAGAAAGAATTGATACAAACGAATCTCCACTAACAAATGACCATAATCAATTATAATAAATAACTATGAAATTAGAAAATTATCTCTCAGAGAGACCACAGAACACCATATCAATCGTGGTTGAAGAATTAAAAACCTACACAACAAAATTTTTTGTTGATATTGGAGCATCTAATGTCACCAATTCGTCTCAAACGGAACAATTAATCCCTATAGGGTGGGGAGGTATATTATTTGAATGTGACGAAAAAAAATACCCATCTTTACAACAAAGATATGAAAAAAATAAAAACGTGACCGTAATACCAAAAAAAGTTACTCCCGATAACATTTTAGATTTTTTAGAAAAAAATAATACCCCAAATGATTTCTATCTTTCTTTGGATATTGATGGGTATGATTACTTTGTTTTAGACAAAATATTAAGTAAGTATAAACCATCAATGATATTGTCCGAGATAAATGAAAAAATACCACCTCCTTTTAAGTTTACTGTAGAGTATGATGAAAATTATTGGTGGGACGGAACACATTTTTATGGATATTCCATATCAATGTTGGAAAACCTTTTAACAAAATATGGATATAAAATTATGTTTTTACATTACAACAATGTTTGTTTAGTTCCAGGAAAACACGAAGGAGACCTAAAAAAAATATATGAAGATGGGTATTTAAACGCACCGTTAACCAAACAGTATTTTTCGTATAATAATGCATTTAAAATTGTTGGTACCAATGATTTAGAAAAACTAAATTTTATAAATAACTTTTTTATATCCAAAAAAGGTAAATACCATCTAAGTATTTAACTCATGATTTTAATACATCACCACTTAGGATTAGGTGACCACATTGTTTGTAACGGATTGGTTAGAAATTTAATACAAAAAAATCAAATTTATGGTATTTTTGTAAAAAAACATAACGTTGATAACGTTATGTTTATGTATAAAGATTTAAAAAACCTTGAGTTAATTCCAATAGATGGTGATAACAATGTTCTTGAATTTCAAAATGAAAATATTATATCTATAGGACATCAGAAACTTGGAATTACTATGTCAGAAAATAATTGTTTTTGGGATGAGGCGTTTTACAAACAAATGAACATTGATTTTAAACAAAGATGGTTATCTTTTTATTATTCCCGAGATTTTGGTTCCGAAAAAATGATGTACAATAAATTAAATCCAAATGACGAAGAATTCATTTTAATTCACAACACCGACTCAACAGGTACTGATAGAATAGATTATAGTAAAGTTTCTGAAAAATATAAAAGGATTTTTATTGAGAAGGCAAAAACAATTTTTGATTATGGATTACTAATTGCCAAAGCAAAAGAAATACATTGTGTTGATTCGTCATTTAAACATTTAGTCGATTCTATACCAAGTATGGGTAAATTATTTTATCACAAAAACTATAAACTTAAAATATCTTTAGAACATAATCATAAAAAAAATTGGATAATAATATGACAACAGAAGGACAAATTTTAGACGGAAGTCAATTTGGTACATGGATTGACAAAATAATCACAGATTATAAACCAAACACTATTGTTGAAATAGGTACGTGGAAAGGATTGGGGTCAACAAAAAGAATAATTGATTCAATAATTAAAAACAACTACTCCCCAAACTTTATAAGTTTAGAAAGTAATTTAACTTTTTATCACACTGCAGTAAATAATTTAAAAAATTTTTCCGATAAAGTAGATTTGGTGTGGGGTAGATTAGTTGAAAAAGAAGATGTTGATTTATTTGTTTCTAACAATCCTATAACAGAAGAAATGAATAGATGGTTAAACAGTGATATTGTTGATTATTTAGAGTGTGAAAATGTTATACACAAAATACCAAACCAAATAGATTTCTTACTATTAGATGGGGGAGAATTTTCAACTTACGCCGAGTGGACTAGACTAAAAGACAAAACATCAATTGTTGCGTTGGACGACAGTAAATCACTCAAGTGTAAACAAATTAGAGAGGAGCTTTTAAATGACCAATCGTACAAATTAATTATTGACTCAACAGATAGAAATGGATTTACTATTTTTATAAAAAAATGAATACATTTCAATTTAACAAACTTTCAGAACTTCACGATGGTAAAAATATTTTTTTTACAAAAACAGATTTTATCGTAAAAGATTTAGTGGCAATTAATAAGTTGAATAATGAAGTTATTTTAATTTCCGGAAATTCTGATTATGTAATTGACAAAGTTCATTTAAAAGCAATTCCAAAAAATTTAAAAGTTTGGTTTGCAACAAACGCAATAGTTTCTCACCCAAAAATCGTAAATATACCATTAGGTATTGAAAACTATAAACCATCATTGAGGGAGGGTCATGGAATTGGATACGAACGAGTTAAGATAAAAGACGATTTTATAAATAATTTTGTTGATAGAAAACCAAAATATCTCCTATACGCCAATTTTAATGTCGGTACAAATTTTGAACATAGAAATCGCGTCAAAAATATTTGTATTCAAACACCACACATTACATGGGAAGAACCAAATTTGAGTATAGAAAATTTTTTTGATAGGGTATTAGATTTTGAAGGCGTTGTTTGTGCTCAAGGTAATGGACCAGGTGATAACCACAGGATATATGAAACCTTATATCTTAATAGAATACCAATAACGTTCAATAAAACATTATATTCATTATTACACCACAATTTTCCTGTGGTGTTGTTAGAAAATCCCGAACAATTGGTTGATTTAGATTTTATAAGTATGGAAATAAATAAAGCCAAAACTAAAATTTGGGATAAAAATATGTTAGATTTAAATTATTGGAAAAATTTAATTTTATCTTATACTTAATTAACTTAGAAAAACATTTTTAATGGAAAAAAAGACAAAAAAGAAAATCACCGTAATGACCGGTGATACGGAACAAACACCGAAGACAAAAAAACAATTGTTAACTCAAATAATCAAAAGACCCACCAAAGAAAAATTTTTAACGGAAAACCAAAGATTATATTACGAGATTTTAAAAACTAATCAAATAACAATTTGTTCGGGACCTGCGGGTGTTGGTAAATCATATATTGCAATGAAAGCTGCGGTTGATTTATTATCTGACCCAACTTCACCATATGAAAAATTGATGATTGTAAGACCGGCAGTTGAGGCAGAAGAAAAGTTAGGTTCATTACCAGGTTCTTTGGAAGAAAAGTTAGACCCATATATTAGCCCTTCTTATTATTTATTAAACAAATTAATAGGTAAAGAAACTAGAGAAAGATTAGTTCAATGTGATTTTATCGAGGTACAAGCATTGGCTTACATTAGAGGTTGGAATATAGATAACACAATTTTGATTTTTGAAGAGGGTCAGAACAGTACTCCAAATCAAATGAAACTTTTACTCACCCGTATTGGATTCAACAGTAAGTTTTTTATATCGGGTGACTTAGAACAGACGGATAGATACAAAGACAAAACACAATCAGGTTTATGGGATGCAATTAATAAATTTAAAAATATGGATGATATTGGTGTTTTTGAATTTAATGAAAATGATATTGTTAGAAATCCACTAATTACAAAAATATTAAAAAGATACGAAGAATGAAAATTGGTATTGAAATAAATGGTGTGTTACGAGATGTTGTAACAAAAATGGAACAAGTTTATCAAAAATATTTGATAGATGAAATGGACGAAAATTCTGAATTTGTTTATGAAATGAATTTACCCGTAACATCTTTTGAGTTTGGTAGTCATTTTAAATTTAAAGATGACGATGAGTTTTATCATTTTTTGTATGAAGAATTTGTAATACAGTTATTTGGGCACGCACCATCAACAGAAAACTCAACTTTTTGGGATTATGATGAGATGTATCAAAAATATAAAACTAAACATAGATTTATTTTGTTTTCTGATGACATTGGAAAGGCAAAACCCGCAACATTATTTTTCATTTCAAAATTTGCGTGCCAGTGTGATAAGATAGTTTTTATTAACAAATTTAATGAAGACGAATTTTGGGATGAGGTTGATATGATTGTTACAACAAATCCGGTATTACTATCTAATAATAATGAAAAACTTATGGTAAAATATGAAATGCCATTTAATAAAGACATTGATACGGAATTAACTATTTCTAATTTGAAAGAATTGGATATTATTTTAGAAAAATTTACAGAACATGATACAATTGATGGGTGAAAACTACTATTTTGATTTGGACGTAATTAATGATTATATCAATATTGAATCAAAACAAGTTACAACTGGTGATACCGACCAACATATTTCTGTTGTGAAATATGAAATGGTGAAGATGATGATGGAAATCATTGTTACTGAGCAAGAAGAAACTGACGAAATGTTAGGTCATAAAGGGTCTAACAATCTTACAGTTCCTTTCAAAATCGCGTGGAATACTCTACTTAAACACAAAATGATACAAAGTTTATAATATGGAAAACGAATTAGTTTTAAAATTAGAAAAATCTATTGAACAGATTAAAAATAAAAACGCCAGAATTTACTTTTTTGTTCAAGAAACAAAAGGTAATGCCAAGGCATCAATAAGATACATTTACGATTTCGCACTAGCTCTTTACAAAGACAAATATAACGTAATAATGTTGACCGAAAAATCTGACTTCACTCCAATTGATACTTGGTTGTCAGGTGAATATAGTCAAATTCCACATCAACCAATTGAAGGTGGTACATTGGCAATTGCTCCTGAAGATTTATTTTTCTTACCAGAAATTTTTGGATTTGTAATGGAACAGATTAAAAACTTACCTTGTGCTAAAATTGTAATCGCACAAGGATATGATTACATCTTGGAAACATTACAACCTGGTGCATCATGGTCTGACTTTGGATTTTTAAAATGTATCACAACTTCAGAAGTTATGAAAACTAAGGTTATGAAAACCATGAGAAATGTTTCTTTTGACATAATTGAACCATTAATTTCTGAAACATTTACAGAACAAGTTTTACCACCAAAACCAATTATTTCAGTACATACTCGTGAACAAAGAGATGGTATTAATTTGATTAAAGAATTTTATTTGAGATTCCCACAATATCGTTGGATTACTTTTAGAGATTTGAGAGGTGTTTCTGAAAAAGATTTTGCACAATCAATTAAAGAATCTTTCTTGTCCGTATGGATTGACCCTACAAGTAGTTGGGGTTCGTTTCCTTTAGAAAGTATGAAAGTTGGTGTTCCTGTAATAGGTTTAACACCTTTTTTGAAACACGAATGGATGACTGAAGAAAACGGTATTTGGATTGAAAACCCAATGAATTTAACAGACATTATTGCCGATTTTGTTTTAAATTGGTTAGAAGATAACATAACACCTAAATTGATTGAGTCCGGTAAAGAATCAACGCAAGAATTTTCAAATAGAGAAAATTTTGATAACAAAGTAAAAACTTTGATTAACAATATTTTTGAAGTAAGAATCAACAATTTTGAAGAACAATTAAATAGACTAAAAGAAACAAATTAAAATATGAAAACTTTTGATATATCAGTAATATTACCCATTAAATCTGCGTTGGCAAAAAACTTTGACGAATTTTTCCAAAATGCAGTTTCTTCTGTTTTGAATCAGAAAAGACAAATTAAAGAATTAGTAATCGTTCATACCGCTGAAGAAAATTTGGTGAAAAAACTAAACACTTTTGATTTTTCAGGTGTAACAGTAAATTTATTAGAATATAACGGAGAACCAAATTTTTGTTCTCAAGTAAATTATGGAGTTGAAAATTGTAATTCAGAATGGTTTTCAATTTTAGAGTTTGATGATGAATATTCACCTATTTGGTTTGATAATGTTGAAAAATATATGGGTCATTACAATGATGTTGATATTTTTCTACCAATAGTTATTGACATCGACACAAAAGGTTCTTTTGCCGGTTTTACTAATGAAGCAACTTTTGCATCTAGTTTTACCACTGAAATAGGTATATTAGATAACGAAATACTGCATTCGTATCAGAATTTTCAAATTGCCGGTATGGTTATGAAAAAAGATAAGTTTGTTGAGCTAGGTAAATTTAAACCAACAATGAAATTAACTTTTGGTTATGAATTCTTTTTAAGAATGACATACCATTCATTAAGGATTATGACTATCCCAAAATTTGGGTACAAACACTTGAATATGAGAGAGGGTGGAATATTTTGGAATTACAAAAATGGAAACCACGTCATGAGTGAAAATGAAGTAAGATTTTGGATTGAAACCGCCAAGAAAGAATATTATTTTGTTGAGGACCGTGAAATAAAGTATGAAGTTCAAATGGATTAATGTCGGTATATGAAACAACCACAACAACAGTTCTTTCAAGAAAAAGGGGACGTAAAGTCACAAATCAAAACTACTTTGATGTAGAAGAAGAAATGGCTGTTAGAATGTATTTGACAGCAACAACATTTAACGAAAAGAACGAAATCTATAACCAATACCTAAGAGGTCCGTTGGATAAGATGATTTCCTCGATTATTAGACGATACAAACTTTACAGAAAAGATATGGATTTTAAAGAAATCCATACTGATACTCATTCTTTTTTAATGACGAAAATAGATAAGTTTAAGCCAGCTAAAGAAAAGAAGGCTTATTCTTATTTTGGAACAATCTGTAAAAATTATTTAATGGGTCAAATAATTAAAGACCAAAAAGATATGAATCGTAAAGTTTCCTACGAAGATATATCTTCCAATTTAGAAAATAGACCCGACATGGTTTATTATTTGGAGTACGAAATCGTTGATGCCCAAGACATAATATCTGAATTTTTGGAAGAGTTAAAATCAATGATTGATGGGGACGATTTGAGTGATAACGAAAAAAAATTAGGTTTGGCTTTACAAGAACTATTTGAAAATTACAAAGAAATTTTTTTGGGAAATGAAAATAATAAGTTTAACAAAAATGTCATATTATTATCGTTAAGAGAGATGACTAATTTGTCAACAAAGGAAATTAGAAGTGCAATTAAAAAATATAAAAAACTTTATTATGTAGTACTTAATGGTCTTTTGGAATAAAAAAACAATAAAAAAATATTTATAGTTATGCCTAGACCGAAAAAAAAAGAAATAGATACCTCTAAAAGTTCAATTTTATCACTTTTACAGGAAGTATACAATGAGTTAGTGGAACAAAGAAACACCGCACTCAGAGTACAAAACAAAATGTTAGCATTTTTAAAAGACCCTGAAGATATGACACTTATTGGGCCGGTGTTAGAAAAACAACAGAAAATTATCAATGACGTTGTTGAGAAAAAATTAACTTTAGCGAAATTACAAACCACAATTTGGGAAAAATCATCTAAACAAGAAGATGACCTTTCATTTAATGAAAATGATGAAGAAATGTTGCAAGCACTTCTTCAGAAAGACATTGAATCAATTAACCAACAATCATTTAAAATGAAATAATGCCGGTTGATTTAAATGAAACATATAAACAGGTTGAGGAAAAAATAAAAGCCACAACAACTTATAACAAAGTAAGGGAAGATTATCTTGCATCAAAAAAACTTGCAGATGGGGCTGAAGGAGAATTCCAAGAAGCTAAGAACAAAACTGTAACACAACTTAGCCAATTACAAAAACAAACAGGTAAAAAACGATTTGAGCGTGAAATTAAAAATCAAACAGACAAACTTTTTGATTTATTAAAGTTACAATCGGGTACAGGAAATATTAGTGGTGGAACAAGTTTAGAAACAACTAAATTTCTCAGAAGCAAATATGTTGAAGCGGTAAACCGAGTACAATCACAAGTTGAGACCATATTTGTGGAAGAGGTAAAAAAATTGTTAGGTTGTGACCAACAATTAAAATATGTCGCTCCTCAGGTTGTAGATATTCCTATAGCGTCTATTGATTTATATAAAATACTTTATGATAGTCCCGAATCGGTACCAGGTACTGTACACTATGAAACTGAACCAGTTGTTGTACAATCGTCACCATTTTCAATGAATAGAAACTTATTTGATTTAATTATTCAAGGAGTTCCTTATTCTACAACTCATGGAACTTTTTATAAGGGATATTCAGGTCAAGATTTATTTGACATTGAATACATACCAACAACTGAAGTATATCGAGTTAGTTTAAAAAATAGAGTTGGCGGTGATAATTTAGTTACCGATTTTATTTCTGATTATTACCAAACAATCAAAGTTTTAGACATGAGAGCACTTTGGACCTCAGTTCTAAATAATATTTTAACAATAGATTATAGTTTATCAAACAAAGGAATTGGTCAAATACAAGACGAAGAAACTTTTATGATTATTCTAAAAAGAATTTTGGGTTTATGTTTTGATGATAGACAAGAAATTGATGTTGCGGGAACTTCTAAAGTTCCTGAATTGGATGGTGTTGATGAATCGTTTTTTGAAATGAACGATATTGATTTGAGAAACATTGACCAAGTAGAAAACAATGCAAGACAAGGGGTTGTAGAATTCCAAGACTGTACTAATGTAAAATTACCTGTAAATAAACAAGGACTGTTTAATAATTTGAAAAAAATTCAAGATGGTCTTCCTGCCGATAATTTAGATAAATTAGTTAATGGAATTTTTGATGATATTCCTAACAGTCCATATTGGCCAAAATTAGAAAGTTTAAAAATAACAATAAACACCAGTGTTGTTAAGGAAGTACCTAAGGCAATAATGAAAAGTTTATTGTCACCCAAAGTTCTTTTACCACTATTTGTTATGATGAAAGCTTTAGGACAAAACTTGGCGGACAACATTAACTCATTAAAAGATTTTGCAAAAAAATTCAAAAAATTGGTCATAAATGTAATGTCAAGAATAGGTGCTTTATTTGTTAAAGTGATGTATGATTTAATAATTGGGGACTTAAAAAAATTATTAAAATCAATTACAAAAGATATTTTGGGTAATAAACTACAAAAAGTTTACAGAGTAATCGAACAGTTAATCACCACGGCATCTATTATCGCAAATTTTGTTGACGATTATCGAAAATGTAAAAACCTAATTGATTCCATTTTAAACGCAATTCAATTAGCATTAAAAACTTCACCAATAAACATACCAGCACCATTATTAGTTTTAGCCGAATTTAGAGCGGGATTTGACGAGGTAAGGGCGTACATCAGTGTGTTAGAAGAATATCAAAAAATTGGTATACCTACGGGACCAATGCCCGACGGGTCACCAAATATTGGATTATTAGCAAAATACGCCGAAATACTTGGTGTTGAAAGAGAAAGAGATGCTAATGGTGTAACTAAACAAATAATAACCGCAGCGGATATTGCTCAAATAACAACTGTCGGTTTTGTAACAAAATCAGGACTTGTTTTATGATAGACTTAGGTAAAATAAATATTGACCAGGTTGGTGAAATTATTCAAAATATTGACTCAAAATCAAACTCAGATTTAACGAAAGTTATGGATTTTTTAAGAGATGATTTCGATGAAACAAAAGATTTAATTATTGACCTTACCAAACATTTAGACAACATTGAAAAAATGTACGATTTAGTACATAACGAATATAAGAGAAGAACTAATGGCTAATGATGTAACTAAGAGCAGCCAAAGAATACTCTATTCAGGGTTAATTATTGATGCCCAAGACCCAATGAATTTAGGTAGACTTCGCGTAGAACCTGAAGACAAATCAATATTAGCTGTTACCCAAGCATATAATGTAACAGAAAAATCAAAATGGAATACGGACCCAAACAATGGTCCGATAGACCCGTTTGTTGTAAAACCTTTGTTACCCATATTTGTAAGTTTACCAATCTTGGAAAACGAAAGAGTAAACTTACTTTATCAAAACCCACTTTATCCTTGGCAGGATTCTTATTATATACCATCATTGTTTTCATCCCCGATGGCGATTCCGTTTGAGAATTACCAATCAATGAAACAACAAACAGGTCAAGGTGCTCAGATTAAAGGGTCTTTGGCTTTGAGGGATAAGTTTGGTAAGTATAACAATCCACAATCCGCAGGTGTTTTTCCAAACCCTGAAGACTATGGAATTTTAGGTAGGGGTTCTGCCGACATTATTGTTAAAGAAGAAGAACTTTTACTTAGAGCAGGTAAGACACAAAAATTAGATGTTAACGAATATCCAATTGGGTATACAAGAAGAGCATTTATTCAATTATCAAATTATAAAGAAACACTGAGAAAAACCGATACACAAAAAACCTTTAGACTCCAATCAGATGAACTATTTGTTAAATTTTTGGTAGAATGGGATATACAAAATTTAGATAATTTATTTGGTAGATTCACAGGTTCTGTAAATGTATACAGACTTCCACTGTCAAGAGATACCACGACAGAAACAATTAAATACAATTCAGATTTGAGTGCGTTATCTCAAATAGTTTTTACCCAACAATTTAAAAACGTAAATTTTGATGAGGCGTTAGAAATAATTAATACGGTGATATCTGACGTAGCGTTTGATAATTTAACGATAGCCCAAACAGATGAAAGTGGACCAATATTAGGGGACAGATTTCCATTTATTTTTAAACCAAATATTACCACCATCAACTCATCAACAGGTACCACATCACAAAATAACTTCGATAGGTTTTATAATAATGTTCAATTTTTAGATGCTAACTATGAAGACCCATCTAAACAAGACAATGGTTTTGGTATTGTCTTAAATGAAAATACCACAGGAAAACCAACTAAAACAATATTTTCTGAGGTTACACCAACAGAGGTTGACCCAAATCCAACCACCTATAATATTATGGGGGCAGATAAAATATTGTTATTATCTCATTTAGCCAAAAGTTTGGATATTGAAAATACCATATATGGTTTAACCCAAGACCAAGTTATTAATACGGTATTACCACAAACAAGTTCTTTGGTTAGGGGAGAAGAATTACTTGAATTACTAAACATAATTGTGAAGTTCTTAATTTCACACGTTCATTCATATCATGGACTTGCACCGGTTCCTGTTGGAACTGACGGAACATCCACTGCACAGTTATTACAAGAATTAAATAATGCGGCAGAAAAAGTATTGAATCAAAATATTCGTTTAAATTGATATTTATAATAGATGTCAATTTTAAATTCATATTTCAACAGAAACAATACCATTATTGAAAATAGTTATGCCAATACAGGTAGAAATCCTGTTATGGAGTTATACTTTGGTTCAAACCAAAATTCATTTGCCCCATACAGTTATAGTAGGTTCATATTTTCACTGGACTTAACATTATTGGAAGAAAAAATCGCTTCAGGACAAATATCTACAGATTGTACTTCTTTCTCATCTATGACTCATACTTTGAAGATGAGAAACACAAGTTCGTTTGATGAGGCGTTATTAAATACCACCACTTCAACCGGTTCTCAAAGAGCAACATCATTTGATTTGGTTTTGTTAAGAATTCCTAAGGTTTCTGGGGACACTGGTTCACCTCAAACGTGGGACGAAGGGGTTGGATATGATTATAGTAATTTGGCTCAAACACAGAACTCTTATTTAGGTTCTTTCACTAACAATACATTCTTTGATACTGATTCTTTTTCAGATAGACCTTCAAACTTTTACCAAAGAAATACAATAGAAACTTGGTCTCAGTTTGGAATTTACGATAATACAAATTCTTTAGTTGGTTTAAGTGGTTTGAATTATTCGTCATTAACAATTGTTGATGAACAACATTTTGAATTTGGTAATGAAGATATTGAGTTTGATATGTCAAATGAGATTAATTCCATTTTGGATGGTTCTTTAACTGGTGTTACTGGTTGGGTAATCGCCTACAAACCTCAATTTGAGAACATCACAGGACTAACTGACACTTATTCTGTTGGTTTTTTTACAAGACACACACAAACATTTTACGAACCCTATTTGTTAACTACTTATGACGATTTAATTCAAGACGACAGAAACAATTTCGCCTTAGGTAAAACCAATAAATTGTATTTGTATGTTTATGATAACGCTGGCGATTTTGCTAACTTAGATTATAATCCTACAGTAGATATTGAAGATAGTACAGGTACGGTTCCCGCATTCTTAAGTGGATTGACAACATGTTTAAAAACAAGGGGTGTTTACGAGGTTACAATACCACCAATTACGGGTTATAATACACCTTGTTTATTTAGTGACATATGGAAAGATGTTTATTTGGATGGAGCTTCGTTAGGAGACATTCAAAACTCATTTGCCGTTAAACAATATGTCAATACCGTAAGTGTTAGTTCAATGAGTATTGACCCGGCACTTTATGGTTTTGATTTTTACGGAATCAAACAAAGTGAAAAAATATTAAACACAGATGTTAGAAAAGTCGGTGTTGTAATAAAGAGAGCTTATTCAGCGGCTGAAACTCTACAAAAAATATCCGCCAAATACAGAGTATATGTAATGGAAGGAACTACAGAAGTGTTAGTTCAGGATTGGACAAATATAAACAGAACACCAAACGAGTATTACTTCATTTTTGACACCCAAGATAAAATTCCAAACGAATATTTTATTGATATACAGGTGAATAGTAGTGGAGATAAGAATACTTATAAGAAACAATTAAAATTCCAAATAGTAAATTCGAAATGAAAAAAATTATAAAGTTGACAGAATCTGATTTAAAAGACTTAGTTGTCAGAGTTCTAAAAGAAGGTGGAGACCAAAACTCACAAAGATATATGTTCTTTTCTAATTTAGAACAGATGAAAAGACAGTGTGAAATGTTATTGGAAATGGACCAACAACAAATTGAATCTATATTGAGTAATGGACATGATTGGGCTCAGGACCATATTGCCGAAGCAAAAAATAACATGGACCAAGTTTTTGATTTCTTAATGAATGAAACTAAAGGTTCCGACAGTGAAGAAGATATGAATGACGAGCAAATGATGGGAACTATGATGGAAGGTAGGAAAAAAACGGGAACTAAGTTGTGTGCAAGAGGAAAGGCCGCCGCCAAGGCAAAATTTGATGTCTACCCATCCGCATATGCTAATGGTTATGCCGTCCAAGTATGTAAGGGTAAACAACCTGGTAACGATGGTAAAAAGAAATGTTCAGGTACCTATTGTTAATTTAAGTTTTTTTCCATAATTTTGGAGAAAATAATACTCACATGGTACAAAAATTCCAACACAAGTTAAAACGTTTTGTTCAAAAACAAGGTATAAAAATTCAAAAAATTACCGACCCTACTCGATTGGTGAAAAGTCAACACGAGAGAGAGTGTGTGGATATTTGTAAAAAATTAATACCTTTAAAAGAAACAAAACTTCTCATTACTCCGTTGTCGCCCAAAAAATACATTAGAAATGATGAATTGGATATTTATGTAATTATTGAAGGTAGGCACGTGAACATAATTAATCACGTATATAGTTACTCTGTAGTAATTGAAGGTAAAGGGATGGAAACAATTATGAACATGTTTAATAATGAATTAGAATCTCGTAGGGAACAATTTGAATCTGAAATAACTTCAAATATTAAACATTCATTAAAAACTATATCAAACAATATTAAGTAGACTTATGTTCTCTTAATACTGTTTTAATTAACTCTCTAAGAGATTCGTTTTTTGTTTTGTATGATGTCATAACAGGTTTTTGACCTTTTCCTGTTTGAGTATCTTTTTTTTCCGCTCTTCTTTTTTGAGCACAAGCTGCCTTCTTTTGTGAATCACTCATTTTAGATGCAACACCTGCGGCTCTACACTTTGGGTAACCTTTAGGGTCTGCATCTGGTCTACCACATGGTGGGTGTCCACCACCCTCTTTTTTTCTACATATATTTACCCAAGGACCTTTTGGTTGTTTAGTACCTTTAGGTTTTTTTTTAGTTCCAAACCAAACACCCAAATCTTCCTTTAAAGTATGAACATCATGTGTTGGTATTTTATGTGAACCATCTTTACCCTTTTCCCAAACACCAACAACTGTTTCAATATTATTTTTCATAGTTTTTTGTTTCTTTTTTTTATTTGATTCATGTGTCGACAATTTTTCATAAGGAGACAATTGACTTCTCAACCATTTTTTTAAACCTAACTCAACAGGACCTGTGTAAGGTCCGGATGTTAAATTAGTACTTGTTGCCTCTGAAATTTTTTCGTTTTTATAAATTGATTCGCTCTCTTTTTTTGGTAAATTTGCCTTTTTGTAAACGGACTTTGGTGTTCCTGCAAGTGGATTTCCCATAGGACTATAACCATTAAACGGATTACCATCTTCATCATTTTGACTAAAAAACTTTTCAGCGGTTTTAGATTGTTTTTCGGCTTTTTTTTCTATTTTGGAAATTTCTTCTTTTGTGTAATCGTCCATATTTCCGTCATAACTATCGTAAGCCAATTGTGCACTCAAATAATCTGAAACTGGTATTGTATACGCACCCATGTTAGAGTTTTTCCAAATTTTTGCAGCCATTGTTATTGGATTTTTGTAATTACCACTATTAGATGCGGATGTTACCTCATTAATTGACTTATTTTTCATTTTTATTTATATTAATAAATATCTCTTTATGGACAATAAAAAAACCGTCGGAACCATTTTTGACACAATTACTTTTGATTCTACACTTCAACTTGATAGTATGATTGATACTATGGATGAGGTTCAGATAAACTTTTTAACTATTAAGGCGTTAGAATCCGCATTTAATAGAGGAGCCTTTAATCTGATAGAAACTGAAATTGTTTCAAAAATTATTCGAAAAACATCATACATTCCAATAGTTAATTCTGAAAAATCTGTAAAATAAAAAAGGGTCCTGTTAAGGACCCTTTTTTTATCTACGTTAAGATTGATTATCTCAATTCTCTCAAGTCGAATGTTCTTACACCATCAACTGTGATTCTACCATAGAAACGGTTGTTAACCATTTTCTTAGCGTATCTTGTCATGATACCCTTGATAGGTGTGAAGTTGAATGGGTTGTACATTGTTGGAGTTAATTGTAGAGGTACATATGGTGCGTAGATGTAACCTGTGTCTAACAAAGACGTTCCTTTGTGACCCAACAATACTGTGTTAGCTGGGAAGTAAGGGTCTCTGTAAACTTGGTATCTACCTGACAAAGTACCTACTCTCTCAATACCCATGTTGTATTGGTCTTGGTCAGGAGCCGCGTTTGATACGTGGAAGTACTCCAAGTCATCAAAGATTGCACTGATTTCAGATGATACAACAATCCAGTTAGCTCCACCTCTCAAAGTAGATTTGTGAATCTGTGCTGAGATTTGGTTGATTGCCGTAATCAAAGTTTGGTTCCAGTCTTTTTGTGTGTATGATGTAGTTTGAGAAAGTCTCTTCCATCCGTTGTAATCCCATCTCAAGTTCCAAGCCGCACCTTTTCTCAAATCTCTCAAGATTTCTCTATCAATTTCTGCTGCGATTTGTTCTGACAATAAAGCTGTTAATTCAGCTTCAGCGTCAATGTTATGGAATGCCGCAACGTCCTGTGCTAATTCAGGAGACCACTGTGCTCTCAATTTTCTTTCAGTTACAGAAACTGTTACAGATTCCAAATCAAAAGAAACTTCACCAATTTTATCTTCAAATTCCAATTCTTCATATCTTCTGAAGATACCGAAGAATGCTTCAGCACTTTCTAATCCATCACCACCTGTAGTATATCCTGAATAACCGTCCAAACTGTTAGTTGCACAATCAATACATACTGGTTGTTGTAAATCAACTTCTAAGATAATTTCTCCGTCAGTATTACAAGTGTTGTAGTAAGAACCACCGTTACCTGTTGAAGGCCAAACTGTTTGTGTGTTTGAACCGTAGTTAACAATGCCTTTACCGTAAATTTGAGTTACAACTCTGAACAACAATGGTTGAGAAACACCTGGTAAATCACTCATAGTCAAACCTGACAAAGCTCCAGTACCTGATGCACCTGCTGATGCCAAAGTTCTGATTTGTAAGTCAGACAAGAATTCTTCAGTGTCCATTTCGTTACCATTTGGTCCAATAAGTTTACCAGCTCCGCTATTAGCGAAACCTTTCATCTTGATGATTACTTTTCTGTATTCAGTGTTTGCACTCAATCCCCAGTTTACTAAAGTACTACCAACCCATCTTTGAACATAAGTTGTTGCTGTGATAGCTGACCATCTTCCTTTAGAATAATCAAATAAACCTGGAGGGTCTAATTGTGCTTCATTACCTTCATAGAACAAATCGTAAAGATTCTTTCTGTAGATTGGGTTGTAGTCACCTGAACCTGCGTTTACTTGAGTATAACCAAGATTTGGGTCACCTGGGTAGTTTCCTGGAGAACCTACAGGTGCGTAGTGCTGACCTGAGTAATCACCATAACCTGCGTCGTTCAATGAACCACCAGAATAACCTTGAATTTTAGGTACAAAGTAGAACAATTTACCGATAGGTAAGTTCATAGCTTGTACAGATACGATGTCGTTAGCTAACAATTTAGAGAATACTCTTCTCACGATTGGGAATACAACCGTTTCGAATGAACCTGAGTCAGTCGTAGAAGCTGCCTCGTTGATTAAGTGAGACGCTTGGTTCTCATACAACTGTGCAACGTTCTCCTTCAAGTGACCTTTAAGTCCTTCTAAGAAACCTAGTTTATCCCATTTGTTAATAGTGTCTTCTTTGATAACTTTAAGGTGCTTAAGACCAATGTTACCTACTAGACCTGATTCTAATAATGCTCCCATTTTATTTTTTTTTGTTTTTTTATTTTAGTTTATTTTATAATTTACTCATTAAATCTTTCATTCTTAAGAATTGTGGATTTTCATAAGTTTTAGACTCAATTAAATTAGTTGCTGAGCCTGTTGATGCAGTTTTATCTATTTTTCTTTCAATAGATTCTGTTACAACTTTGTTAGAATTTTGTGATAATTCATTTTTAATTGATGTGTAAAGAGATTTTGACTCTTTTAACGACTCAACATCATCAAATCTTCTCAAAATGTTAATTTTTTCTGGTTTTGATGTAGAATGTTCAGTGAACAATCTTGTAGCGTATGCCAAATTTGAATTAAAAACCGCAACTTCGTTAAGTTTTTCTCTGAAAACATTTAAAGCTTTTCTGTACTCTTCGTTCTTTTCTTTAAGAACTTCAACTTCTTGCTTTAACAATTCGTTTTCATAAACGTAATTTCTGTTATTAGTGATTCCTTTTCTTAAACCACGACCTTCTTTAGAACCATTACCGTATGTTCTGGCCGCCTCTTTATATTCAAATTTCTTTTGACCTGGTTTCATACCAACACCTTTAGGTTTTTGGATAAATGATGACTCTTTGGTCTCAGATTTTTTAACATTAGAGATACCTTTTTCAGGTAATGTTTCTTTTTTATAACCATCAACTTTAGTTTGTTTTGTAGGTTTTACAGGTTTTGACATGTAATTACCTTCTTTTGATTCTGCTTTTTTCAAACCTTTAGTTGCTGATTTAGCCGTTTTATTTTCTTTGGTCTCGCCCTTATTCTTCATTTTACCCATTACAGGTTTAATCATGTATTTTGCTTCATTCACAGGTTCATCATCATCATCATCTTCGTCATCATCATCATCATCATCATCTTCGTCGTCGTCTTCGTCGTCTTCAGATTCGTAGATTTCTTCGTCCATAGACTCATCCATTTCTTCATCCATAGATTCATACATTTCTTCATCCATTTCTTCGTCCATAGATTCATACATTTCTTCATCCATTTCTTCGTCCATTTCTTCGTCCATAGTGATTTCGTAAACTACTTCATCGCTATCGTCCATAGCCTCATCCATTTCTTCGTCCATTTCTTCGTACATCTCTTCGTCCATTTCTTCGTTCATATCTTCTTCCATTTCTTCGTTCATTTTTAGGATGTATTCAACATCATTTTCATCATCTTTGATGTGAATGTTTTCACCATCTTTGTCAATTACGAACGAATCTTTGTTAGGGTCCATTTTTTTGAATAAACTCCAAAGTTCGTCTCCACCTAACATCTTAGCGTCATAGACATCAACGTCTTCTTCATCATCATCATCATCTGTGAAATCCAAATCACCCATTACTTTGGTATCATCATCCTCATCATCACCAAGACCTAAATCAGGCATGTTAGACATATCAGGAGCAATGTCACCAACTTCAATGTCAGTTTCCACTGCATCGTCGTCATCTACTTCGGGTTGTTCGTTTAATTGTTTGTTCTTAGTCTCTTTAGATAAAGACTCTTTTACCAATTCAGAGATTTCTTGAGCCATAGTTGCCCCAAGTATTCCTTTTGCATTTTCCTGCACTACATCTTCCAAATTTTTCATTTGTTGTAATGCTTCTTGGACTAAATCTTTTTCAGTCATTTTTCAAGTTAATAATTGATACATAATAAATATACCCCAACTTGAAAAAAGTTATTTTTTTGGGCACAATAACCCAATAAAAATAAAAAACCCCTCATTTTGGAGGGGTTAATTTTAATCTTCGATTACTTCGTCAATCTTACTTTCAGATACCGAAGTGATTCGCCAATCATGTTGAAATCCTTGATATCGTGAAGTAACCTTGGCTTCGACATCGGTTACTGAGTAACCTTTTACCAATTTTTCTTCTCTGATTTTCTTTAATTTACCTGAGTTTTCATCGGGTAGTTCGTACTGTACTTTTGCTACAAAATATTTTTCGTCCATGTTGTGTAATATTACTTAGTTAAATAATCGGACAATTTCTTCATTAAGTCAACCGATTTATCAATTGACCCTTGAGATTTTCTTTGAGCTTCTTCTTCCAAGTTTTCCTCAAAGTTTTTTCTTTCAGATGGGTCGGTGAATAAATATGCACCAGGTGTTGATGGTGACGACACCAAGTCAAAACAAATTAATTCAAAATCGTCTTGTACTTCATTTCTATCCCCAACCTTTTTTAAGGAACCCACTCCACGAGAAGATATACCTAAAGTAACCCCTTGTCTTAGTAAGTTAGCCGCTTGGTCTCCTTTTGTAGAAACAATACCTCTTTCATGAAAACCAGGTGAAGTTAATAATTTTAATTTACCCATTAAAATAATTCCGTCCCACCAAACATCCGTGATTATGTGAGACACACGGTCCAAATCAATTAATGATGACTCAGGGTGATTTAATTCAGAAAGAGATGTTCCTTTTTGAATCATTTTTTTATAGTTGTCTGATTCTCTTTTTAAAATTCTTTCAGGATAAATTCTTCCGTTTCTATTTGGTGTATTATATTTTTGTAATACGGCATAAAACTCAAACGGCTTTGAATAGTCCAACATGTCTTTTTTCATTTGTTCCATCAAATGAAGATTGCTCTTTTCGTTTGGGGATAAGTACCCCGCATCGTATTCAATCAATATACCACGTCCTGTATCATTAGGTCCTAATATCTTCATAACTTTTAGTTATAAATATGTTGGAACACTAAATAATTTCCTTTTCAAGTTTAGAAACGGTAAAATCAAAATAAGGGTTTTTTTTCATATTTTCTTGATAAATGAATTTTGCTATTTTTTTCAATTTGTCTTTTAATTCATTTGATTTGAAATCCATTTCTTTTTTCATAAAAAAAGTCATTTCCAAATTAACAAAACTTTTTTTATTTATTTGAATTCCGCTTGTTCGTAAATCCAAATCAACAATGTAGTTTGGTAAGAATGTTTCTAAATCAACCACATCTAATATATTGTGTTTTATGTTTCTACTTAAGTTTGCAACCACACGATTCCAATTATCACTTATAATTTGGGGAGTTGCCCATGTTTGAATATTTAGATAAACCGATTTCAAATTTTTAGAGTCCACAGTACCATACGTCACTTTAATAGAATCAAATCCTATTATTTTTGAGGTTTTTCCTTTTTTCATTAATTTTGTACATATAAAATGTTTATTTTATAAAAATATACAAACAGAATGTATTTCAGTCAAACTTTTTTTAAATTATGCGTGTATTTAAATTATATGTTAAAAGTTGAAATTGATAAAAATACCGGATTGGAAAAAGCCTTAAAGATTCTCAAAGGTAAGGTTATTAAAACCAAACAAAATGAAGAATTAAGAAAACGTACTGAGTATGTAAAGAAAACAACTCAAAAAAGAGAGAAAATGAAAAAGGCAAAATTTAAACAATCCATCCAATCAAAAACAGAATTATAACCCTTCGTATAAGTTTTTTAACTTAACGTAGTTGTACTTGTTATATTCTTCCTGTTTTACTGATGAAATTGTTTCATTAATTTTATTTCTTGTTAAATCATCGTGATTACCTTCAGATAAAACATTTAATTTGTCTAAAGTTTTTTCTTTGTAACCTTCAAACAAACCATTTAATTCTTCATCATTTTTTCCCAAAATATCTTTTAAATTACTTTTGGTGGATTCGTCTAAAGACTCAATATAGTTTTTAACAACATTCTTTCTAATTATTTCAACCGAAGATAATGGAATGTTTAAACTTTCTTTTTGGATAGGTTTTTTAGTTAGTGATTCAACAATTTTAGACTTAGCTAAAATCTTTTCTTTTAACTTTAATGGGTCAGTATTAACCAAATCATCAATTTTACTGTATCTGTTTTCACATACAGTAGAAGATACCCATTTGTCAAAATTTGTTGTTTTTACAACTTTTGATAATTCTTTAATCTGAGAAATAGATTCATTAACATACTCCTCAGCAAATGATTTATCAAATCCTTGTTCTTTTGATAATTCAGAATACAAGAAATACATTTTTGATAAATTTTTATTTTCCAAAACTAATTTTTGGAATTTTTTTATATCATCAGAAAGTGTCTTACCAATGTAAGACTCTGACAACAAATATTCTACTTTACTAAATTTTTCTCCAAAGTTCATGATAATAAATATTATGAATTTAATAATCTACCCAATTCATCGTCCATATCACCTAAAGATTGTCTTCCTTTACCTAAATCTAAAAAATCATTTGGGGTTAAGAAATCACCTTCTAATAAAATGTTATAGTTATTTCCTCTTCCTTCAGGAACCGTTTCTCCGCCAGGAGGAGGTGGTACTTCTCCACCCGGTGGTGGACCACCAAGTTCTCCACCAGGAAGAGGTGGTGGTGGTGCCCCGAAGTCACCTCCGCCACCAAAGTCACCTCCGCCACCAAGTTCAGCACCTGGTGTTGGTACACCACCTCCTGTTTGACCACTAAGTTGACCATAAAGTTTATCAACATTATCAAACAATCCTGTTTTGGTAATAACTGTTGCGGTATTGGTCAATTCAGCGGCAACTGCTCTTTCCAATCTTTGTTGTTGTAAATCCAACTTAATTTCTTCATCAGAGAATCCGAGTATGTGTTTCTTAGCCCATGATTGCGATGTTGGTGCAATACCTTCAATAGTCGTAGTTGCGTCTTTATATAACAACATTTTTTCTTTCCACACATCAATAGCCAATAAATCAGCTTGTTTTGACGGGTTTGTTAATCCTAAAGTAAAGTTACCTAATTCGTCTTCAAAACCTAATAAGAACAAGTGAACAATTGCCACTTTATTCAATTCGGCAATCATAGATTTTTGTATTCTATTAATTGTTCTGGCAAAACGAATATCTAATAATGATAAGTTCTTACCATCACCCACAGTTTCTTCAAATCCTAAAAATGCTTTTGGTATTCTCAACGCAGTTAACAATTTCTTTTGGATATATTCAATGTCAGCAATTTCGGATAAGTTTTGTGCCCCTGGTAAAGTATCAATTGGGCTTGGTGAGGATGGGTCACGTACAGGAACAAAATAATCTTGGTCAACCGCCATCTGATTATATCTCATGTCTACATTACCTGTTTTTGAATCCGTAACTTGGTCTCTTTTAAAGTTGTTTGCAAATTTTTGAACATATGGTTGAACGTCTTTGTCGTCCATGTTTCCAACATAAACTTTAAATACACGTCTTTCAGGTGCTCTTGATGTTCTATAAATTAACATCGCATCTTCTGCCAAAATTAATTGTTTCCAAGTTCTACGAGCTTTTTCCAACATGGATGTTCCATAAGGAAGTCTTCTATCGTCACCTAACAAACGGAAGTGAGCGATTTCCCACGATTGGTATTCCATTTGTTTATTTTTCCAAGCAAATTTTAATGCTTTTTGTTCGTTTTCTGCGGTTGAAACTGTATTTGGTGTCATACCCCTTTCAATACGTTCCATCTCAATGTTTGGTAACTGAAATGAACCTACAACCCCTTTCTCAGGGTCAAGTTTTAAATAGACAAAATTATCACCATACTTACATACGTTTCTTGTCCACATTTGTAAGTTTGTGTTAACGTCCAAAACATTGTTAAACAAATCAGTTAGAATTGATTTAATTCTTTTTGATTCAGAATAAATCTGTAACATAAATCCGTTTTCATCTACCGTTGTAGATTCTTCAGCATATGCATCCAAAGCCGCAGAAATTTCAGGAGTGTACTCCATACTCTCGTAATCATAAAATGCAGATAGTCTAGTTGGTTCGTAATATACAGCTTGTTGGTAAAGATTATTTTCTATTTTTGCCCACTGATTAGAAAGAAATGCAGTTTGTTGTGCTTGGAGTTTTTCTAACTCATATTGTCTTTTGTCAGTGGTTCTAAGTAATTCTTTTTTATCATACTTGTAGACAGGGGCATCTTGACCCAAAAGGGAATCGGGTCCAAAGGTTTGGGTTAACCTCTGCCATATAGTCATATTTTCGCTCATATCATTAAATATAATTTGATATTGATTTATTTAAACCCCATTCCACCAAAGACCCAACGATAATCTTGATAATCTTGTCTGGTTGGTTGATTTCTGTAAACATTTTTATCACTTTCTCTATCGTTAAAGACCGGAATGTTTGGATTAAACCCTGTTATTGCCGAATTATCGTGAGAATTAACCGTCCAAGACTCTAACATAACTTTTGTTAAATCGTCAACTTTTTTCAGTTGGGTAAACGATATTTCACATACATATAGAGCCATTGCCAAACTCATCAGTAAGTCATCATGTTGACCTTTCATGTGGTCAGGTCTTCCGTTAAGATAAACAAAAGTATTCATCTCATTTAATAATCTAGATGAATATATTCTAAACCCGTGTCTCATCCCCTCCTCAAAAGCACTAATAATTTGGACACGTTTTGAGTTAAAGTTAATACCGGGTATTTTGTCTGCTGTCTTTGGGTCATATTTCCACTTATTACCCAACTCAACACCGTCTACATATAAATCTCTATATCCAAGTTCTTGAAGTTTTCTTGATGTAGCAACACCCATTCCACCCGTGATATCAATTACAATATATGCAGAATACATGGTCGCCCACTTGTAGGCGATTTCGGCCAACATATCAGGTGGGGTTTTACCAACATATTCCAACACTTGTTCTCTTTCATCAAAATCAATAATCTGTATGGATGAAAAGTCTTCAGAATCACCACGAGAAACGTCCACACCCATAACATATTTGTGTCCCATAACAGGTTCTTTCCATATCCACAAACTATTTGCCATCATTTTTGATGATGGTTCTTTAATCATGGTTTCAGAAATTTTTTGAAGTAGGTTTGAGTCAAATACGTTATCACCTGAACCCAAAAAGTTACACTCTAATTCCTGAGATATTTTTCTTTTATCATATTTTAACTTTTTAACCATCGCCTCAAACCAAGCGGAACATGGTTTGTAACCTTTGTTCATTAATTCTTTGATATCGTTAATATCACGTTGGTATGGGTCTCCACTTAAATCAAGTATTTCTGTGTTAGGGTAGTTGTTTCGGTCTAACAAGAAATCAACCAAACTATCTGTTTTAACCATATATAAATCTTTGGTATAACGTGGGTCACGATACCAATACATGTCAGATACTTTGAATTCGTTAACACCTTTTGCCGCCTGTTCGTAAATACTATAATAAATTGGGTCGTATCCGTTTGGAGTTGATATTACAATCACTTTACCACCTGTGGAAAGTGATGCCATACAAGCCGCCCAAAAGTCATCATCGGCATCAATATACGCCGCCTCGTCAAATATAAGTATGGTTGGGGTATAACCACGAAGTGCATCTTTTGATGTTGCTACGGCTTTTACTTCACATTTGTTTGTTAGTTTAAAGTGTCTTGCGGCGTTCTTTTCAGGTGAGAATCCAACGTTGACCCATTTTGGCCATTGTTCGGTAAATTCTCTTACTTTGTTTGCCATTTCTACCGCAGTGTCTAATTTGTTGGCAATAATCAATATTTTTTCAGGTTTGTTTTTGTTGGCAAAAACCAATCGTTTTGAAACCCAAGCGGCGGTTACCGTTGATACGCCCGCCTGACGATACTTTAGTGCAATATTTTCATTATGAGAATCATAATCCTGAATAAGTCTAACTTGGTCAGGAAATAACTCTAAAGGTACGTATTTTGACTGTGTGTTATCGTACGTATGTAGATAAGTCTTTAGTGCGTATGGTGTATTCTTAATACACCTTGCAGTTTCTAAAAGTAATTGTTCTTTAGTTATAGCCATAAAAAAACCCTATATCAATAAATATAGGGTTCTGTTGTTATTTAGAAGGGCCAATTCCCATACTACTCAGGAAATCATCTAAATCCTCAAATCCGTCATCACCATCGTCTGTTGGTAATGTTGGCGTTTCATCATCACCGTAGTCTTCATCATCACCGTAGTCTTCATCATCACCGTAGTCTTTATCACCATCCTTTTTAGACGCATTTTCGCGTGATTTTTTTGCCTGAGCTAAAATATATTCAAATTCTTTTTTTGCCTTTTCATTATCTCTAGGATTTTCGGACAAAACATTTCTAATTAATAATAAAAATTCTTCAGCAGGTTTTCTATAAAAATACATTTTAAACCAGTTAGGTAA
>Ga0222712_10001105_pt1 | contig 34538 bp, 49 predicted proteins | sample C33_657DmetaG_FD_165043 | JGI IMG/M metagenome (GOLD analysis project Ga0222712, IMG submission 165043) | Estuarine water microbial communities from San Francisco Bay, California, United States - C33_657D | ecosystem: Environmental > Aquatic > Marine > Unclassified | place: USA: California...
GAGCTGGAGCTGGAGCTGGATTAAAAAACGGATCTGGGTAGAGCAAAGAAGTTGGTTCAGGTGATGATAATGGGCTTGGCTGAGGCGACGGAGCGACGCTAGGAAGTGGTGACGGAGCAACACTAGGAAGCGGTGATGGAGCGACGCTAGGAAGTGGTGACGGAGCAACACTAGGAAGTGGTGATGGCAATACTGATGGCAGCGGCTCTACAGTCGGAGAGACTTGCGGAGTTGCAACTGTCGTAACTGTCGGTTGCGGTGATGGAATTGGTGAGGGCAATATCTCCGTTGCCGTTCTTGTTTCTGGATTTACGACTACCGTAACACCGGGCTTTAATATCGTCTCCGTTGTTGGATCTTTGGCTGTTACTGGAACAATTTCTCCAGACTTGGTAACAACAAATGCCGTATTGTTTTTTGTGTTGACATCAACAACCGTTGCCACAACATCGCCAGCTTGTTGACCTACGGTGTAACCGTTCTGGCGCATCCAATTAACGGTGTCACTGTCAACGCCAGCGTTTTGTAAGTCAACAGGCGTTACACTGTTGGCATTAAACCAGGCTATCTTTTGACTAGGACTATAACTCGACCAGTCTGTAGGAAGCGCCTTACCTCCTACGGTTTGTGAACTCGTCGCTTGCTGAGTCACTGTTTTATCACCCGTTATTTCTAACGGCTGCTCAACAACAGTAACCTTGCCTGTTTTCGTGTCAACCTTGCCCGTGATTGTGACGTTAAAATCTGCACCGCCGCCGCTAGGAAGACCTTCACGGCCCGTCGGCAACACGGAGCTTGGCAACTTATCCCATTCAACCGTGTCACCAGGCATCACGCCAATTGCTGGCGCTAACTTAATTCCAGAGTTTGTTAGAAGCGTTGCCATTTTTGTCTGTGGATCAATGCTGATCACAACACCTTGATTGGGTATTGTTGGAGCAACAGCAGGTGTAGCTTGCGCTTCTTTTATGGTTGGAATATTAGTAACTGTACTTTTTTGAGGCGAACCTACCACACTGGTTTCCACCACCGTTGATGGATCAAGTGGCAGTCTCGATGCCGTAACCGTAATTCGGTTGGTTACCTCTTGAGGTGATAATTGCGGATTAGCAACTTGCTCATTCAGAGCATCAGCAATTGCTTTTGTATCTTCTCGCGTATTAAGAAACCCAATAGCAGGCCCAAAGGCTGTTGGCCCTGTTGTGATAGCAATTCCAAGCAATGCAGCCAATTGGCGAAACACGCTTGATCCGGCAATGGCTTGCGCTGTTTCCGGCGCTACAGCCTCTAATGCTTGCACCGCTCGTGGCAGGGCATATCGAGCAAGCACCGCCGCAGCCTCTCTTGCCGCAGCCGATTCAAGAACCGCAGCACCAGCGGCAACAGCAGGCGCAAAGGCTACTTGCGGAAATTCACCAGAAGCGGAGGCATCTTGTCTGGCTTGTGCCAAGATGTTAGATATTGTATTTTCTACTTGTATCTGCGTGTAAGGATCTGTTGGTATTTCGCTAACTTTTGTTGTCGGTGAAGTGGGCGCTGTTGCCGCCTTCTGTCCTCCGGCTACTGCTCCGCTAATAGCGGATTGCAAGACATTGCCACCTGTCAGTTGTGCAGCCGTTCCGCTTGTAAGCGCTGAGGCAATCATACTGTCTGAAACTGAATCACCTGTTGGCTTGAAATCTTTTAACCCAAGCTCTCCACCAATTTGCACTGCCGTATTAATAGCGGCTTTTGATATGTCTTGTCCTGTGGCTGCTGCACTGGCAATGTTTCCTACAGCCTTAGCAACTAAAGGATCGTTAAAAATCTGTGGCGCACCAAACTGTATGCCTGCTGCAATCACGGCATCTTGAAGTGGCCTGCCTTGTGCAACTTGTAAAGCAACATTCGCTATTGCAGTACCAACTTGTGCGCTAACACCAAGCGCTTGACCAATAGCTGATCCCACGCCGGGAAGCAAAGCAGCACCCAAAACGGGTAAGACATACTCTTTGAAAGCGCTTTGGAAAAACGGTTTTTCTTCTGGGGCGGTATAGCTTTGTGACGCCCCAAGTGGGGTGAGCTTCCCATTTTGAATGGTGTAGGCTTGCGCTGTACGGTTGACCCCAGCGTAATCACCACTGGGCGCACCACCCACATAAAACACCAAATTTCCCGATGCAAGGTTCTGTGGAGTCGCTTCTACCGGCGTTAATTTGCCATCAACGTACTGGTATGTCTCGACAAAGGTTCCTGTATAGCGATCATCTGATCCTGGCTTGAAAAGCTTTTGTTGAAACGATGGATCAACACCCATCAGATACTCTTCAGCAGCCGTTCGACTCGCTCTGAAACTACTTGGATCTCGTGGTTTTGCTCCAACAGCAGCTTCTGTATCTGCCGGTAATGTCTGTGTATCTGCCGGTAATGTTGTGGCTGCTGGTGTATCAGTCATCTGATAACCATTGGAAGACATCCACTGAATATCGGATTCAGGAACTCCCGCCGCCCTCAAATCAGAGGGTTTAATTTTCTCGGTGTTAAACCAATTGATCTTTTCATTAGGAGAAAACGAACTCCAATTGGGAGGCAGGGTTTTGCCGCCCACAGACATGGTAGCCGCAGCGGGAGCTTGAGTAGGCGCTGGCGTAACAGGTTCTGATGCAGGAGGTGAAACAGGATACATAGAGCGGATGTCATCAGCGCTGTATCCAGAATTGACAAGGCTGTTCACCATAAACGCTGGGATGCCCAACTCTTGCGCTAATGCCGTAGCGTCAACACCTTGTGCAGCTGGAGCAGCCACTGGCTCTTGGAACGGTTCTCTATAGACTTGTTCTTGCTCAACATCTCTTGGTGGCGAATAGCCATTAGAAAGCATCCAATCAATATCAGATTGAGGAACGCCAGCGCCGAGCAACTCATCAACCGTTGTTTGAAAACGGTTAAATTCTGCAATTTTTTGACCAGGCGAGAAACCCGACCAAGCAGCAGAATAGACTGATGATGGAATCGGCATCTTAAAGTCCTAGGCGAGCAATAATGCTTTGATGAATAAGTAAGTGTTGTTGTATCCAATCATTGAAATCATCTTCCTGATTCCAATCCGTATCAATTAACTCAAACGGTGATGGCAGGCTCAACAAATCTGCAAGGCTGAAATGCTGGTTCCAGTGCATAAGCAGCCAATCATCAAGATCGGTAAACTCAGCATCACCTAAAGGGTAAAACGCAGAAATAACATTCTGATCAGCCAATGTGTCAAAGAAGAGTTGATGTTGCATTTGATTCTCAAACATCATCACTCTCAAACCATCTTTGTCTCCAAACTCAACGGATGACAGTGATTCCAGATTCATTGACTTTCCAACTGACAGTATCTTCATCCCAGCTATACATCTTTCCGTCTGTAGGCATCGCAACAGGCGCTTCCCACTGAGCATTGGCATTTAACAGCCATGAAGGAAAAGGCTTAGGCGGGATAAAGGCGTCAAGTTGTGTATCGTATGTGTATCCAATGCCTGCGTAGTTTTTTCTAAACGGTATCCCGCCTTTCGTATGCACACCACCAATGGTGTTATAGCTGGTGCGTTTGCAAGTCTGCCCACGAAACTCGCCGTACCATTGTTCCCAATCGCGCCCTTCTTCACCCTCGTCTTTTCCGACGATAACTTCAGTCACAATATTATTTTCATCTAAAAAGGCGTAATGCGCCATTTATGCCTCCAGCTTAAGTCCGGTTAAATCCATTTCTTCCCCAACAACTCCCACGGGAAAGGTGTTAAATGATAGTGAGATTCTTGTGTCCTCGCCTTTGACTTCAGGAACCATGTGCGTCAGCGAAGAAGGAAAGAGAATCAGCCTGCCTGCATAAGCCTCAAACCACCAGCTTTCACTGTTATAAGGGTTCCACTGGTCAGGAGGAAACTTGATCTGCTGCCATCCATCTTTGTAAAAGTAAATCCGATCATCAGGGTTGGTCTGCACATAAAACACACCTGAGATGTACGAATTAGGATGCGCGTGTTTGTGATGAAACTGACCGGGGTTTGAGTAATTGCACCAGTTTTGTGTCACACGCAGTGTTACATTGTGCTTAGGATTGACTGTGGACTTGAAGTATTCGCTGACAGCATCCTCAATAAACGAACGTAGGTTCGTCAGTACAGGGCTGCGAAGCACGAAGTTATCAGTGCTTGTGGTGTTGCCCTGATTGGGCCTTGTCTCAAGCTCACGGATGAAGAACAACTCTTCATCTGACAAGGGGCGACCTAGTTCAGCAAAGCCTACTGGAATGGGGAACAAATTATGAAAATTTAATTCCATTGCACATTACCAGTACCGTTTGTAAATGTCGTAATTTTATACCCGCCTGCGGTTGAGGTGCTATATGTAAGACCACCACCAGGGTTGGAAATTGTGTAAGTGTCTGGGTATTTAAGAATAACGATACCGGAGCCTCCTGTTGCTCCGACCCCTCCAGGGGCATTTCTACCACCACCACCACCGCCACCTGTATTAGCGGTCCCCTGCTGTGCAGCAACAGAGGATGTTTGCCCGTCCCCTCCACCTCCTGCGCCACCCGCCCCAGCAACAGCACCTTGAGCTGTTGATGCGCCGCCACCACCGCCTGCCCTCGTTACAGAAGTTCCTGTAATAGATGACGCTGATCCAGCACCACCAGCCCCTGACTGTGAACCAGATCCCGTACCCCCTACAGCCCCAGCGCCACCGCCACCGCCACAAGGATAAGGATTACCCGAGTTGTTATTCCCACCCGCATTTCCCTGACCTGATGGAGATGCCGCCGCTCCACTAATTGATGTTCCGTCATTGCCAGCGCCGCCTCCTGATCCCCCGCTAGTTGGTGGAACACCAGAACTTCCACCGCCACCGCCGCCTGTACTTGTTATTGTTGAAAAAACCGAATCGCCACCAGTACCAGCCGCCGCAGGATTGACACCACCAGCGCCTCCAGCACCTACAGTAACCGTGTATGCTGTTCCCGAAGTCACACTTAATGCTGCGTTAGTACGGTATCCCCCAGCGCCACCGCCACCGCCAGCGGGATAACCACCACCCCCACCACCCGCAACCACAAGATAGTCAACATTTAAACTCGCGCCTCCACCAAACGTGGAGCCAAGCAAAGAAAGAAGAATGCCTGTCATGATACGTTTCCAGATACAACGCAAGCTGTTGCGCTATAAAACAAAACCGTTGCCACACCTCGTGTAGCAAGCGTCATGGATGTTTTGATGGTGTCTGTACCAGCAATGTAAGCGGTAGGCGCAGAACAGGTAATCGTAATGCTGCCCGAGGTGTTGTTGAACAGACTGATAACATCGCCCTCGGCAAATGTGCTTGTTGGGATCGTAATTGATCCGCCTGAACCTATCTGCACATATTTGCCCACATCACCAACGGCTAGTTGATAACTTGAAGTTTTTGTGCCAACGGCTGGGACGTTTCTAAATCCAACCGTAAACGACTCATCAGGAAACGTCGCCGTTCTGTTTGCTGTCAATGTCGTCGGCGTAAGCGTCACCGCATACGAACTTGTGCCGCCTGCCCGTCCTGCAAGCACCACAGCATCTTGAGTGCTTGCTGCTTCAGACCTAACCGCATTAGCTGCTCTGAAGGTTTGTGCAGCGGTAAACGTATTAGCCGAGCTTGTTACAACAACTGACGAAAACGTCAGGTTGCCTGAACCATCCGTTGTAATGGCTTGGCCTGAAGTGCCGTCTGTTGCAGGAAGCGTCAGCGTCGTGGTTGATGATGTATTGGCTGATTGCAGTGTCAGTGACCCTGCCCCCGATGTATTGCCTTTGATAATTAAAGCAGACATATAATCCTCGTTTAATAGAGCGCTGCCAGCGCCGTACTCTTTAAGACAGTCCAGTTTGACCCTGAAGGGACAGTCACACTCACACCACTGGTTACCGTGATTGGCCCTATGCCAATCGCATTGGCCGTGTTTGCAATCGTATAGTTTGCCGTAATACTTGTTAAGTATTCAAGCTGAGAAGAAGAACCGCCGCCACCGCCAGCCGGAGTAGCCCATGTTCCATCACCTCTCCAAAATGTCGAGGAAGATGCGCCCGTCCCTGAGTTCAGATTAGAGACCGGAAGGTTGCCCGTTACACCCGTTGATAAAGGCAATCCAGTGGCGTTAGTCAACGTCCCAGATGATGGCGTACCTAATGCTCCACCGTTGACAACAAACGCCCCAGAAGAGCCTGTGTTGACCCCTAGTGCTGTAACGACACCCGTACCTGTCGTAAGGTTTGTAAAGCCACCAGAACCGTTACTTGCAAGCAGTTGGTTTGCAGAACCCGTTGTAGCAGCAGCGTAGTCTGTTCCAGCCGTAGCCGCAGCAATAACGCCCGATGATGCTTTCAATAAACCCGTAGTCGTAGCCGCTTTGATGAGCTTGCCTGTTGTGCTGTTAAACAAAGCAATCTGGCTATCAACCGCACTTGATGGGCCAACAACGTCACCAGATCCAGATGGGCTATCCCAAGCAAAAGCGGTTCCATTCCATTTCAGGTAAGTGTTGCTAACCGTTGGTGCAGTGGCAAAGGTTGTGGTTGACGTACCGGATTGGTAAAGCAATTGATTGGCAGCACCGCTTGCAATACTTGCTGCTGTACCTGATGTGTTTTGATTCAGTGTCGGAATGTCGGCTGCAACAATCGCTCTAAACGTTGGTGCTCCTGCTGATCCATTAGGTGCAGCCAATACATAATTAGCCGTCTTACTTCCATACGGATTTTGCGTATCACCATAGTTTGCGGCTAGGCTAATAGCCGGTGTTGTGCCGCCGCTCGATGAAATCGGTGCTGAACCTGTGACTGAAGTTACCGGCGCTGTTCCGCTACTTGCCGCTGTAATACGACCATAGGTATCCACCGTAATGCTGGCGTTGGTGTAACTTGCTGCGGACACGCCAGACGTTGCTAACGCAATCGTGCCAGAGGTTGTGATTGTGCCGCCCGTAAGTCCTGTGCCTGCGGTAATACTAGTGACCGTACCCGTACCTCCCGCAGCCGCCCAGGTTAACGTTGTGCCATTCCATTTCAAATAAGTATCGGTTACTGTCGGTGCGGTTACAAAAGATGTTGTGTTTGCACCGGTCTGATACAACAGTTGGTTTGCCGCACCGCTGGCTACGTTTGCCGCTGTGCCGGTAACCGAGATACCCCAAGATCCTGAAGCATTTGTGCCGGTTGTGGATGGTGCTCCAACCGTGTTGTAGCTGATGGTTCTGGCAACCGATCCATCAAAGGTTGTTCCTGATGCAGCTCCTGAACCACTGTTGTTAAACGTTACGGCATAGGTTGTTGTACCTCCACCTCCACCGCCGCCAGCAGCCCAAGCAAATGCCGCACCGTCCCATTGCAAATAGGTTAACGCTGTTGTAGGCGCGGTAATAAACGATGTTGCCCCAGCGCCCGTCTGGTAAGAAATTCTGTTGGCTGCACCACCTGCTAAATTGGTAGCCGTTGTTGCGCTGGTCGCAGTTGATGCAGTTGTTGCGCTTGTAGCGGAGGTTGCATTGCCGCTTAGGGTGGCTGTAATTGTGCCTGCACTAAAGTTCCCAGACGCATCTCTTGCAACAATGGTGCTTGCCGTATTGATCGATGTTGCCGTTGTCGCTGAATTGGGAATGCTGCTGAGTCCAGCACCGGAGCCGCTGAACTGTGACGTTGCGGTAATCGTCGTACCTGTCACTGACGTTGGCGTCGTTGCACCAATCGTTGCACCGTTGATTGTGCCGCCGGTAATGGCTACGTTGTTTGCGTTTTGTGTTGCAATCGTGCCTAAACCTGAAATGTCAGCACTTGGAATTGCGGCTGATGCTGTCAACGCACTTGTACCAGACCCTTTGACATAACCCGTAAGCGTTGCTGCACCTGTGCCACCTTGAGCCACTGATAGCGGTGTCGTAAGACCCGCCAGTGATGTGATGTCGTTATTAGCACCTGATGCTGCTGCACCAATCGAAACACGAATGCCTGCCAGTGATGTAGCACCCGTACCACCATTGGCAACGGGCAAAGGAGTTCCTGAATAACTGACAGCCAACGTGCCTGTTGTTGTAATCGGTGAGCCTGCAACACTCAAAAAGCCTGGAACCGTCATGGAAACCGAGGCCACCGATCCTGTAGCTCCACCCGCTGCTGGACTTTTTACTGACTGCATCTGAAAACTTGTGCCGTCGTAAATACAAGTCACAATCCCGCCAGTGACAATGGCATTGGCCGCTAACGCTGTGCCATCAGGATAGACAATAGACTTTGCGCCTTGGCCGTTGACATTCAGCGTTGATGCCGTGGTGTTGGCATTGGTTGCAAGGAATGATATTTGCAAGCCAGCCTGATAAGTTGTTGAAACCCCGGTGAGCGTTACTACGTAAGCATTGGCAGCGCCCGAATCAAGCGCATAGTTGGTGTAAGTGTTTGCATCGTTGATGGCATTGGCAACAGCCGAAAAGTCTGCGTCAAGGTTAGACAAAGGAATGGCATTGGTTGCCGTTGAAAACGTGTTTGGAATGGTTACTGGTTTTGTCATTAGAACCTCACTCTCAATTCATGCTCAAGCTGGAACCCGTTGTAAGTAAACGCTGGCGCAGTAGACGTAATGCTCATGCCCAAATACTTGCCATACATTTGTGCGTCGTACTTTAAGAGGTTGTAGCCTTCAGTCAATTGATAACCCGATGATACCCAAGGAACCTGCACGTTTGAATTGTTTGTCCAAGGAATATTGGAGAAGAAAGCGTTTTGCCAATTGACGGCGTTACCCAAGCTAATGATAGGTGACGTTTGTGTTTCCGAATCCATCGTAATATTGATGGTTCCCACCGTGTTGGTTGGAAACGTTGCCTCAACCCCAAGTTTTAACGCTTGCTTGGTTCTGATTGGATCGTTCAACGCCCAAAGTGCTGTCCTGCATACCGAGGTCACATTGGCTGTTGTATTACTGTAAAGTTTATAAATTTGCCCGTTTGATCGTGCGCCATAGGCTGTGATCAATCCCGATACGGGCGATGATGCAACGTGGGTCACTTCACCCATGTCGGTCACAAACCATTTGCGGTCAAAGAACACCAACTGAAGTTTGCGCAGCGTTCCTTTATCGTTGTAGGTGATTGACCAAGCTGCAACCAAAATGTTGTAAATCAAAGCTTGGCAGGCTGTAACCGGGTAGCTAAAGTCAATGTTAGGGAAGATGTTGTCAAGCGCATCGCTAATCTTGGTGGTCGTTGCACCCACTAGGGCATACACACCGTAGCGATTCATGAACAACACAGACCGAAAGTAAGCAAAGATTGCAGCCGGTAAATCGCTACCAATCGAGGCGCTGACATTGGTGTTGGTAAAAAGTGTGCCGCCCGTTGTGGAACTGACTCGCACATCTGAAAACACGTTGATAGAGTCAGTGCCAAACACATACAAAAAGTTATTGGCTGAGATAAGCTGCGTGATGTCACCATGCAACGTGCCATCGTTAATGGTGATGTTGCCTGCCGATACCGTGCCAAAATCACTGTAAGAATTGACCGCTGAGTAATAAACGGTTCTGCCTGTGGCAATCCATACACGACCCGAAAACGTTGCTATCGCTTGTCCGGTCAATGCCAAAAGATTCACGGTTCCTGTAAACCCTGCGCCACCTCCAGAACCCGTCACTGAAACTGACGCGGCAGATGTATAACCTGAACCCGCATTGGTTACTGTAATGCTTGTGATTACACCACTGGTGGCTGTTGCTGTTGCTGTTGCTTGAACACCGCCCGTTTGATTCGGGGCGCTGATGGTTACGGTCAATGTTCCTGAATATGCCGATCCACCATTGGTGATCGTGATTCCATTGACAGAACCCATCTTAACCAGATTGGTTCCATTCCAATTGAAATAGCCATTGACCGGATCAATGATTAAGACGCGTTCATTGTTCCATTGGGCAATCTGAACACCGGAGGATGAGAATGTGGCCGCAGCTGCCACCGTAGTCAACGCATTGCTTGCCAGATTCATGGCTTGACAACTGCCATTGCTCTGGAAGAAAAACATATAGTTGACGTTGTTGATGTTGGCTGAAGCTACCGTTTTGGGCGTTGAGCTAGTCGTTGCCAACACGGCGCTATAACTGGGTATGACACGCAAGTTGCCATAACCAATCGGCATGATGTTTTCTAACCAAGAAAACTCGTTTTGATCAATTGCCGTGCGATTGGCCTTGGTGTTGATGCCCTTAAAGTCCTTAGTTACATGATAGGACTTTTTCTGCTCTGTCTGCGCCATGATTAGTAGGGCTGAGAGAAAGCCGTGGGCAGACGGCGCGTCATGGTGGATGCAATAGCTGCTTGCATTTGTTTGATGTACTCAGCTTTGTAGATCTCAGCCTCGCCATAACTTTGCTCTTTGTATTTGGCAAGATAGGCTGCATAGAACTTGACTGGCCCTGTAAACGGCGAAAGAATAGGCTCGGTTTGTGCATCAGAAGTCAACGCCACCGGAAGCACAATGCAGTCAAGCTCAATTTGATACGTTTGATCTGGCACAGGCCCAAAGTAAATCGTATTCATGCCGTAGAGGGAAAAACCAACCGGACGGCCTGTGTAGTTCTGCCAGTACCGTAATTGCGAGTTGAAGTCTGTCCAGGCAAGGTATCGCAAAGGAATGCGCGAGTTACCCCAGTACAAATTGATGTTCAAGACATCAAGAATGCTTTGCCCATAGCTTGGCAAAGTGATCGAAGAAAGCGCTAGCGTTTCAACGTTGTAAGTAGCCGATGACGGAGCAAGATAACGAAGGCAACCCGAATCACGCACAACCCGTTCACGGGCTGAGTTGATGTAGTCTGTCAGCTCAGTGTCTGTCCAGAAAACACCCGTGGCATCATGCAAGAGTCTTCTGACTTCCGCAATGTAGCCCGAAAAGGTTGCCATGAAAACTCCATAAATTTATGCAGCCTGCATTGGGACTTTTGCCCCTACCCTAGCACGAGCTTTGGGAGGGGCTACTCGTTCCACCAGCGGGGCTAGCGACTGGCCTTTAACGACAGGCTGTCTGCTAAACACAAACTGTGCAAGGCGATCATGCGCCCTTTCATAATCCGTGTTCATTTTCATCCAACCTAATCGGACAAGATACGGTTCTTTGTTCTCATCACCGTATCCAAAAATACTCTGTGCTGCTTCAAGGGGAATCTCAACACTTCGATCCGGGGGAAAGTCAAACCATTGAGTCACATACTTTGCTCTCAATGGCTGACTACCCTGATTGGTTACAAACACCGTGGACATCTTACAACGTGAGAATGTCGCCAAAAACGTAAATGTCACCTGTTGCAGCAGCACCTTGCGCGGTGGTCAACGAAAAGTACAAATTAGGAATCGATGACTTCACCGTGATGTTTGCGCTACTTGCGGTATTCAACGTCAAATCCAAAAAGAGCGTTGAACCGGTTAACGTTGTGTAAGCTTGGGAAGCCGCAACAACCGCTGTACCGCCCTTGCTAGCGGCGGTGTAAATGCCGCCAGCAGCCGTGGTCAGAGACGTCGAGGCATTAGCCACCACAATCCGACGAAGAATGTATTTCGAGGGATTGTCAAAAATGGTGATCCGTTGATCCGCTGTTGAATTGAAATCCGCAGCAATCAACGACCCAAGCAGGATGCCGCCGAAACGGGTTGGCAGCTCATTGGCTACGCGAGACGCATCCATGCTTTACTCCTTTAGGTTGCGTTAAACGAACCAGGTGCAGCAAGACCGCCGTTCACGGTCAAAAAGAGCGCCGTTACGGTTCCAGAAGCCGATACCCACTTGACGTTGATGCCGTCAGAAAAAACCGTGCCACCGGTGTTTGCAGCAATCAGCGTTGCCCAAGATGTTCCGTTGTATGCCTGAATCGACAGGTTAGCCACTGGATAAACCAGATACAAACCCGCAGGAATGACAACGTCTGTTCCGGCTGCAACCGACTGCGTCTGATAGTCAAAGTACGCACCAGCCGTATCCGAGTTTGCCGTGCTTGAGGCAAGGATCAGTTTTACTAATGAAAGTGCCATGATGATCTCCTTACAGTGTGAGGCTGTTATAGCCTGTCACCTTGGTCATGGACTTGGGCTTGGTGCTCACCATTTCTGCAATGGTCAACACAGCACCCACATAACCAATCTGCCAGTTGGGCAATGTCGATTCAAAACCGGTGAACGCAAACTGCGCCTGGTTGTGAATGTACATACTCAGATAATTGCTGTTCAACAGATACAGAATACCTTCTGGGCAGTACGGATCAGGATAGATCGGTACGCCTGCAACCATCAAAGCACGGAACGCAGAGCTTGGGCCATCTTCACCGGTTGCAAAGTTGCTACCTGGTGTGATCATGTACGTCTCTTGGCCGACAAAGTCTTGTGCCAACAACGTCCAAGTACCAAAGCCGCACACACCAAACGTTGGCATTTCAGCAGCTTTCTTCACCGTGCCAGAGATGTACTGAAGTACGTTCTGACGCGTCGGGTTGACTGAACCTGCTGCGTACTCGCTCGAGGCCCACCATGCGTAGGTTGAGCGGCTCAAACCTGCGTAAGTACCAGCACTGTCAACCGCAATGGGCAAGCCCGTAAACTGTTGCGAGTAAGAGCCTGTACCGTCTGAGTTATAAAGCGCGGTTGCCATCGCATCCATCATGACGTTGGTCGCATCGTTCATGCGAGCCTCAATCAAGGGAATCACGGCATAGTCTTGCTGAACCGCACCTTCCATACCGAGGAAAGGAACCGGAGCAATCATCAACTTCAGGTTCCACTCAGCATTCCATGCGCCTTGCTGCACAGAGGGCTGGGCAAACGAACCTGAGTAATCTGACCACTGAGCGTTCACAAACTGTGAACCCTGCACCGGAACGGTTACTGAGGACACACCACCAGAGGCTGTCTGACTATTTGCTAGGAGCGCAGCCAACAAAGGGGTGGAGTTATAAAGTTGGACGATCAACTTTGGGATGAACGCCCTGCGGGTCACATACGTCAGTTCATTGTACTGACTCGTGCCCGATGCTGGGATGATACCGCCACCAATAGGCATGATAGTTCCTTAAAAAAAATAGCCCCTAGTTGTACATCACAAGCCTATCGGACGTTTTGGGGAGCGTAATTCCGATAAAGCTTGCATTGCGTTTTCCCGCGCCGCATTCTGCGGGTTCTTAAAGTAATTCTTCAAATCAAAGTTGTTCAGCACAGGCGATCCTTGAAAGATCGGCGTGGGCTTGTCCACCTCAGCCTGCTTCATCCAATTAAAGTAATCGGCAGCAGCTTCATGATCGGCAATCTTCTTGTCAATCATAATCTTCTCAATCTGTTGGATGTCATCGTCTGACGATGCCTTACCTTTGATCTTCAAAGCATTGCGGCGATCTTCAAGCGTTTTACGCGCATCATTCTCACGCAAACGCGCTTCCATCGCATCAATTTTGGATTGCATCTGCTCACGGGTCTTTTCCACCCTGTCTTGCAGATCCAGCTCCGGAATCGGCAAGTCTTGCCGAATCTTCTTGGTCAGACGCAAGGCTTCAGAGCGCGTGGTCGGATTGTCGTGCAGCTCCTTAGCCAGGAGTGCCAACTCTCGGATTTCGCCTTCGGACAAATTTTCAAGTGACATGACTAGCCCCTTCCTTTATCAAATCACTTTTTTCGTATCACCCGGATTGCTCAAGGTCATCTTGTTCTTATGACCGGCTTTCTGGGCAGAACTAAAACCACCAAACTCAGCATAGCGGAAGGGGTTCACAATCTGACCATTCTCCTTCTTGTTGTCCAACGGACGGCGAATGGTTTGTGCGCCTCTGGGCTTAAATAAATCCATGATTGCTCCTAGATGGAAATGGGAGGGGTTTGTGTCCCCTCGATGGGTGCTTTCGCAATGGCTTTCATCTCAGGAGACGCACCACCGGCTTGCGGAAGCGATTGAATCATTTGAATGATCTCAGCGGGGATCAACTCTTTGGTCTTAGCTTCTGTCTCACCAAACACGCGAGCCAGACTACCAAGCACCTGTAAAATCTTTTTACCCTCTTCAGAATCTGTTCCAAAGACGGGCAGGGCTTGTTGCATCAAGTCCATAGCCATCTGCACGTTGACCTTGGCACTTGCCTGATCACCGCGCTTATCCTCCGGTGTCAGCATCGGCGCACCCATCGGCGGGGCTTCAGCGCCAGACAAAGCAGGCTTCGTTGCATCATCCTCGGGTGCATTACCCTTGGCCTGATCGCCTCGAATCATTTCCATTAATTTGTCTGCTGGAACACTCATATTATCTCTTGGGCGGTTTGTAAACGCTTACCAACATAAAGTCAAGTGGGGGATGTTTAACATCTCTTCCCCCAAAGAGATGCGGAATTACTTCCGACGACCTTTGCGACCACGACGTGCCATGATCATCTCCTTTATAAAGGACAGGCCACTTACTTCATCGGGGAAGCAGCCATACCCGTTTTGCCACGAGCGCTGATTAGCGGCGGGTCTTGCGTGAACGCTTCATCTTGCGAGAATACATTCTGTTTTCCTTTACCGAGAGGATTGACGCATACCACTAGAACGAACTTTACTCTGAATTGCGTTACGATCAAAGCTCATTTTGGCAGGACGATAGGATTGTTTCATTAAATCTTTCGTCATGCGAGGTTGATCACCGGCACTTCTATAGGCTTCTTTCTGCATTATTTCACCTGTTTCAAGGGCATATTGGCAGGGCCAGCAGAGCTTGGCGGGGTTGGAACCTGAGACGGCGCTGCACCTTGCGGCTGCTGAGGGGCTTGCGCCTCTTGTTTCTTCAAATCATCCTTGAGCAACTGCTTCATCGGTGGGTCAAGCAGATCAATGAGTCTTTCTTTGCTGATCGCTTGGGCTTTGAAAAGATTGAAGGCCAACTGGCGCGTGTCTTCCATAAAAATCGGAGAATTACTATGTGCATCCACCTTCACCACAAAGTCTGAGGTAAATTGCTCGGCAATAAAGGGCATCCCCTTGGTATCTTTGTAATGCCTGTCTTCGTAACGCCGCATGAGCTTGAGATACATCGTGGCGACTTTCTCAAGCGCATCCTCAATCACTAAAGCGCGACGCTTCGCACGGGAAGACCCCATCCGAGCCAGCTGTGAGGCATGACCTGCGCTGCGCACCCCCGATTCACCCCGGCCTTGCAAGACCGAAACAATGCCCGAGGCTTCAGCAAACATATTGTCAATCTGGTCAATCTCACGAAAGAGATCATTGGGTATCTGCGGTGCAAGCTGCTCCACCTTGGCATTGGGCGTATCGGAGTAAAGCAGACCGCCTGCACGGTTGAGTGCAAAGTTCTTTTCATCCGGTATGCCCATAAACCCGATCAGCGCGGTGGGCGGTGAAACTTGTTTGTTCAACAGATCAAGGATTTCGCTCATGCGCTTGTTGCGCATTTGTTGCAAAAAGATCAAACGGCTTACTTCTGATACGCCCCAGTAGTAATCGTATTGTGGATTGGGGCAAAGCTGGATCAGCGGTATTTCACCCTTGAGATAGACCGAGGCCATCTCACGGTCATAAATCACAACGTTTGGATCAGCGATGGTCACGAACTGATAGTCTTGAATGTCATCATTCCAGACATAAAGTTCCTGCATCTGCACCAGGTCTTCAGCCACTCTGGGCTTGTAACGACTGATGCCGCCCAGATCCAGATTCACGTTTCCGTACATCGTTGGGTTGACTTGCGACATGATCAAGCGCTCAACACCTTCAGGCATATCAGCGGTTGATTTTTCTGACGCTGTCACCCGCTTGACAATCTCTTCACGCTTGGGGTGCTTGTAAAGCCGTGAGTAGAGTTCTGACTTCGTGATGTAGTAGCGCTGAAGAATTGCTTCTTGCCGGTCTGTATGCGAGAGATCTTCACGCAAGACACCCACTGCACCAGGCTCCACCACATAAGGATGAATGCCTTTGTTAAACACCAGTTTGATAAAGGTGGAGTTAAAACACAAAGACCACGACAAGGCTTGTGAAAACACCTGATCCGCATTGCTGTTAAGCCACTCATCGTTGAGTGCCTGGGTCAATACGGGAACCTTGGTCTGTTCGTTGTGGTTGACCGACGCACCGGTCATGATGGAAAAGCGCGTGGTTTCTGCTGAGTACAGAAAGGAGGCAAGCTGATCAATGTGCGGGAAGATTTTATTGAAGTGCGCAGGCGATTCATCAGGGCCAGAGCCAAAGAGATAAAAGCTTCGCAACGTCTGGTAATCCGCTTTGCGTTGTTCCAGACTGACCATGCACTTATTGGCTAGGTCAGCGTAGAAGAACTCTCGCTCAATCGGATTATCAGGTATGCGCATTAACTCTTCACTTGCAGGTTTTCGTGATCTCTGATGATGGCAGCAGGCCGCAACTTGGGTAACGATACACCCGATTCTTTCATGGATGCAAGCCCTTGCACTTGCTCGCCTCGCACGGAGTTGAGGCTAAAGTTGCCAATCTCTTTGGGATTACCCCATTTTACAGCAAAAGGATGGTCTGATTGAGCAGCTTGTTTGTTTTGCAACAGGGCATTGGGCTGAGACTCACCTTCTCTGACAGACTTAATGTCAGTCATGCCATAGTCGCGTGCCAGCTCTTTGAGCGTCGTGTCGGCATGACGGGTTGAGTCTGAACGCATTCCTACCGGTTGCAGAAACACCAGTTGCACCTCTTCGCATCCGTGGGGACATAAAGCATCGTGGCTTTCAAAAAATCCGTGTACGGCGCATTTGTAATCATGTAACACTGCCATGTTTTTTCCCCATCTGTTCATCTAAGGTCACGGTTGAATAATCGTGTTTGAGACGGATACCTGTTTTGATCTTGAACCCGTCTGGCGTTAAGACCAGTTGCGTATTGCGTCGCAAGCGCGGTGCTGCTTCTTTGCGGTACTCAACGCTGCGCACGTTTTTATGCGACATGATTTTGATTCTGCCATGCAAAACGTGTTCATAAGCACGGGTGACGCGCATTTGCACCATGTCACTCAATGATTCCGTTTCATTCACAAACACATTGCGCAAGGTTGTCAAGCTGATGCCAGCCAGTTCAGCAAAGAGTTTTTGCGAAATACCGCGATGTTTGTCTTGCAAGAACTTGTGCATGATGCGTTTAAGTTCTGTCTTGGTGTAACGCTTATCCATTGGGTTTGACTCCAATGTATTGTAAGTAATTGTTGATCTGACGGCCTACCACCTGAGATTCCGGTGCTGTCAAATCCTGTGCTTGTACCGTCTTGCGTGTCAGACGCATTTGCATTAGACGCGGCTGAACCTGCTCAGCATAGGCTGCACAGGCTAAGGCTGTTGCCATGACCCGATCATCTTTGTTTCTGCCATAGGCCGCAATCGACGATCCTTCTCTGACAATGGACTTCATCTCATCAATCAGATCTTGGCCTTTCACAGCCATCATGCCACGTTCAAAGTAGTCTTTGAAATAAGACATCATCCGCTCTTTGGTGGCTGCCGTGGTCATCCAGCCAATCGAGTTTGACCAGCCACCCATCGTGTCATTACGCCGCCAGAGGTAGTGCTGCATATTGGCTAGCACGGCAAACAAACCTGTACCGTATTTCTCTGGCAAGGATGCTGCCTGACGCTTGAGATTGGACATCTCATTGAGCACGGCCTGCCCTGGCCCATTGACTTCCAAGTTCAAGGTGGAGTTACGGTACGCACCGGCAAAGTAACAAATAATCCAGGCAAACTGATAGGTGTTGAGTTCTGAACTAGCAAACTCAGCCACCTGGTCTAAACCATCGGCATAGCACCGATAGACTTGTAAGCAAAAGCGATCTGCCCAATCAGACGATCCATAAGCAGGATCAGCACCAATCACATAATAACCATTGGGTTGCGGTTCTTCCCAAACACACACCGTGGCTAATCGATCTGTAGAACGCATTAACTCCGTATCTTCAAAATACTGTCCCATACTGAATCGATAATATCCAGGTAAATGTTTCTTCGCTTCCTTCATCGCATCCGTACAACGACTGGTTGAGAAGTACGATGTACCGGTCATAATAAAAGCATAATCTTCAGTAGGAGGAAACTCCTGATACATTAATGCTTCGTCTTTAATCCCTTCATTAAGCTTCCATCGCCACCAAGCAATTTGTCTGGTATTAATTGTAAAGTCGTGTATTTTCTTAATATCTTTCACCCACTCTTTTTCCTCCGGTGACATTTTCCCATCCCAATATACTTTGTAGATAGGATCATTCGCTTCAATCGAATACATTTCATTGCGCCACCAGCCACAGAAGATTGCGTGTTGTGTTCTCGCACGTTTGGCTGTGATGTACATATCATGGAACATATTGAAGCCACGGGCTGTGCTTTCAAAGAGATAAAGCCGTGCCGGGTTCTTTTCAGCCAGAGAAGCCAGCAAAGAGGCTAAGCCCTCTTCATCACCCCAACTGGATGTCTCCGTACCATGCAAGTACGTTATCGCCTTACCGCGCCCTAAAGACCCCTTGCTGCGCAATCCTGCTACCTGATAAAACATCCGTGATCGGTTCTTCAAGACCATCTGATTCCGGTTATGACTCATGAGCGGAATCTTGTACTCAGGCGGCAAGCCATCCATGTACATTGCCAATGTCGTTCTGAACTGATCCCGGTTTTCTTCCGTATCGGTGGTTAACGTACCTTGAAAGCCAGGATGGATAAAGTGCCAGTAAAGATCAAGGGCAAGGGAGATGGTGGTGATACCGAGCTGCCGCCCCTTCAAGATCACAAAGAAGTGTTTGTTGTCCTCCAGTCCCTTGGCAATCTCTTGCATCACATAGGACTGCGTACCGAGTAGACGCGTACCCAGCTTTTGCATTCCCATCTCTTTGGTCTCTACCGTCAACTCACGGCAGAAACGGTAGAACTTATTAAGATCAAATTTCATGCGTTACAGGCTTAAACGTAATCGGATCAACGCCTGCGTGTTTACCCCATACCCGTATGTAATGACAAACTGGACGCTCTGAACACTCTGCGCACTTCTTGTTGCTAAAACTCTGATTCTTCTCATGCCAGCGATGTTTGTATAAAACTTGTGGAACGCGAATGACTTTATGCTTTTCTGCAATCTGCATAAACAAATCACCATCCTCACAAGCGCTTATAAGCTGCGTGTTATACCCATTGGTTGTCTCATACGCCCAACGCCAATAAACACCAAAATGCCTCCAGCCTGCAAACGCCAGATTAGGCTGTGGGTCTTTGTTCGCATGGTATTGATACACAGCACTGTTCTGATCCATCCAAGCATTATCCGATTGTGCAAGTGCAATGTCTGGCTTTAGATGCTCCATCATTATTTCAAGCGAATAAGGATAAAGCTCGTCGTCACCATCAAGATGACCAATAGCTTTGCCTTTTGTCTTTTCATACGCAAACAATCTGTTCTTCACAATTCCTAAATTGCTCTTAGGCTGGTAACAACGAATACGTCTATCAGACTCAGCAAGTTTCTGAATCAACTCCCAAGAACCATCACTGGAACAATCATCACTGATGACTAATTCAAAGTTGGTATACGTCTGTGCAAGCACACTATCAATCGCACGTTTGACAAATCGCACATTGTTATACGACAACATAATGATTGATACCAAAGGTTTAGTTTTCATTCTCGTCATTCAATCCATATCTGGATGTTAACCACTCAAACACCTTACGCTCCACCGGCGTCAAAGGACGCTTTGTTTTTTCCTCCCGAAACCACTCCAGGCAATGGTAAGGATAGCTGTGATCCAACTGCGTCGAATGTTCAATCCAATCTATGTACTCACGGAACTTCAATCAACCCTCCACACCCGTATACCACCCTCTACAACCCTTGCCATAAACCTCACATTCCTACGCTTTCCATACCGATAGTTCGCACTACAGATCGTCTGCATAGGCACATCCTTCACTAAGAAACTATCACCTATCTCCATCTGATCATACGGTAAGTTCATCCGCTTACGCTCTGGTGGCATCGGCACACTCTTCTCTATCTCCATATCTACTCCTATCCAAAACATCACAATATCAGAATTTCTTTGGGGGGAAGAGCGTTGGGGGGCACTCCCGCCCATGCCCCAAGCCCCATGCGATTGCCACACTGCCGCATGACGAGCTGCTGCTGCATCGATGTCCGGCCCATGCCCATGTCAGTACGCATCCAGGCATGGCGGTCATGACGAGCATGATCGGTGATGACGCGACCATGACCCCATGATGGACGGACGGGCAGGGAGTCGCATACTTATCTCAATCCTGCAATCCATCATCTACCCCAAAGATCAGCGATCACATACAGACACACATAACCTTATCTATATGTATTATGTTTGTATATGTAAGAATCTGTAAAGTAAGACTAAAGTATGATCGAGCACTATGCACATATCCTTATGATGATCTCACCTCAACACCACATGGAGTCATCACATGGATATCGCACAAACAATCACTGATCGCATCATTGCAGAGCTCGAATCAGGCACTGCGCCCTGGGTTAAACCGTGGCATGAAAGCGCGGAAGCGTATAACCCGATCTCAGGCACTGTATATCGTGGCATGAATCAGATCTGGCTCGGCATGTTCGGCTGCGGCAGATCAAACGCTTGGCTTACGTTCAATCAAGCCAGCAATGCAGGCATGAAAGTAAAAAAAGGCAGCAAGGGTGTTCCGATCGTCTTTTGGAAGCCTTTAAGCGTGACTCGCAAAGACTCTAACGGCGATGAAGTGCAAGCTACTCTGCCACTGTTGAAGCATTACTTTGTCTTTAACGCTGATGACATCGACGGGGCATCATTCAGTAAGCAAGGCGGCACGCTCGAAGGCTCTGTCGATAGCAGAGTGCAAAGCGTAGTTGATCGTTTGCAGCTAGCGAATGGCGTTCAAACGGCGAGCTCAGCGTTCTATCAGTCCAGCAAGGACTTGATCGGCATGCCTGCTTTATCAAGCTTCAGATCGCTTGCCGATTACCATGCAACACTATTGCATGAAAGCGTTCATGCTACCGGCCATCAATCTAGGCTTGATCGCAAGCTAGCCAATAAGTTCGGCAGCGAAGCCTACGCCTTCGAGGAACTAATTGCCGAGTTAGGGGCTGCAATGCTTTGCATGAAATGCGGAATCGATGGACAGTTGCAACACGCCAGTTACATCGAATCTTGGCTTAGAGTTCTCAGGCAGGACAAAACCGCGATTATCAAAGCAGCCAGCAAAGCACAATCAGCAATGGATTACTTAACCGCTACAGTGGAGCAGGAAGAACTGCTCGCAGCCTGAGTATGTAACCACTAGCCCTATGCGTAGGGCTATGGGGTACAGATTTTGTGCCATAACCTAACGGAGCCAATGATGTATTCAATGCGCTACTTTAATGGTGTGACTGAACTCAAAAGCATTCACGCTATACCCAATGAGCAATTCATTAGCTTAGGCGGAATCAAGTCTAAGTCTAATTATTACGATAGCTTTAAGCGTTTGGCCGGACTCAGTGAGTCTAAAGAACTTTTGCCAGTAGAACGTGCGATTCAATATCGCAAGTTCGCTAGCCTTCATGCCTGTAATTCAAAATGTGTCAATGGCAAGCATAACGGCACTTGTGAGTGCCAATGCGGAGGAAGAAACCACGGATTAGGAAAGCAAGTATGAAAACCATCATCGACTGGCTTATCGCTACCCTTTTCGGGGTGGCGCTTGCCTGCGCAATCTTCTTTAACATCTAATCATGCCCCTAGACGCCCTTAAACGGGCGTTTAAGGCGTTTTCTTCACTCACCTGGAGCCTACCTACATGGAACCATCACCAATGCCTTCATGGGCCTTTATTCTCAAGTCACAAATTGACCCCTCGGATTGGTGCATTCCAGTCGAAACCATTTGGCGCAGACATGGATGGGTTCCCCCTTCCAAAGAGTGTCCGGCTACCATCGAGAAGCAGCTCGCCTTCCGCACCTGGAGCGTTAACACACCCGCCGGTGAGTCCAAATGAATAAGGGAATTCAAGATGAGGTCGTTGCCAACTTGCAGAGATGGGAAGAAGAGCTGGCCCGTCATGTTGCCTACCTGCCAGTCCTGTGTGAAATGGCAGGGGTGACTGAGCATGAGCTGCACCAAGCCATCTCAATACATTTCTATGTGAGACAGATGACCCGATCACAAGCCGGAGGCATTCAATGAATAAAATGAGTAAAGACGAACGATCAAGCGTAGAACCTGTGGCTTATGTAACAGGATTTCATGGTGGACATTGCGTCATTGAACCGATTGATAGGGCTAACGTGCTACCTGTTGGCATGGCCCTGTACCGCGCACCGACAGAGTGGGTTGGTCTGAAAGAGCAAGACGTACACGACGCCTTCCAGTTCACTGAACTGATCAAGCAGCTGGACTTTCATCGGGATAGGCAGGAGTGGTGTGAGAACTTTGCCGCTTACATTGAAGCCAAGCTGAAGGAGAAGAACGGATAAAGAAAAACCCGCTACGCGAGCGGGTCAGAGGGTGGGCTGGTAGGACTATTCGTCTTCAGCATCATCCTCTTCATCTTCAGCTTCTGATGCTGCGATAAGCTTTTCATAGAGATTGCCAAGACCTGAGCCGATTTCTTTTTCAGAAAGAATCTCTACTAACGAATCGAATTCAAACTCTGTGAGACTAACGGTTACAAATGTATCTGACATGATTTTCCCCTATACAGATTGACCACGAAAATAAGCTGTCCCGTCGACCACTTCCATCAGCTCTGGCGGAAGCAATCGATACTCATTATCAAAGTGTAATATTGCAAGTCCACTACACCAAGGCACGGGATTGTCTTCCAGGTAGAGAAAAGCATTCGAGTCAGGATCAGACAGCATCCCTGTAGACACGCCGTATCGACGGCCTCGGTAGTCACCCCAGCCTTTAACCTCCAACAGGTGCGTATGTCCGGACACTGTACTAACGCCTGCTTTTAGGACATTGTTGTATCCCGAATGAATACCGGAGTGTTGTAGTCGGTGCTTAATCATGCAGGTTTCATTCACAAGAACAGACCAGCTCACACTCCATTCAGGGATATGGTCAGACAATCGAGTGCCGCCTATGTCTCTGTATTCGGGAACTTGTCCAGCAAGTCGTTTATCAAAACGCAAATCATGGTTGCCAATCGTGCGGTGCAGAATTGTTCCAAGACCCTTACAAGCTTTAACAATCTGATCCATATGCCACTGCACGGCCTCCAACTCTTGCTTGAGGGTAGGTTGACCTTCTTGCCATCCGATGGGGCCGTATTTGCTGATGCTGCCAGCATCGAGGATGTCACCATTGGCAACGACCATTACGGGTTTAAGCTTTTTAATAAGCTTGAGTAAAGCTTCAAAAGCGACACTGGGATCACCAGGCATGAAGTGAGCATCCGAAAACACAATCACGCAGCCCGTGATGTTGGCGATGCTGCGGATGCGATCATGGGGATGAAAAATCTTAAACCCACGCTGATCATTGAACGCATCAAGCGGAATGCCATGCCGATTCTCAATGGTGCGCCGCCTATCGTTAGCTCGCCTGATGCTTAAACCCAGCTCTTTAGCAACTAAAGACACACTACCCAAACGCTTCCACGCTTCAACGAACTCGTCATCAGTGCATTTTGATTCAGGCATGATCGCTCCAAATCATTGGGACGATGGCTTATATCACAGCAATGATGTATTTTTTATGTCGCTCCTCGCAAAGACCCCCCTACCCCATGAGAACAGGGTAGAGAGGGAAGGCTCCTCGGGCGATACCGCCATCTGCATGTCAATTGCTTGACCCCTCGGCTTGCAGATTCGACCAGCCGACCGGACTCTTCGGGAACTGCCCCCTAGTCTTGCGACATACCGGCTACCGCTTTCACTCCACGCAGCCACGGTTCAGGCTCTTGCTTTCGTATGGAGTACGGTCAGTGAGGGAACAAAAAAAGCCGTTTGGTCTGCACCCCGGTGAGAGTCCCTTGCAAGCAAGGGCGGGGTACATACCAAACGACTCTATCCGCTCTCACACAGACATCAGAACGATACAAGATCAACAGACTACTTGCAACACTAGAAATCTAGTGGTATGCTTCTCTCCGCAGTACACCTTAACCTTTAGGAGATTCAGATGGGAACCAAGCTCGACTTTTATGATCAGCAGGACGTTCGATTCAAGCTGTACCGGTTGATGGAAGTGGCGCTACGCGCTACGCGTGACTTGTCGTATCAAGCAGATGTTCTAGAACCTTACGCTTTCAAGCGCATGGAGGAATTGCTGGAGGAAATGGAGGAAGTCAAGCAGTTCTGGCTTGATCTCAAGCGTAGGCACATTACCAAGGAGATCACTACCGTTTTCGATGAGGAGGCAGCATGACATCCTTTGACACCGAAAGCAGGCGTCGTGCAATCTGGGCGACTGACGCCCGGAAGATTGCCGCTGGCCGCGCAGCCGAGGTATGGCTTGAGAAGGTAGGCCGAAAAGAGCGTGAGGATGTCAGCCACATTGAAGCCGTGCAGTGGGGCATCGCTCTTCAAGATGTCATTGGCAGAGAGGCAGGTGCTCGCCTGAAGATGAATCTGAAAGAGGCTGACTATGAACTCACGCATCCCGATCATTCGTTCATGGCTTCGCACTTTGACTTCATTTCAGAAGACGGAAGCACACTGGTTGAGGTGAAGAACTACAACCAGAATAAGCGATCCAGATTCGATGAGAACGGTTTAATGCCTGCTGAAGACCTTGCTCAGCTCATCCATGAGGCAACCGTTCACCGCGTAGATCGGATCGTCCTAGCGGCTTTATTTGGGGGCCAGGAACTGGTTCTGATCGACAAGCAAGTCAGTGCGCAAGAGAAGGATGACTTGATCAAGCTTGAGGCTGAGCTGTGGGGGAAGATTCAGGCCGGTGTTGAGCCTGATGCAACCAGCGCTGAGGATGCTCGCAAGCTATTTCCGACTTCGATTGAAGGTTCTGTGCTCAGCAATCATGCTATTGAGCAATGTTGCGCCCAATTGCGATCAGTCAAAGATGAGATCAAGCGGCTTGAAGCCATGGAAGACCAGCTCACCGGTCATATCCAGAATGCCATGCGTGATGCCTCGACACTTCAAACCTTTGAGGGCAAGGTGCTTGCCACATGGCGTTCTGCAAAGGGTTCTACACGGTTCGACAGTTCCATTCTGCAATCAGAAATGCCAGAGGTTTATCAGCGCTATATGCGTGAGGTTCCAGGTTCAAGGAGGTTCTTACTCAAATGAATGCCATCGTCACGATTGATCCCAAGATCATTGAAAGCATTGTCACGCGAGGAGATTTAAGTGGACTCAGAGAAGAGCAGCTCGTCGGGTATTACAACTATCGATGCCAGCAGGTTGGACTCGATCCTTCAGCAAAGCCTTTCGACTTGCTTGTTCTGTCAGGCAAGAAAGTCTTGTACGCAAACGCTGGGGCCACGCAGCAGCTCGCTAATCTGCATGGACTGTCCACTCAGATCACTAACCGAGAGCGAGTTGAAGATGTCTACCTGGTGTCTGTTCGCTGCACTGGAAAAGATGGAAGAAGTTCGGAGAATCAGGGGGCGGTCGACATCAAAGGCTTATCGGGTGAAAAGCTCGCAAACGCCCTGATGAAAGCTACAACCAAGGCTATTCGGAGAACCGTGCTTGCTCACTGTGGATTAGGAATGCTCGATGAGACTGAACTGGAGACGATTCCTTCATCACAGATGCAGAAGATGGATTTGCAGGTTCCTAAGAAATTACCGCCGATTGATCAGGTTCTAGACAAGCCCTACAAGCTATCGGTTCCTAAGGTCAAGGAAGACAAAGTCGAGCCACACACCTATGACTCATTTGATGACTCAGAAGATTGGTCGGCAGGGTTCTTCGGCTTGATCGGGAAGATTGCTTCTTCACAGAACCTTTCTACGGAGGTAAAGAACGCGAAACTGCGTGATCTCTTTCTCGTCAATGAATCGGTCTTCAATACGTTTGTCGGGGATGAAGCAAGTCAATTTGCTCGACGAACTGAGGAGTCGGGTTGTGGTGAATTCCTCCCAAAGCAAGAAACCCTAGTCGTAGAAGTCTGACCCAGGGCGATCAAGTGCTTGAGTGGTTGCAAACAAAGCCACTCACAGCACTGGAAGCCTTGCAGCACATGGGATGTTTCAGACTTGCGGCTAGGGTGGAAGAACTAAGGGCGATGGGTCACAACATTGTGACTCAGAATGTAAGCGTAGGTAAGAAAACTTATGCCAAGTATTGGCTACATAAAGGAGTGAATGATGAGCGATTTTCTGGACAAGGTTGAACCCGGTAACGGGATTCTGTTAAGCAACAAGAAGAAGCCTGAGAGCAAGGCTCCTGATCTGCGTGGTGTCTACGTCTTCGATAAGGATGTCACGTTCAGGGCAGGGGACAAGATGAAGCTATCTGCATGGGTCTATCAGAAGACTGCGGGAATGCTGATTCGTATTCGTGAGGATACCTGGCAGCCAGATCCCGATAAGAAGTACAAGCCACCTTACCAAGCCAAGAAACCTTATGAGGTTCAAGATGAAGACGACTCGATCCCTTTCTGAACTGGATCACTTTGCCGGTCTTGCGATGCAAGCGATGATTGCAAGAGGTAGCCTCACGGCACAGCCGCATCATGTGATTGCTGATGAGGCATACCGGATGGCGCTGGCTATGCTGCAAAGCAAAGGCAGGGAGAAATCAATCAATGAAATGTCCGAAATGTTATGAGACGCATGAATTCTCACAAACCGTTGTCTTGGAAACAAGACAGTTCCAACTGGAAACAGATGATTCGTTTTACTGGAATTACCGCAGACGCAAGTGCAACATCTGCGGTCACCGGTTCTCTACCCATGAAACGATTGCACCTGAAGACAGACACATTCCATTAAGGCTTAAAAAGAAAGGATAGGCCATGCTTACAGTGGAAGAAGAACGGATCAACACCTTGCGAGAGCTGAACGCCGAACTGAGAATCCACTGCCAGAGGCTGGAGTACATTCTCAATCAGCGGGAAGAGTTCTTACGCGCTTTGTGTGATCCCGATATGTACGGGTATGCCGTATCAGAAGAAGTTCGCACAATTGCTTACTCACTGTTGAGGAGTCGATCCCATTGAGCAAGCTAGCCAAAGACCGTGGCGCAGCCTATGAGCGGGAAGTCTGCCAGACGCTCTCAGACGCGTTAGGAACCAAGGTGACACGTGTACTAGGGCAAGCGCGTGATGGCGGCTCTGACATCGATCTAGGGCCTTTTCTGATCGAATGCAAGCGGCGGCGCAAGATAGGAGTCTATGAATGGATGGATCAGGCTAAGACTTCTGTCTGTCTGACAGGACAAACACCGGTGGTGGTATGTCGCGGTGATGGCAAAGAGTCGCTTGCGATCTTCCGACTTGACGATGCGATTAAGCTCATGCAGAATGAGCTTTAGATGTCTCGCGGAGTCTGCCCGTTAAGGTGCGCTTCGGGGCAAGCGTAAGCAGATAGCCCCCTCCTTGTCTCCTCCTGTGGTTGACTTTCCCCCGCGCTGTGCGGGGGTTCTTTTATCTGCGCTTAGGCTTTCGTGCCGTCTTGGCCGATTGAATGAAAGCTTCCCGAGTCGGATAGCCTGCCTGACCCGGACGCTTGGCTGGCAGACCTAACTTCCGTCTGCGGTTGATGTTGTAGTACAAACCCTTCTTTACCGGCATCCCCATCTCCTGCGTGCAGCCTTGCCGCGCTCGCCCTTCCAGCTCTTGGAGCGAGCACAAAATGATTTATGCCTTGGGTTACTCGGGTCTTTACTCGGTGCTTTGAGCTTGGAACCGGTAGCACGGTTGTACTTGGCCCTGCCCTTGGCTGTCAGCCCAGCACCCTTGGATACAGGTAACTTCTCACCCCTGCCTACACTCAAATTCGTTTGTCTTGCCATGCTTACCTCATCAGCAGTGCTTCAGCCTGCCTGCGCCTTGTCAGACCAGGCATGACTCTTCCAGCAGCCTTGTTCCATTTCAAGCACTGCTCGGCAGCACCTGACCAATCACCGGCATCAATACGCTTCTTAAACGTCGAGATGCGATAATTTCCCAAGCCACAGTTGTACACCCAAGAGAGCACCGCTGCAATACGCCTGGGAGGCTCTAAAACGATCTTAGGCGAGAGTTTTACCAACCCGGCACAGAAGTATAGGCAATGCCCCTGAAGACGCTCAGCGGCCTTATTTTCTGTCCAGACAATGCCTGGACAAACATCACTGCCAGTAGAACCATAGCCAATAGTCCAAGGCTCACCGCCAGTACCGGGATCAGGATAGGCCATGCAATCACCTGAAGGTAGCCGCCTGGCATAGCCCTCGAAGGGCTTGATAAGGCCGTCAATAGCGATCTGAATCGCTTCATCCACGTTGGTACTTTTCGATGCTGCGGCCTACGAACCAAAATGAGATGACCATGTTAAAGAGTGCAAAGTCATCTTCATCCCAAGTCTTGGTCAGAACTTCCAGCCACGATGCACCCGTCTGAAATGCCATAACAAGCGTAGCCGCCTTGATGGCCGCATACATCCCAAACAAGGCCCATGTAATACCAGGCCGTACCAAAGCAGAGACTCCAGAAATAAACTTGCCTGCTGCCTGAGCCGTTTTACTCTGCTCCTCAAAGGCCGCTTTGATGGTATCGAGTTGTTGTGTTGAGAAGTCAACATACTTTTCCTCCATCTTGAACTGACCACGGAGTTTCTCCAGATCAGTCTGTAGCGTGAACATAGCCAGCTCATGCCTGCGCTCATTGGCTTTATCAAGCAGCTTCAAGACCTCCGGTGCAAGCCTGAAGAGGCCACCAAAGATCGAGCCTAGTAAGCCACCACCGAGTAACTCAAACATTACTTGCTGAGAATCTGATCGATGCGGGAATGTGCCTTGTCCGTTGATTCGTGCAAGACATCAACCCTTGCTTTCAGTGCTGCAAGGTCTGATCGAATCGCAACGTACGCTCCAAGCGCACCAGCTCCTGCGCCAATCAGTGCCTGCAAGACAACTGAAAGCGAGACTTCCATCTATGACAAACCCTCTCCTGGTGTAACGTAAATGTATCCACTTGCAGCACCAATCGCAGACACATAAAGCGTTGCCTGTGCGGAGATGGATGCTTGGGGGACGGTGAAGTATTGCGTCTGGTTGTTGTGCAACACCATGCTATCGGATGGTGTGCCAGACACAGGAAATGCTGCTGCATTACCGGTGGTTGCTGCAAAGCGTACCGCCACTTCATTAGCCGTGCCGTTGTGAACACGGACTTGGTTGCAGGGCGTGTAAGCGTTGATTGCTAGTTCTGCACTCGCACCGGTTGTGACGTTGAGCCGATAGGTCTTACCCATCGGTTGGAAAGCAATATTATTTGCCACTTTTTTTCCCCCACTGTTCCGCAGCGGTCATGGTTCCGTGACACGGAACACCGGCGGCGGTGAACTTTTGCTTGAATAACGGGAAGGTGGGAGCAGCAGGCTTACGATGCTCCAAGCTGCCAAGCTTAATCACTTGCTTGCTGAGTTTCAGTTCGATCACGACTCTTCTCCTTAATGAGTGCCGGTAGATACACCAGAACGGCAAAACTGGTTGCTATGACGATTCGCTCCACATCCGGCCCCCACATCGCCCAGCAATACAGAGAAAAGGCCATGATTACTGATGTGACCGTGAGAATACGGTCTGTTAAAACGCCAAGAGCGATCCTGATGATCTGAATAGGTGAAGTCATTACTAGCCCCGATTGAGTGAATACCGGTCACTATTCTATGACTCATCTTCTTCTCCATCAAGAAACCCACTTCCCCATTCCGAATCTGATGCTTTAAGGCGAATCGCCTCTAGCTTGAGCGCACGGTCAATCACCCGTGATTTATCCGTCAATGACGCATTCGGATCATCCATGACCTCTCGCAACAGCTTGCCAATGGCAGACTCTAGCTCTGGATTGATGCCTTGCTTCTTGCGACTCATGATTTATTCCTGTTGCTCTCTAAATTGACCCGCAACACCGCCGCCAACCATTGCAGCTGGTGCGCCATAACTTTGACCAACTGATGGCAACCTAGCTAACTGACGTTGCGCTGTTCTTGCCATACGTCCTCTTGGAATGCCAAGCAGAGCAGCAGTTCCAAGATCACCTGCCAACCCCGTCATTCTTCCGAGCATGGCATTGGTTCCTGCTGTAGGAAATGCAGCACCACCGGCCCTTTCCCACCGTGCTCGCAACTGAAGCTCCCTTCCCAAGCGACCAAGCTCATCAATGTCCATTGCGCCTCGTCGCACCGCATCACGTTGCGTACCGAGCATATTGCCGAGCTGCTCAAGACTGATGTTTCCCTGACGAATGCCGTCTCGACGCATCAGGTCTTCCAGAATAATCGTGTTGCGATACTGTGGCCTAATACGCTGTAATTCATTGGCAATTTGCGGATGATTGCGCTGTATCGAATCATCAATGAGATCCACAAGATTGTAGATTTCATGTGCATCGCCTCGGCTGCTTGTAGACCTAGCGGACTCTGACAAGGCGTTCCTTAATCTTTGCAAAGCCTCGCCTTCAACGCTAAAAGTGTTTGGCTGTGCTCCCGGTCTTCTTGAGAGGCGCTGAAAGTTATTGACGATGTTGTTTGCAGTTTGTTGCACCGCAGTTGTTGTTGCTACACCGGGCAACTGGTTTTGTATGTTGGCAATGGCACGGATCGCATTGACCGCCTGCTGATCAATATTGAATATTCTGCCTTGATAAAGATTGTCAAATTCTCCACCGAGTGTATTGAAACGATCTCTTAGAAACTCTCGGTTGATTTCTGACGCCTCTTCACCCGTACCTCTGCTTGCAAGACGGTTTGCCAGCGTCTGATTTTCCTCAGCAAATCCTGTTGCACCTTTCATAGGAATAGGCTCATCACCACGAACCTGAGCCGGAGAAACCCTGAAGCCAAGTTGTTCAGCCCTTCTTGCCGTTGCCTCGCTTGTGCGCGTGGGCGTTCCAACTATTGTCCTTGTTGCTCTTGGGACAGCCGTAAGACTGGGGCCAAGCAACTCACCAAGCGTTCTTGCACCGCCGACCTCTTCTCTTGGCTTCTTGATGCCAAGCTTTCCTAATCCCTTTTCAGCCTCTTCAATAGTTGGGAAGATTGTCTCTCTTCCCATGAACTTGCCTTTTGGCTCTTCTTCCTCTCTAAGGCCAAGCATTTCAGGAACTTTGTAAGCACCAAACTTTTCTAGTTCACCGAGACCGCCAGCCAGACCTGTTGCCATGCCATAGGCTGTTGCACCCGCTCGTTCACCAATTGTTGGGCTTTCATAAACCTCAACGTCAGGAATAAATCGTGATTTTGGTGCGCTTTTTAAATCTGGTTTAAATGGCATGATTACTTCCAAGTTCCTAATACACCGTCAATAATGACGCGCTCACCGATTTTCAGTTTTCCTTCTTTGAAAGCTTTCTCAGCCTCTGCCTCGCTTGCAAACGATTTAGCTCCGGCAGCAGCAGCAGTTGTTGAAGCGCCCATCGTCGGCCTGCCTTTAGTAATGGCATCAACAACGTCATTGGTTGTGAATGGAATAACCTTTTCCATCCGCTCAATTTGCTCTTTTGCTGCTTTAGACATTTGTTGCGGAAACAACCCTGAAGCAATCATTGCCTCAATTGATTCTGTTGAAATCCGACGAACGTCAGCAAGTTTTAATGCAACGTCTCGCACATTATCGCCTGCAACAGGGTAAAGTCTTTCTAATTGTTTAGAAAGCCCAACCAATCCAGTAGCCGTTCCACTTGACTCAACAAAAGCTAGGTTACGGGTAACGCCAGTAAACAAAGTCTCGATGGCCTTTGCTTCACTTGATGTCATTTTTCTCAAGGGGTAATTTCTTACAAAATTGAACATTCCGTCTTTGGTCGTCAAATTGGGCAAAATACCGGCTGTTGCGCCAGCAGGCAATCTCATCACCGATTCCATTGCAGACACCGCACCGCGCATTCCAGTAATGGCTCTTTGAGCAATCAGTTCTTGTTGCCTTGCTTTAACATTGTGGCCGTCAGCTTTTATTTCAGCGAGTTCTCTTCTTAATTCTCGATCTGCCGCGTTTATTGCTGCCTGAGCCTCTCGATCAAGTTCTTTTTGCCTATTTGTTTCAACCATTTTGAGCGCGTTCTCACCCGACTTAACCGCCGAGTCAAGGTCTTTTCTTAATTTCCCAAGATCATTTAGACGCAAATCAGCAGCCATAACACCATCACCCAGCTCTGCTTCGAGTTGCTTGAGCTTTGCAAGTGCAGTTCTGCGATCCGTATTGATGAGCGACATTGCATCATTGAACTCTCGCTCAATACGCTTATTGTGCGCATCAACGGACTTCAGTGCCTTTTCAAACTCCACTTGCTGCGTCTTGAACAGATCTTTCCGACCTTCTGCATAACCTTTCATCATGCCATTTAAGGCTTGCAGGGAATACATTGCACCCATCTTGCCTTTGCCACCGACAAGCGTACCAATGCCGATCAACATACCTGCCAGGTTGCGGTAATCATCCAATTCCATCTTGTCTGGCTTGAACTCAGGCTCTGCCATGACACCTGCTTGCCTTGTCTTAAGCGCAGTTTCCTCTCTGCCACCAAATGCTTGCTCTTGCTTGAGCTGTTCTGCTGCAACACCTTTGCGCACCGCCTGCTGCGCCCTTATCTTTTCTTCAGTAGCTTTTGATTCCATCTCACCAAGCTGCGGAATCGCTTCTTCTGCTCGCTGACCGCGCTGAATCCTGCCTGCAAGTTCTTGTTGTGCGATTTGAGGAGCAGGCTGTGCCGGAGCCTTGGGCTGCGGCCCAAAGACATTGGATCGCAAAGATGTTAGATCGCGCAGCGCTTCTTCAGCCATGATTAACCTTTAGGTGGAGGTGTTTGCGGTTGCGGTTGACCTGCCAACACGCGCATATAGTTGTTGAAGAAGTTTCCAAGCAACTGTTGCGCCTGTGCATCAGCCTGGTAGCCAGCCATAATCGCTTGCTTCGTGTACTGATCAGCCACATTGATGAGGCGCATACCTTCATTCAAAGTTTGATCAATAAACGCTGCACGTTGCTGTGCCAACTGGTTCTCTACCTGTTGCATAGCCGTTGAATCCGTCACACCACGGCGCTGCAAGTTCTGCATAGCCGCCAATCGCTGTGCTTCAAGTGCTTGTTGCTGTGCAGCAGGCAATTGACCGGCTCTAGCCTGTTCCACCAACTGTTGACCTGTTGTCCTAGCCTCTTGACCGAGCTTGCCAAGCTCTGACTGCAAGCCCTTCGCCTGACCTGCTGCTCTGCGAGACTGCAAAATAGCCGGTATTGCTCCGAGTGCTCCATAACCCAAGGGTGTCTTCAAACCGGCTTGCAATCTGTCCAAAATCGATTTTTCTTGGGGCGGGGCAGTGGCAGCGGCAACCCCTGCGCCAGTATCAATACCCGACCGTTGTCTTTGTGCCATTGTTTCAGCTACACCAGCGTCTCCTATGCCTGCTCCAGCCTCAGAAAATATTGGCGGGAACAAGTCTTGTCTATAGTCAGGCATTGCACCTGTCTCTGTAATTGCCCGACTCATGTCTATGGGCGTTGATGGCGCTCCATATTCACCTTCAGCAGGGAAGTTAGCCGGTTGGTAAATATCTTGGCTTTGCATTTGAGGTTGCGGTTGAACAGGTTGTGTATACGTTTCTGGCAAGTACGAATATTCAAATTCGTCCTCTGGTGCAAACTCAGGCAAGCCTGTATCCGGATTGATTGACCCTCTGCCACCTCTGGCCTTGAGCAGTGCTGCTTCTTTAGGCGTGATGTGAGCCAGCATCGTGTCTTTGCCACGACCCGCTCGACGCACCTCCTCTGCCATGCGAGACAGATCGGTTCTCAACAGTGCTGCTAATTGGGCCATGATTAAATCCTTAATGCGCGTCTAAGTTTGAGAGATCGAACATTCCAAACGGGTTCTTGTTCTTCTTCTGAGGTTCCATAAATATCATCCCCGCCTCTCTCTGACAAGGCTATCCGCGTCGGCCCTACTGTAGGTTCCGGAGGCGGCGGGGGTGGCCGAAACGTCGGATCAGTTACGATTTTGGTCACTATTGTAGGACTTGGTGACGGCTCCGGTGTCGGTGTCGGTGTCGGTGAAGGTGAAGGTGATGGTGATGGCGATGGCGAAGGTGATGGTGATGGCGAAGGTGATGGTGATGGAGAGGGTAATGGAATAGTTGGAGTTGGAACAGGTGGGGGAATAGGCGAAGTAATAATCCTAATAATGTCATCATCCGTAATTCTCGGACTTGGAGTCGGACTCGGAACTTCAATCGTAGCACTCGGACTCGGACTCGGACTAGGCGTTATAACAGTCGGGCTAGGAGAGGGCGATGGAGATGGTATAACTGTTGGTGGAGGAGGCGGTGGAGGCGGTGGTGGAAACGTGGGTGAAGGAGCGACTTGCGATACAGGCTCTGGGTAAACT
>Ga0222712_10001107_pt1 | contig 34513 bp, 75 predicted proteins | sample C33_657DmetaG_FD_165043 | JGI IMG/M metagenome (GOLD analysis project Ga0222712, IMG submission 165043) | Estuarine water microbial communities from San Francisco Bay, California, United States - C33_657D | ecosystem: Environmental > Aquatic > Marine > Unclassified | place: USA: California...
CTGATAGGTTCGGTGTTGGGCATTGGGATATGCCAGAGTGTAAAAAGTTCGCCGAGTTGATTGTTCGGGAATGTGCCGAAGTTGGTTCTAAATTCAGTCAAGCACATCCTTTAGATATTCAATATCAAATTAAAAGGCATTTCGGAGTTGAAGAATGAACGAACGAATTAAAGAACTTGCTGAACAGGCTGGCGTATCTATTACAGCCGCTAATAAAAATGGAGTCTTTACCTTACTTCCAGATAGCCAGAAAAAGTTCGCCGAGTTGATTGTGCGGGAATGTGCTAAGAGAGTAGATTACTGGGAATCAAGACAAGGTGAACATGCTGATGATTTACTAAAACATTTTGGAGTTGAAGAATGAACGATATTGAAATGGCAATTGTTGCGGTGTTGATGTTTATTCAAGGTATTACCGTTGGATATATTTTGTGGGCACCTGCAACACCTTTTAAACAAGGACTTGTCGACGGTTTGTCATTGAAGTTTTTGTGGGGTAAGAAATGAACGAACGAATTCAACAACTTAAAGAACAGGCTAGAGACTTTTATTTGCTACAAGAAGATTTAGATTGTTCAACAAAACAATTACATGAATTAGTAGACGCAAAGTTCGCCGAGTTGATTGTAGGGGAATGTGCCAACATTAGTGATGCTTCCTTTCATAACGGATCTGCTGGATATCTAGCAATTCTAAAACATTTCGGAGTTGAAGAATGAACAAGCGTAAAATCACTACACGGGTTATCTTTGATGGTGTTATAGATAATACCTTTACACAGATGCGACAAGTGTATACTGATGACAAGGGTGAGTATGTAAATTGCAACCGCAATCGGTATCACATTGAGAATGATAGTTTTGACATTGTTTATACTACAGGTCGGGCGATTTCAGTTAAAGAATTGTTTAAGGGCATGATATGAACGAGTTTTTAAAAGAATTAGTAATTGAAGCTGGTGCACCTGATGAAGTATTGAACGAAATGTGGTTCAATATTTTCTGTCAAAATTTTGCACACTTACTTATTAGTGAAATGGAAAGAAGTGAAGAATGAAAATAGCAGTATGTAGTGATTTGCACTTAGAGTTTCAGGACATCATCCTCAAGAATGAAGAGGGTGCAGAGGTCCTGATCCTCAGCGGCGATATTATGATTGCAGAGGATTTGCACAATCATCCACCCGTACATCCAATGGATCCAGTCAACATCCCTAACTTAGGGCGCAGACAAGAGACTGCACTACGATTCCGTGACTTCCTCAGCCGGTGTAGTTTTCAATTCCCACATGTAGTTTATATTGCGGGTAATCACGAATTCTATCATGGTCGTTGGAGTGCTAGTTTAAATCACCTGCGTGATGAGTGTGCAAGATATCCCAATGTTTACTTCCTTGAAAACGATATCAAGGTTATCGGTGAAGTGTCCTTCATTGGTGCTACATTATGGACAGACTGCAATAAAGGTGACCCATTAACATTACATGCACTAAACGATATGATGAATGACTATCGTGTCATTCGTAATGATGAACTTGGCTTCACTAAGTTGCGGCCAGCACATACTATGCATCGCCATCACCAAACTATGTCATACTTGAAGGCTGTATTGCCTGACTTGAAAGACAAGAAGGTTGTGTTTGTTGGTCATCATACGCCAAGTCATCAAAGTATCCATGAAAGGTACAAAGGTGACTATTTGATGAACGGCGGTTATCATAGCGAATTGAGTGAATTCATTTTGGATCACCCAGAAATTGTACTATGGACTCATGGTCACACACATGAACCAATGAACTACATGATCGGGACTACTAGAGTTTTTTGCAATCCTCGCGGATATGCAGGTCATGATAAAAATGCAGATGTGTTTAAACTAGCATATATAGATGCATGAATCATTTGTTTATTGTAACCAGTGCCATTAATACACGATTTGGTCATCACACTAGGGAAGACAGAATACTGCAAACCTTACACACCTTAAAAAGTGTGTATGATAAAGCACCAGGTTCAAAGATTGTTGTAGTAGAATCATCCGCCATTACTTTGGAACAAGATATGATTGATAAATTTCAAGATGCCACACATTGTTTTATTAACATGTCTGGTAATGAAATATTGTCTGATATTCACGATAATAATGAGAATTGGGATATTGTCAAAAACATGAGTGAAATTATGTGCTTTAATAGCGCATTAAAGATGCTAGGTGATTCTGATATGTTAGATGGTATTGATCGTATACATAAACTATCGGGTAGGTATAGGTTGAATGATAAGTTCGACCTTAACCTATATGAGAAACACAAAAATAAAATTATAGTGGGCAAAAAATTACCCACTCCTTTCAACAAGGTAGTTGATATTCCTTATCAATATGTATCTAGGCTTTGGTCCTGGCCTATGAAGCATCATACAAAAGTAAAAAAGTTTTACAGTGAAGCCTTGTCTGAATTAGATACCCGTTTACGTGCTGGAAGGTATGCTGATATAGAACACTTGCTTTATAAAAATTTGCCAACTAAGTTAGTGTATGAAGCCGAAGTAGTGGGTGTAGAAGGAAATTTAGGTCAGAATAACCGTTTTGTTCAGAATTAGGACAAAAAATCTATTCTAGGTAACCATAAGTTGTTGCTTTACTAGAGTAGTTCATATATAATTACTCTACGTTGTAATTCACAGCGATTCATTTAAGAGGAATATAAAGATGAAAGTAACTAAGCAAGCACGTGTCCTAGAGGCACTAACCAAAGGTGAAGAACTCACCGCAAAGCAAATCGCCGCACGTTTCGGTGTTAAGAACCCAACCGCAACCATCAGCGACCTTCGCTTGAGTGGTTTTGCAGTTTACGCTAACAAGCGTACCAACAAACTTGGTGGTACTTATACCAAGTACCGTTTGGGTACTCCTAGCCGCGCAGTAGTTGCCGCAGGCTTCCGTGCTTTGGCACACTCAGTCTAAGATAATCTTAGCTAAGAATAAAGGGTGACTAGTCACCCTTTTTCTGTTTACATTAAATCATTTTTGTGCTATAATACACAAAAGGAGTATTCAATGAGTTTGTTGCACAAGATAATGAACAAGTTAGGTCGTTATCGTTTAATTCCTGATCGTAGAACTGGTGATGATTATATGCACCGCTACTATCTTTTTCTCAAAGACCGCAAATGGTTTCCATTTAATCTAACACTACATAAAATTGTAAAAAGTGATGACCCAATCTTTCACGATCATCCTTGGGGCTATATGACAATTATTCTTAAGGGTGGTTATTGGGAACATACTCCTGTCTTTGATAATGAAGGTAAAAAGTTTGCAGAGTTTCAAACATGGCGTGGCCCAGGTAGTATCATCATACGCAAAGCAAATGAATATCATTGGCTTGAACTTGATGACAATATAGGTCCTGCAACAACATTATTCTTCATGGGACCGCAAGTGCGTGATTGGGGATTCTTAGTCAACAAGACAAGAACAAAAACTCAATGGATACAGCACGAAAATTATTTGACTAACTATCAGGATTATCACAAACGATATATTGAACCAAAAATTTCAATGAGTAAGAAAAAGCCATGAATGACGAAACTAGAGAAGTATTATTAATCCTGCAAGAGGAATGTGCCGAAGTAACACAAGCAATCAGCAAGTGTTTTCGTTTTGGTCCTGATCAATTGAAGCCAGGCAAGGAACGCACTAATATCAATATGCTTGAAGAAGAAATTGGCGACTTGATGGCTATGGTTGAGTTGCTTACTGACATGAACATTGGAGTTACTGTTAGTGGAATTCAACAAGCAAAAAAGAACAAATTTGAAAAATTGAAACAATGGTCTAACCTTACTATTAATAAATAATATTATGTCTATAATTGATTGGTTCGTTTTATTGGGTGGTACTTACATAGTCTTTAAGGTTGGGGAAATCTATGGCTATTGGACCTTTGCTAAATCAAGATATCTTTCTGATTTGGAAACAGCTTTGGACGAAGAAAAACCCGTAGTAGAAATTTACAAGTTGCATACTGAAAAAATCAATGATATACTATATTTGTTCAACTATGATACTAAAGATTTTGTATGCCAATCTAATACTATAGAAGGTCTAGCAAAACTCGCCAATGAGTATAAAAATATAAAATTGGCAGCAGTAGTACATGATGAAAAATTATTTCTATTTCATAATGGCAAAGTAAAAGAACAATGAAAATCAATATAAAGAACTTCCCTAAAAATGGACATCGTAGAAAGTCATCTATTCAGATAGATAAGTGGGACACATGGAACATGGATAACACTCTTGCACAGATTATCTATCCAATGTTGTTACAGCTTAAAGCTACTAAACACGGATTGCCTAGTGAATTTGTAAATGATATCGGTGGTGCAGATTACGAAGAACAAGGTAGTTTTGATTTTTATAAAGAAACACATGATGAAGCCTGGAAAAAGGGTGCAGAACGCTGGGATGAAGTATTAGACAAGATGATTTGGAGTTTTGGACAAATTGCATATGAAGATTATGATGACAAATATCATCATGGTAAAGGTGACTATGATTGGGTAAAAACTGATAAAACATATCCTAATCCAATTACAGGCAAAGTAGAAGCAACATATCAAATGGTTGACAAGAATCCCAATGATCATTGGTATGACTATATTGGTCATAGATTACACGAAGAACGTATACAAGAAGGTCTTGATTTGTTCGGTAAATATTTTCGTAATCTTTGGGATTGATATGAATGCATTTGGACATATGGTGACTACGTTATCTAGGGATGCGTATAAAGATAATGGTTTTACACCCATCAGTAAAGATGAATATGAGATATTCTGTAAAGAGTATATTTTTGAAAAGTTAAAAGGTGTAAGTTTTGGAGTGGCCTTTCAAAAAAGATTTGGTATAAAAGATAGAGTACTAACTATGTTTAGTGAACAATCAGTTTGTATGACACACATTGAATATTGTAAATACGTTAAATGAAACAAAAATTTATTGATTACTTCATGGATGTAGCTGAACGCACAAGTCAGCTAAGTTATGCTATACGATTGAAAGTGGGTGCTATCATTGTTAAAGATGATAGAATAATTTCAATTGGTTATAATGGCATGCCCAGTGGTTGGGATAATACTTGCGAAGATATTGTTTGGGATAACCAGGGTGCCAGTGGTTGGCTTGATCCAGAAGAATTTTTAGAAAAATATCCATATCAAATGTTCCACGAAGAAGCACAAAGGCTTGTGGCATGTGGATTGAAAACTAAACCAGAGGTATTACATGCGGAATCGAATGCAATTGCGAAACTTGCTAAGTCTAACGAGTCTGGTGTGGGTGCTACTTTGTTTATTACCCATTCTCCATGTTTGGACTGTGCCAAACTTATCTACCAAAGTGGTATTAACAACGTTCTATACCGTAACTCTTATCGTAGCGATGATGGTATAAATTTCTTAACCAAGAGCGGAGTCAATGTCACCCGACACCCAGTACAAAACTGAAATTGACATTAAGTTTGGCCAGCTTGCACCGATAATGCATTGGTGCCAAACTCAATGCACAAATGATTGGGGATATACAATAGTTGATAGTGCTGGATTTCATCCTGGAAAATATGAATTTTATTTTGAGGATGAGAAAGATTATGTTAACTTTATACTTTGGAAAAAATGAAATACTATACCTTTTACCGTGAATCAAATAACTTTGATGATATCTTAAATGATGTTAATCTAAAAAAGAACGTAGATGAAACTGTTCGTTGGTCTAACCACTTGCTTATTGGTATCAACGAGTATATCAAAGATATTGACAAAATCTATAGCTATGTAACATTGAAGTACGGGGATGATATGAGAAATAATCTAACCAAAGATTATTCCCCTATTCCAAATGTTGACTATATTCCTGTAAGGAAATAGGTCAGACTTGTTTTGAAGGTCTGATGGGGATAAATTCAAAATTTTCACCCACACCAATAATACAACTAAGTTTTTCTTTCGTAGCCACTAGACTCCAAGACTTAGTTGCAGGGTTAACCCATATACTCATTTTGCTTTTTGCAACATCTTCGGTATCGCCGAATGCAATAGGTATCTCACGATATTTCTTTGATAGTAGTTCTACTACAATTTTAGTGTCATCACACTGAGCATCAAAAGTTAATATTTGTGCTTCGGCATATGCAAAAGAACTGATGCATAAAAAAGGGATTATTAAAAATTTATACATCATCCCCATGTAGTACCAATTTGCACTGGACTACTCCTGTTAATACTTGTTCCATCGCCTACCCTAAAATAGTTATATGAGCCGCCGCCGTTTCTTCCCCAAACAAATAATTGATTACTTGAATTATATGCCATAGCTCCATCATATCCAGCGGCAACTTTTGTCCAATTAGAGTTAGAACCAAGTTGTACCGGGCTGCTACGATTTCCAAAATTGCCACCTCCTATATTTGCTCCCAACTGACCATAGAAATTATATCCCCAGGACCATAGTGTGTTATCGGATCTGATTGCCAATGTAAAATATCCACCACCGGCAACAGATGTCCAAGATCCAGCTACCTGTACAGGACTACTTCTTCTAATAGTAGTATCATCACCAACACCGCCCCCTAGCGCATTATTTCCCCATGACCATAATTTTCCGTCAGATTCAAGTGCAAGGCCGCCGCCTGCACCTCTCAAAGCTACATAAGTAATAGTTTTACCGGATAAAATTTGTACCGGGCTTGATTTGTTAATTGTAGTACCGTCACCGATTAATCCTAAACTATTACTTCCCCAAGCCCATACAGTCCCGTCACTTTTAAGACCGATTGAAGAAGTATAACCAATTGAGGCCATTGTCCAAGATCCTGCAATTTGAGTTGGATTACTTCTATATTGTGCCGCAATACCATCACCAAAAGCTCCGTAATCAGTATATCCCCATGCATATAATTGACCTAAATTATTAATGGCCCCAGCCATTAATGATGTAGCTTCACCAGAACTTAACGCCAATCGTGTCCAATTTGTACTTGAACCTATTTGAGTTGGACTTGATCTGGAAACATTTGCACCACTAACTCCAAGCCCCAGTCTACCCACACCTTCATCTCTTCCCCAACTCCATAAAGTACCATCAGATTTTATGCCAAACCCGGCACCTCCCATTCCCATAATAGACAAGAAACTTCCACCAATTGTTACAGGTGTTGATCTAGTAATTGATGTACCGTCCCCTACACTGCCTATTTCACTACCTGCACCTTGATTATTCAATCCCCAGCCATATGCTATCCCATTGGTAGTATTAATCACATACGTATTGTATTCGGCAGTTGCAATTTGATTACTGATAATAGATTGAGCAGGTGTAATACTATTACTTGCACTACTAGGTGAACTTGTACCTAATTCATTAGTGGCGGTTACAGTAAATGTATATGATACACCGGTTGTTAATCCAGAAACATCTATTGTACCACTACCCGATTGACTCAATGTTCCCGTAATACTTCCGGGACTACTAGTTGCTGTGTAGGTTGTTATTGTTCTACCACCATTGAATGTAGGTGCAGTGAACGTCACTGTGGCTGCAGTACTGCCATTTGCAGTAGCAACTCCAATTGTAGGAGCATCAGGTGCTCTTTCTATTGCAAAAGAGGCACCACCTGTTAAACTAAATCCACCTGATATTATCATTTTATACTTATCAAAATCATCTACTATTTATCAGACTTTGATTCTAGCTTATCTTGTATTGGTCCGGTCTTTTTTGCTTCTTCTAACATTTTTTCTGTCGCAGGACTAGTGCGATGTGGAGGATATACATGTTTATGTGGCTCATTTTTTCTAGGTTTTCTTTTATACCAACTCATTTTTTCTCCTATAAAAAAGCCCCTTTCGGGGCATATTATTCTTTCTCTAAGTATTCGTCAATACGTTGTTTTGCTTCTTCCATACTGGCTGCATAAATTTTAAATCTACCAATATTTTTACTTATTTTAACATCATATGGTATGACACCACTTAGTGTTTTACCATCCGGAATCTCTACTTCAATCGTGAATTCTCTTAAATTTTTAATACGATTGACAAGGCTTTTCATATCTACACTCATATAATCTCCTATAAAGTATTTATAGTATCATATTACTCATAATATTTATTGTTTTTCCTTAACCTGCTCAGTTATTGTCGCTGGACATCTAGATGCGTTGTTAAAGTATGTTTTAAAAACATGTTGTTTATCTGACCCATCACATGCATAGTCACATACTTTTAATCCTTCTTTAGTCACAAATGAGTTGTGTAACTTACAAGTTTTGGTTACAATCTCATAGTGTTTTTCTTTTTTTGCTGATATCTGTGCTTCAATTTTTATAGGCACTGATATGCTTATATTGACATAATTTGGAATCATTGGTGCAATTAAAGTCACCGCTGCTCCGATGCCAATTATTTTTTTCTTTAATGGGCTCATCTATGATCATCTATAGTTTTTGGTATAAAACCAAATAAATGTCATTAGTCCTGTTCCAATCAAGATAAGGAACAGATAAAATAATAGGATAAATTTGCCAAACCCAACGTTGTCAAATACCCATTCTAAAAAAGTGTAGTTATTTTTCTTCATTTGGTGCTAACAGTTTTTTATTCTGTTCCAAGTTTTTTTCATCAAGATATCTAATTGCTTCTAATATTTTTTCAGTTCTCAATTTTTTTTCTTTTTCCAATTCTTGTTGATATGTTTTTTGTTCTAATTCTGGCCATCTTTTTTTCTTGTCGTGATATAACCATGTCCAGAATCCTGCCATTAATAATAAGATGACTAGTATGCCGCCAATCAACGAGATTTCTAGTGAAAGAGTTTCCATTCGTTTTCTGCGTTTTGCTGCTTTAATTGCATCTTCTTTTTCTTTTACTTTTCTAGCAACTTTTTGTTCTTCAATAATTTGCACACGCATATCTTGGAATCGTGTCCACAAATCTTTCAGGTCTGCTGGTACATGGTAAATCATTTGCTCACGCAATTCAACTTCCATCTGTTCAAGTCTGGAACGAATTAGAACCCGTTGCAATGCTCTACGGCTCAGTGACACATCCCCAGTATAAACTTCTTTGGATTTCTTTTCTTCTTCATAAAACAATTCTTCAATCTTGTCCATAGCATCAAAGAATGTTCCCAACTGGTCTCCAATAATTGACATAATATCATTTGGATCTTTTGATAGGTTTTCCTTTATTTCTTTTTTCTTTTGCTCAAACTGTTGCTTTTGTTCTCTGGTAACAGGTTTACCTTCGTGTTGTTTATTGAATTGCTTGTCTAAATCATCAAGTACGCCTTTTACATCACCGGCAGCACTTTTAATATCTTTGTACAGTTGGCAACCCTTCTTTACGGCGGCTACAGCGCCGTTGGCAAGTGCGAGAAGGGTTAACGGATCCATAGTTGGACTCCTGGATTATAGTAATCTAGATTACTATAATATTAAATTGGTATCCAAAGCCAAATAGCTTGGCTCATCAATAACATTGCTAGACCACCGACACCTAAACTAGCCCAATACAGTCGTGTATTTACAGCAAGAATACTAGCGGTTAGCAACACGATAGCAATCTGTAATAATGATCCTGCATATGTATACCATGGGCTACGTTGTTTAGCTACTGAACGTTCATCTTCCAATTTACGTGCTTTAGCCATCAATTCCTTCTTGCCTTCATTGGTCTTAGGATCACTTTCGTAACGGTCTATCTTAGCTTGTAATGCTTCCATTTTCTTTGTGTCTTTGACACGGTCTGCATCATCATAAGCCATTTCAGCCAATGTTTGTTTGATTGATTTTGCTTGATAGAATGCCCAAGTATTGTTAGCATCAATTGTGTTGTTCAATATCTTGCTACTATTACTCCCGCCCATCAATGTATTGATAGCTAGACAAGCCGCAAGAATACAGATTACCCAACCTGCTTTATCCTTGATTTGCGCCTCACGTTCTGACCGTGATAATGTTTTAACCTCTGCCATTCTAGTCTCCTTTATAGTTATAATTATATAAATATTTATTGGTTTTTTTATCAATATAACTGTGTATTGATAAATATCAATGTGAAAATACGAGAAATGACTATAAATAACCCAATGCCACATTTATACTTAGACATGGATGGGGTACAAGCTGACTTGTTCCATGCTGTAGCAGAACGTGAAAAAGTAAATCATTGGGACGATATCCCAGATCAAAATGAAGCGATAACTAGATTAAGTTTAGAAGGACCAGATTCAGTATATGATCTGTTCCGCAATCTAAAACCTTTGTCCGGCGGTCAAGTTATCATTAAATGGTTGCACGATAACAAGATTCCATTCACTGTGCTAAGTGCGCCATTACGTAATGAGCAAGAGGCTAGTAAAAAAGCCAAACGTGATTGGCTAGATCAATACAATCCGGGCACTAGTAATGATGCTATCTTTACTAAACGTAAATTCAAATACGCAGTTACTGATGGGAGACCCAATGTGTTGGTGGATGACTTTAATTACTATTTGCACAGTTGGGCAGAGGCTGGCGGCATTGCAGTTAAACACAGCGATGCAAGCACAGACCACACTATCAAACAATTGACGAAAATATATGAATCCTATTTGGGAAAATAAGTATTGACATATTGATAAAAAATGAGTACAATGAAAAAACATAGTTCAAGTTCTACGTCTTATGAGGTCGTCACTCATAAAGATGAAAACGATGATTTATTATTACCAATTCCCCCTGAACTTCTAAGAGCATTAAATTGGAAAGAGGGAGACGAGATTGCTATTGAATTGGATGATAAAGGTAACTATGTTTTTACTAAGGCATAATTATGACATACGGAGTTAATACATCTATAACGGTAGCGCCATCTAATAATACACAACCATATGTGTATACAACAACCAACACAGGTAGTATCAATTGGGGAACTAGCAACGGGTATACAATTGGAAATAGTGGTCTTAGCCAAGACCTTAAAAGTCAAACATTAACTGTTAAGGGTAATGCAGAGTTTGAAGGTGATGTTACTTTTGAAGGTGATGTTGCTATTAAAGGTAAGTCAATTAAAGAGTCACTATTAGCTATTGAAGAACGGTTAGCTATATTACGCCCCAATGAAGAACTAGAAGAAAAATGGGACAATTTGCGAGAACTACGCAAAATGTATATGGAACTTGAAGCCGAAATTATAGAGAAAGAAAAGATGTGGGCTATACTGAAAAAGTAGTACTTGACAGATATTCCGTTTTCATATATAATATGTACATGTTCAACACTATGACCTACGTATTATGACTATGCATCTCGCACATCCCGCTCTATCAACGGGCGGTAAACGTAAGGGTAAACAAAAATTCCGCAATGCTACTGAGGCCCGCAAGGCGCGTGAGTTACAAGCAGAGTGGGAACAGAATCAAGCTAAATGGTCTACTATGTCACCCAAAATGACTGCGCCCAAACGTGAGTCATTGGTCTATTCATTATCTACACCTGCTGGTCGTACTACCAGCAATCACATACCTAGCCGCAATACAGGTGACGGTATTGGCAATACTAAGCAAATTCCACAATACACTGGTACTAAGATTATCGGCATAGGTACCATGCACAAGTCTAATGCTGTCCCTATTTTTAGTGACGAACAAGCAAAAGACATTTCAACAATGCGCCGAAATTAAAAGGAGTTTTAAAACTAAACACATGGCTAAAGAAGAAGGTATTAAAATGGACGGCAAGGTAATCGATGTATTACCCAATGCTATGTTCCGTGTAGTAATGAATGCAGGACCTACTGTAATAGGGTACATCAGTGGTCGTATGCGACAACATGATATTAAGATACTGTTGGGCGATACAGTTGAAATAGAATTTAGCCCCTACGATTTGACTAAAGGCAGAATCACCCGCCGTCGTTGACTAAATACTCTACAATGTATGATATTGTAGAGAGAATTGCCGAAGCAAACACACGAAAAATAGAGATAGATAAACTATCCTATAGTCTTTCCGACCTAAATCCAGTAATGAGTAAAGCCACCATGGAATATCACTATGGTGATTTAGCCCACGGCTATGCTAAACGATACAATAATGACGAGGGTGACACAGATTTTAACTATGCAGGAGCAATTCTGCACAACATTTATTTCAGTCAATTCCGTGAACCGAGGGATGATAACACTGCTAATGGTCCTGTGCTGAATTTAATCAAACGTAGATATGGATGGTGGAGAGATTTTAAAGAACAATTCAAACTGGAAGCCATGATGATACAAGGCAGTGGTTGGATTTACATGTCATATACTGGTGAGATTAAAACTATTGTAAACCATGAAGTCCGCGATGATATCCTTATACTAGTTGATTGGTGGGAACATGCTTGGGCATTAGACTATCAAGCAGACAAAAGACTATACCTAGAAAATATTTGGAAGATAATGAACTGGGGTCATATCAATACACGTTGGGGTAAGAATTTATGAGAATGACAGAAATAATTCAAATGCCACCTGTCAAAAAGAACATTGATATTAATGCGTTGTATAAGATTGCATTGAATGATATTAAGTCAGGGGTAGCATCAAGACTTGTTGGATTAGATATAGGAGTTCCAAACATTATTGTTCGTAGTCCTGGAATGTATCAAATCTATATATTTGACCAAAACAAGAATCCTGTTTTTTATGCAGGCATGAGTAAGTTCCATGATGGATTTAAAACGGGTGCAGTAGCTAGTGCTGTTGAGGCTCGCGGCAAAGGCTATGGATGGAAGATTTATAACGCAATGTCACAGTATCTTAAAATTCCGTTGTACAGCGACAGTACACAGACTGATGATAGCAGAATAGGCATTTGGCAGCAACTTATTAAGAATTTCCCAAATAGGGTGGTAGGATATGATCAAATATCTAAAAAGAATGTAGGTATTGAAAATATCTATCAAAATTTACCGCAAGACAAACTCAAAGGCGTAGATGACGAAACACGCAGACAAACACTTTTATTGAAATTATTACCATGAATTTAATCATATCAGAATCAGCAACCTCTAAGATTGCAGATATTATAGCAGAAGAAGGCAACCCTACACTAAGACTACGCATGTTTGTGCAGGGCGGAGGATGCTCAGGATTTAGTTACGGGTTCACCCTAGATGACATTAAAAATGAAGATGACTGGGAGATTCCTGCCGGTTCGTCAAGTGTCCTGGTCGATGCAATGTCGGCTCAATACGTAGATGGTTCAGTGGTAGACTATAAAGAAGACCTAAACGGCTCTAGTTTTAGCATCAAGAATCCTCAAGCTGTAACTACATGTGGATGTGGCAGTTCATTTAGTGTTTAAGATAAATACATAATAGGGACAAAATATGGCTATTTCAGGACAACAAATCATAAATATAGGGGCAGAAAATCAGGTTTCTGGCAGTGATTCCTTGTATGAGGCCTTCAACAAGTCACAGAATAACTTCACACGCTTATTCAATGTAGCTAGCCCATACAACACATTCAACCCTGGCACAGGGGTATCCACATATGCTAACAGCAGTTCTGGTACAGTAACTATAACCAATACCGGAGTTACATCTATTGTCGCTGGTACTGGAATTACTATATCAGGTGCTACAGGAGCAGTAACAATTTCTGCTAGCGGGAACGGTAACGTAGGGGTAACTAGTGTTGGGATAGAATCTACTACCTTAGTAGTTGCCAATACTCCTATTATTAGTGCTGGTAATATTTCAGTAGAAATGGCTGCAATCCCACCAAGCGTAGATTTTGCGGCTGGAGAATACATTGCTCCAACCATGACAGTTGACGAGTATGGCAGAGTAGTTGCAATTGCAAATGGCTCAGGCGTTGGAACTGTAACTAGTATAGCACTGACCGCAGTAGGTAATGGATTGCAAATAAGTGGTAGTCCTATAACTGACTCCGGTACAATAGAAATTGTTAATACTGGTGTAACAAGAATCAATGCAGGAGAAGGAATAACTCTTAGCGATACAACAGGTGAGATTACTATTTCATCTACCAATATGAATTATGGAACTGTTACTCGTATTGACTTTTCAAGTAACAATTTAACTATCAGCGGGTCACCAGTAACATCTACCGGTAACATCACAGTAGACATTCCAGATAATATTACATTAGCTGGTAATGTCATTGCAAATTATATATTAGCAAATACAACATTAGCAACTTCAGGTAACTTGACAGTATCAGGAAATGCAACAATGGGTATTGTTACCGGTACTACATTCAATGGTAATTTTATCGGGCCATTGACAGGTACAGTGGGTGCTACTACTCCATATTCTGGTAATTTCACAGCAGTTACTGCTACGGGAAATGTTGGTGCAAACAATGTAAATGTGACTACAGCAGTAACTAGTACAGGATTGGTTGCAAATAGCAACAGTGGTTATTTAAAATTTACTAATACTGCTGGTAATTATACTGGGTTCTTTACACCAAGTTCTATATCAGATTCATCATATTATGTACCAAATGTAACTGGTACAATATATAGCGTATTAGGCATAAAAGATGATGCCGCAACAAAACAATTGGGTTGGAAGACAGTAGTTACTCAAACTATTTCCGTAACACTAAGAGACGGCAGTACTACTGTTACATGTCCTCCTGATGTGGTACAAAGAGATTACATGTTAGAAGCAAGAGACGGTTCATTTATCCGTGTTGCTATAAGTTGATAAATATAAAAAAGGATTAGAAAATGGCAAATAGATATCCATTAATTGTAGACTCAAGTTCAGCTATAATTAAAGAGTTACCATCAGCAGATGGATTAGAATTAGGCAATAGCAATATTGCTAACGTAGGAAATATTAACGTAACCTATACTGCAAACTTAGGTGCAGTAGGTAACATTACTATTACTGGCGGAACAAATGGTCAGTTATTGAAAACTAATGGATCAGGTGTATTAGCTTGGACTAGTGATACTGCGCCACCAGCTGGTAGCAATAGAGAAGTTCAGTTCAACGACAACAGTACTATCAATGCAAGTTCTAATTTTACTTTCAACAAATCAACATCAGTTCTTACTGTTACAGGTAATATCTCTGTAGGCAATATCACTAGTTCAGGTGTTGCAAATCTAGGTTCAATTGAAACTCCATTGACAATGGCTGCTGTAGGTAACGTCAGTGGCGGTAACCTTGTAGCAAGTTTAGGTACAGTAAGAGTTAACACTTCATTGCCAGGTGGGACACCCGGTAATGGTACAGTGTCACTTGACATGGCTAACAACCAAATGGCTGTGTATCACGATAGTAGTTGGAGATACGCACCAATAACAAATAATTTTTCTTTTACAACAGGAACAAATACATTTGCAGTTACTGGAAACATTAATGTTGACACCAATGTTAGAGCAGGTAATGCCGTCATTATTAATAACACCGGTTTTGTCATAATGAATACAGTATCAACAAACAGCAAGTTTGTTGCATTACAGGCTCCTGCTAGTATTGGCTCGCTTGCATACATTGCATGGCAATTGCCTAATACTGCAGGTAACGTAGGTGAGTTCTTAACTACAGACGGGGCAGGTGTAATGGGTTGGAGTCCAAATCTTGCAAGTAGTTCTACCCCACTTAGTGCAGGTGCATCGGGCACTCCAGGACAGATTGCATTTGATTCAGGTTATATTTATGTGTGCGTTGCAAGTAATACTTGGAAACGGGCGGCACTTGCTACTTGGCCATAAAAAAAGCCCCGATTAAGGGGCTTTTTTATTTTGCTAAACGTTCTAACATATAGTCTGTATACTTTGCTTGACACATTGATACAGCATCATGGAAGGGCCATTCAATATAAAACGGACAACCGTTTTCCCACTTACGATACTTTTTAAAATATCCTAGTTGCCGAAGGTCTTCCTTTTTGCTTGGATCAAACTTTCGGCGCTTATCGGCAAATTCGTTTAGCCTAGTCCAAATTTGAAAAGACATTTAATCACGATCCATTTTGCTAGCTTCAACGATGACGGCATTTACTTCTTCCAAAGTAGGGCACATAATCTTAGCAGTCTTCCAATCATCTTCATGGTCACGACCTGACACTTCAACCATATAACCGTTATCATAAAAATAAACAGTTACACTGTCACCGGCTTTTTTCAATTTATCACTTACTTTCATTTTGTTTCCTTATGTAACGGAATAAGGGCGTTGCACCCTTATTCGTTTTTTAAACAGTAGCTTCCTGTACGTCAGCGGGCGCAGTAGCCTTGACAGAGGTTTTAACACGTGCTTTGATAGCATCAATGCTAGGCTTAGCCTTAGAAGCCTTAACTTTAACTTCACCTTTACTAGAGGTCTTCTCACGATCCGCAAGACTATCACTGATAGTAGCCTGATCCTCAGCACTTTGGAAATCTGCATGAGTAGCCAGATACTTGAGTGCATCAACCTTAGTCATTTCTGAGGGCAACTCAACGAGGTCAATGCGAGTAGCACCACCCTTACTGAATTGTTTAACACGGCGAACCATGTCATCAGTGAAACGAACCTTAGCATTGCCGTTGTGAACAGTAATACCTGCGACTTTAAAGAGAGTTTTAGCCATTTTGATTCCTTTAAAAAATATAGCTAGTTGATAAAAAATGCTTTTCAGCACAGTTATAATGATAACACAAAGATGATTTATTGTCAACCATTTGTGTTACCAAAATCTTTTTGTTTAGCCCACAATGTAGGGCTTGTTCCATTTGCCGATGTTAACGTCAACATACCAACCCACGTTAAAGTAATCGGATTGGATATCACTCTTATCCCAATTATCGGCATTCATTGCTTCCATAACTTCGGTCAAAAATGCCTTAGCATCACCGTCATAGTGTTCATGGAACCAGTAAGGGTTAACATCACAATAACCGTTTGTGTTAGGTTTGAAACCTTTTGCAACCTGATAAAAATTATTACCGCACACACGATTGGAGTTGGCGATGAAGTCAATCTTGCCTGACTTGAGGGTCAGTACCAAACTTGAGTGATGACGGACACTCAGTGAGCCCTTGATACCAAACTTTTTCAGAATGGATTTAACTTTAGGGGCAATTTCTGCTTTGCGCTCTTGGGACATGTAAGCCATTTAAAACTCCTGTTGTTTGACTGAATAAGACTCTATTATATACCCAAACCGATTTATTGTCAACCGTTTAGAACAAATAATTTAGTACTGAAAAAGTATTAAGACTAAATGCTATTCCGGTTATCCACCAAGCAAAGGAATACTTATCAGATTCAATAAGCCAATACCCGGTCATTACCATGAAAAAAACACTTAAGATTATCATTTTAAGAATTAATCGTCATAAAAGGACTAAGTTCTTCCTCACTAGGTTCCATGTGTTCAAGTGTATCATACACCCAACTCAATGGAATATTAAGAGTCCTTGCAATTTTGGTAGGGTGAACACCATCTTCCAACATAAGTTGGACTTCCAAATCTAAATCAGACATTTTACTCATTTTGTACTCGCAGTAGTTTTAAACAAAAATCCACACAACACACTAATGCCCCAGGCCTGTAGCCAGGACACTTCATGCACACCATCAATTGCACCAACCAAACAGCCGTTCCACAACATCATCACCGGCCAACTCAGTAAAAAACTGACGGCCAATACTAGGGTTATAATGCCTACGACCGTTGTTACAATGTTACTCATTTTCCAACTCCTCTTGATGATAGTATTCCAATTCTTCAACCATGGTTTCAATGTTGACTACATGGTCCATTACAAATTCCATTTCACCTAATGCCTCAATCATTAGTTCTTTGGCTTCATTCAATTTGGCAATTGCCAATTGCATTTTTTGTGCATCAGTCATTTCAGACCTCTGAAAATTCGTACATGTATTGTGCCATGCTAGGATCCAATTTGATAAGATCCTTTGCCGCGGCTGTCAATGTGCGATATCGGGCTTGCACTTGACTACGGGGCAGTTCGCCGTCGCACGACAAGTTTTCAGGACTCAATGCGGCGTCAATGCTTTCTGCCACTTGCTTACGACCTGCATGGGTTTGAATTTCATACTGGCGACCCTTGAACATAGCGTTCCATTTGTTTTGCTGGTCAATGTATGCTTGAAGTGCTTTCATGTTTAACTCCTGTTGTTTGACTGAATAAGACTCTATTATATACCCAAAGTGATTTATTGTCAAGCCCTATAGGTAGAATAATTACGGATTTTGCTTTGACGGTCAGTGTGGCTTTCGTTGAATTTAATTTCATAGCCACGCTCACGGAGAGCACCAATCAACACCGACAAGTCACAGTCCTCTTCCAAGAATGCATTGGATCCATTCATGTAGCTATAAGTACTAATTTTGTCGGCAATGCCAAGTTTGACCAACTTGGATTTAGCAACACGGGCCCAAGCATGACCTGGATCACCAAAAACTTTGATGGAAATTTTCTTAGACATTTCTATTCCTTTATCAAATTAAGCAACTTCCAACATGTTAGCGGGCACTCTCCAAGTAGAGGGCTTGTTGGTTTCTGTAACCAGGATAAACTTTCTGTTTACCTTTTTCACAGTACCAGTGATGACCATACCTGAGCGGCTGTTTGTAAATTTGACAAGTGTTCCGATCCGCATTTCACGTTTATTTTGGTTGACAATTTGTGACCTTGCAAATTTGATAGCGTCACCGATACTATTCAATTCGTCATTGGTAAAGTTACCGAACATGATAGCTTGATTGACTTGCTGGATTTGTGAAAGACGTTCCATGTTAAACTCCTGTTGTTTGACTGAATAAGACTCTATTATATACCCAAACCGATTTATTGTCAAGCCTGTTAGACTTAAACTTTAGTATTCATTTTGTCAAGGATTTCTTGAGATTGGAGACGTGAGAGGACAATGCCGTACATGACATATCCGAAAAATCCAAGCACACCTGCACCCAAGACATATCGGATAGTTTGTAAATCCATGTTAGTAATTGCCAACTGAAGCAACGCAATTGATCCAAGAATCAATGCAAAGATACCAACAGTTTGAAGTAATGCTTTTTGTTTCAATGACATTTTAGTTTCCCTTTTAAGTTAATATGTGTATTATAAACCCAAACTGATTTATTGTCAAGCCTCAAAGCCACGATTTTTGTGCTTGGGTTTACGATTGTAGGCAATTTTGCTTTGCACAACCTTAGGTTTGAACGGTGTGTTTTCTTGGAAAAGCACACGATGGGCCCTGTGTTTGGGCTGTTCAATAGTGAAAGATAGGATTTGCTTTTTCATAACCCATAGTATAGCAGAATCCTTATTTATTGTCAACTACCTCGGCCAGTGCTATAGTGTGTTCCCTTTGGGCCTTTTGAAACAAAAGTTCTACCATACAACTCACCCTGGTATTCGTCACTCTTGGCTACATATTTCAATACCAGTTTGATTTTTCTGTCTAAACTGATACTAAGCAGACTTTGAGGTTTGAATTCAAGAACCTCAGCATCCACCGTCTGTCCGTTGTCTACACAAGTGACCTTTGTTTTGTCATCATACCGTATCATCTTTCGCTCCGAAATCAAATGTAACACTTAGGTGTTTGATAGATTTAGTAGTAAAACTGCGCCATTCTTTTATTTCGGTATCAAATACACGCATGGTAGTCTCAGATACTTTGCGTGGCTTTGCATCTTCTTTAACTTCCACTTTGGGAACAACATCAGGATTAGTTGTGCAACTCATTACCCGCTCAGTACCATCTTTTTTAGTAAAAGTGACGGTGACTATTTCAGTTTGTAGGGTGCCCCTTAACCATTTGTCAAATTTGTTCCAGTCTTTATCTGTCCACTCAGCAACAAAATTCATATCAGTCATTTTCTTGTTCTTTCCAAGTTGTGAAAAAGTTTTTAATTTTTGTTTCTTCGTCCCAAGAACTACCATAGTCATTGTCCTTATCACACAATGCCAGTGCTTCTTCTTTTGTGACGATACGATGGCTAACAATTTGTTCACCGATATGTTCTTGGCTAAACTCTTTAGCTTCGTTCATAGTAACAGTATCTAGTGCCCATAGACTTTTATCTTTGCCATATTTGTCAACGCCAACAGGTACTTCAACCATATAACGCTCACGGAATGTACTGACGCATTCAACCAGTACCCATTGTGTTGGTTCTATCTTTTTCAAAGTCCAAGTTCCGTCTTTGTTGTCAATCCAATCAAGTGTGTCACCCTCTTTCCAGCCAGCATCTTCCATAAAGTCATCAGGAAATTCAAGTATAGCGTCACCATTTTCAGGATCTTCTTTAATTTCTAGTGTCCAAGTTTTGTTCATATTACCATCCTTATTAATCCAATTGTGTCAATCGTTGTTAGCAGTATATAGTTAGCAAGCATGCCAAAAGATTTCCTAGACCAAGAAGCCCAAGCATACAGGGCACAACCAGTAATCCAAACAGGATATAGAGCCAAAAGCGGGGGATTAGGGACTGTGAGTGCCATAGTAATACTACATCCAATACTAATAGCCCAAGCAAGCAACTCAATAACAAAGCGAATTCGGTTAGACTTAAAATCATCTTTGATCCAAAGAAAAGTGTTTAGGAAAATGTCATTCATCCATAACTTCTTTTGGTTCATGTTCCTCTATTACCTTTTTTAGAATTTCTTCAACCATTTGATTGAGAGTAATATCACGCTTGTGTGCTTCCATACACAACTTTAACATTACATCATCTTCCAAATCAATAGGAACTTGAACACGTTTATCAAATTCTTTTCCGTTAAACATAGCTTCTGCCTTTTCTAAGAAATCTTCTTCTGTTTCTAAATCAACCCACTTAACTTCATCCCATGCTTTTTTCCATTTAACTTTGCGTGATTTGGCTTCGGCAATCATACTATCTTTGAATTCAGGATTCAACCAACGATAGGGTCTCATGTTTTTATCTTCATCAAACCAATTAGCTTCTTTGATGGTCGCATCTGCCTCATAAATTTCTTGTGTCTTGGTACTGTAAAGTACAGACACATAGGCAAACTCACTTTCGTAACTTAAATATCGTGCGTTAGGATAACAGTTCCAACCATAGTCACTACCCTCAGTAATACGGTGATCAGTGATTTCGTTAATCTGTTTTAGATTCATGTTTCAACTCCATATAAGGTTCAATTGTGTTATTATATATCTGTTCCATTGTTTTGTAAAGCATTTTGGCATCCTGCTCAGTCATACCTGATGTCCAATTTGGTTCGCCGTGTTCTTTGCGTAACCCATAATCATGCCGATATGTATAACACATATCAGTAATAATTTCTTCTTTTGTTTTCATTTGAGTCTTATTTTTTTGCATTCGTTAATCACAAAATCAGGATATTGATTCTGTGCTCCTAAAACTTGTGTACAATTAAAAGTAATTGTTACTTCATCCAAATCATCATATTCCTGACGCATAAAAAATCCATATGCTATTGTGAAAATAAAAATTAGTGCCAATACTAAAAGTACTGGCCGCATCAAATCAGATAATCTATTTGGACTGGGGAATCTGTTCATATATAACAATCCACTAGTGTACCAATGTAAAATTGATATCTATAATTGTTGTAGTCTGTGCGATTTTTTAAATTTTCGTATTGGTGCATTTCTTCTAAATTTTTACGGAATTCACGTTCCTCTTCCAATCTCTTTTGTTCAGTATACTTAATTCTTTTCCAATCATAATATTCATCTACCCTGTCATAATGTTTGTTGAATATTTCTTTACGCAATTCAAGTTCATGCTTGTGGCGTAAGGTGTAATCCAACAATGGAGTAGGTGTATCCACTGTTGATTTTACATTAACACTCATACACTAACCCAACAATTATTCTCGTAATCCCAATGTCTATTATCATAAAAGTGAAATATTAGCGCATATCCAAACAAACCCAATTCAAGTCTAACACCTGCATGGTCACGCCTAGTTGTCCAGTTAAAATTAAAGTTAAGTAGATATTCACAATCCTGAAACACTTCAATTTCAAAGTACTTGTTTTTGATAAATGTATTCCAGGAACGATTGAAAATGTGATTGAACGACAACCTAGTGAAAGGGTACTCAATTGAGAATTTCAAATTAATCATGTTAAGATTATACAGTATATTTTAAATAAGGGTAAGTGTTTTCGGCAAAGTGTATTATAATTTCAACATTGCCCACATTGCTGTCTTTTCCAAATCAGTTTCAAACTCTGGATAGACCTTATCCAATTCTTCTTTGTCAATTTCGTTGTAATTCTTGTTTAGTTTTTTGCGGCTCAATTGGTTAACATCATGTTTGCTACCATTAATCAATTTAGTTTGAAGTTTGGCGCCGCGCCGACCCCAAAAAGTTATATACTTGTTTGTGTGAAAATGCCAAGCTGTACTGACCGGAACATCTTCGGCTAATAGGATTACTCCCCAAACTTTATCATGCTTACCTTCTTTGCACCAACCAATAAATTCATAGTTCATTCTTCAACTCCGAAATGTTCTGCAAATCCAAAATGTATTGAGATGTTGTGGTGTGCATCCATTAATGCTTCATTGACACATTCAGTAGTCTCCTCGTGTTCATACAACAGTTCACTTTTGTCAACCATCATACCCTTAATTTCTGACAGACATTCTTGCACAATCAACTTGGCGAACTTTTCTAACCCACCCGGATAATTCACATCTTCTTTATAAATTACAAAGGGTTCTGGGTTATTCCATAATTCAGTTTTTAACTTAGCCTGTTCAGCAAGTTGTCGAATTCGTTCGTTCATTATTTAACTCCCCAAGTCTTTACTGCATCTTCCAATACGTCTTCCAACATTTCGGCTTGTTCTTTTTTAGATAACTTTTTTAGACCTAAAGCAATCTTTTCTTCATCGGACAATTTCTTCAAAGCCTCACGCCTAGTTTTGGCTACTTGCTTTTTGCGTTCCTCTTTCTCACGTGCCTTGCGATCCGCTTCCTGATGTTTCTCCCACCAATCACGAACCTCATCATCTTTCAGAACCAAAAAATCAGCATAACCACTTTTAACCAACTCAGTCATTGCCTTACAAGCAATGCGAGCCAGCATGTCAGCACGGTCTTTCATTTCTTGGTATTGCCAAGAATCGGTAGGGCTAGAATAACTATCTGATCCATAATCTCTACAAGGCATGATTTACTCCTTTACTCCGAAATGTTGTTTAATTGCATCACGGCACAGTTGAGTACCATCATAAAAATACCCGCCACCAAGATGTGCATCGCCTTTTTTTTCAACCTTGTTAATTTGTTTTATACATTCGGCAACAATCAACTCGGCGAACTTTTTACGATTGAAACTTTCAGCAGTAGAAGTACCGTTTAGTCCGCACTTCACTGTTTCAGTTGCCTGTCTTTCAAGTTCTCGAATTCGTTCGTTCATACCAATTCTCCTGTTGCATCGTTGACCTTGCCGTAGTAGACAGCCTCGAATCCGTTGCCGTTCTCAAGCCAACCATTTATGTTCCAGTTATCACGGTGCTGGTTGTAGAATCTCGCCCACATGAGTGCATCTTCACGGGTGTTAAACTCTTCCTCACGCTTGACCTTGTACAGGTTAGGGCGACCGAGTTCCACGGGGTGGACATAAACAATGTGTACATATTTTGTCATTACTTTACTCCAAATGTGTTCAATGCAGGACGCAATGTGTTAATCAATTCTGTCTCACGTGCATGAGCAGGACGCTTGCCTCTCACAATCTCCACGACACCAAATACAAAACTGTCGGCACCTTGCTCACGCAAAGCACGTGACAAACCCCAATTCTTGTTTTCAGTCATGGCACGTTGCATGTGCTTTTGCATGCGGCGATATAATGTACGGCGCACGTTGCCTTTGAATGAAAGTGCAGTCAGACCGATGTAGTACTCAAGTGTTACAACATCTTGAATGTAGTAGATCACTTGATTGCGGTCTGTTCTGCGTTTGCGGTTGATTTTTGAGTTCATGTGTGTATTATATACCCAATCTGATTTATTGTCAAGATTGGGTATATAACTTTTAGTCTACTTTTGCAAATCCCATGAACATTTCAATGTCATACCAAGCGACTGCTTTAGTATTCATTTCGTAAACAAGCACAGGGTATGCTTCTGTATTAACTTTATCAAAAGTGACAAGTTTCTCAAATTGAGATTGAGATTGATCTTCGTCAGACTGGTCCTCAAAAGTAATGTACGCTTTGTTAGTGTTCACAAACATATCAATATCGTAAGACATAATTGGCCCTTTCAAGTGAATAAGATGCTATTGTATAGCCAAAATGATTTATTGTCAACAGTGCATTTGTAATACTTTAGTAACATATTCATCACTGCTATCACCTAGATCCTTTTCTTCAGTAAAAAGTACTACATCTCCAAACTTAGCTAACTTGCGGCCAGCATCATCGTTGTCACACACGGCTACTACTTTTCTATTAAGACAAGTAAGCCAGTTGCGTAAGTCGGGACTAGGGTTGTTAGACAGTACTGCTAACGCACTAAATCCACGCTCAGTGAGTCGGGCCGCATCAAATAGACCCTCACACACAAACACGACCCCGGGGCTTAAAAACAAACTTTCCACGCCCCATACCGCTAGTGTAGGCTGCTTTCTGTAAGTGTAGTACTTTCCTAGTAGTGGATTGTTGCCGGGCTTCTTGTCGCCCTCGGGTCTGTATTGTTGAAATCCAACTAATTGACCAGTTAAATTGTATAAGAAAAAAGTAGCAACACGCTCAACTTCATCTACCATTGGACGATGCAAGTCAACATCAAGGTGTCTGTCTTTGAGGTGTTCTGTTACTGTTTTCATAAATGCAATTATAAACCCAAAATGATTTATTGTCAAATGACTAAGTTAGTTAGTACTAACTAGGGATAATTTCGTTAGTCATGTGTCAGAGTGCGTGGCCGAAAAAAGAATTGGTCCTGACGAACCTATACAAAAAATGAATACTATAGTTTTCAAAAAAGGTAATACTAGAGTATTACTTTTCTAACACATTGTTTACTTAATGTTTAGATTTACGATCCATGTAGGATAATGCTTCGCTCAGTATCCCTATTTGCCTAGTGTATGCATCATGTTCCCAAGGCAGGTTAGTGTATTCTTCATAGGTCATGTCATCTGGCAATTTGTTTGTGATAAAGATACCATGCCAATAACATTTACCGTCTCTTGTAATCTTCAATGTACCCTTGTGTTTTTGATGTACATGAATCAATTCATGTGCTAGAATCTTTGGTATCGTGTCAAAAGGTAGATCGTAATTTATCCCTATACGGTTGATGCGATACATATCAATTCCGCCATAGACATTTTCTCCTAAGTCATACAAACAGACTTCTAAGATTTCTGGTAACTCAATGATAGTGGATATAGCTTTAGCAAACGCATCTATGATAGATTCGTGTTTGTAGCTATGCTGATTGTTTTGATAAAAATATCTAATATCCACAATTTATTTAGTAGGTTCGATGTTTTCTTGATTTGGTTTGGTGTATTCGTAATTGATAGTGTCTAAGTTTTCACGGAATACGATTGCCCCGTTACGCAAATGAAATCGTCTTGCCATTTCTGTCTTAGGACTTAATGTTACAAATCTAGTCACACTAGGATAATCACGCTGGATACCCTTTACTGCTTCAATTAACAATTGTTGACCTTTACCATTCTTGTAACTCCAAATAGTGTAGAATACTGCGGTTGTAGGTACAATTGCGGTAGTCTTTAAATCATTGGTGTTTTCTGGTACAAAGTCATGGAAGCTAACGCAAACCATTGCATCTGGTTTTTCTTCATTAACCAAGGCAGCTACCATTCTTCCATCACTTACTCTAAAATCTGTAGGTATTTCAGGTCGTACCGGGTCATCTTTAATGAATTCTAGTAGTTTGTCTGTGAGGTCTTTGATGAAGTGCAACATAATATGTGTATTTATACGATGTGTATAAAATACATATATTATGCACTATAAATCTTAGCCAATGATTTTTCAACCAATCGCTGTCTTTCTTGTTTGCTTTTGGCGCCCAATACAGTTATGTTATATAACTGATTGTTGGCTTTAACTAACAGTGTAATGCAGAAGCCGGCAGCACTAGTGAAGCCGGTCTTGATTGTGATTATCCCCTCACGACCAAAATAACTACTAGTAGGATTATTGGCTACTACTTGTGGTTTACGTTTTGGTTCTTTAACAGACTTTTTACGCTTTTTGGATTCTATTGGAGAAAAAGTTCGTTGTGATTGGGCCGCTGATTGTACTATGTCAAACTCGCTTACTGCTCTGGTTAAGGTTATTATATCTCCAATAGTGCTGTAGTTCATAGGACTCAGTCCAGTTGGTTCTACAAAACCAGAACGAAACATGTTCAATTCTTTTGAATATTCGTTCATCTTAGCAACGAATCCTGCCCTACCATTAGGGTAGTTTTCTGCTAGAGTAATTGCGGCTATGTTGTCACTACTAATCAATGACAAGTTAATCAGTTCTAATCTAGTAAGAATCATTCCTTTACTCAGTTTGGTATTAGGTGTCTTGTTACTTCGAACCGTTAGTTTTTCTGTTAAGTCTTGATCCGATTTCAATACTGTGTATACTGTCATTAATTTGCTTATGCTAGCAATACTGACTTCATCACAGTCCAAAGACCCATTTAACACTGTATCATTGGTTATGTTATACAATACCGTGTTGGGATAGGCAAAGCCAATCAATGGGAAAAATAATAATATTACAAGTATTTTACGCATAGAATATTTATTATATAAAAAATACATTAAAATAGCAATACAATAGGACATAATAAATATGGAAATGACATTACTTGAACTTGACCAGAAGGCTAAGTACCACTATAGTAGACTAGAATTGCAAGAAGCAATGATGTGTTATGCACAAGCATTTACTGAGTACCCTAATTTAGGACTAGCATATAATAATTACGGAAACATCATGCGTGAAATGGGGTACCCTGAACGTGCGTATAGATTCTTAGAAACTGCTATTGATATCAGTGATGAAGATAGGGTAGCACCATTCAATCTAGCGGTAGCATACCTGATTGCAGGTGATCTTAAAAAAGGATGGGAGCAGTTTGAAACTAGATGGCGTTTTAAAAATCACGAACATACATTAAATTGGACTACTCAACCAAGATGGGAAGGTCAGGACCTTACAGATAAAATATTGTTAGTAACCTGTGAAGAAGGTGATGGAGATAATATACAGTTCATTAGATTTGTCCATCAACTTAACGGGACAATAATAATTCAAACTGAGCCTCAACTTAAAAAACTTTTTAAAGAATCATTTAAACATCTAGTAATAGACAATACTGAACCTATTCCACATTTTGATTACTGGGTGCCCATACTGAGTTTACCTAGGATTCTAAATGTAACTTATGATAACCTGATATCAAAGACCCCATATCTCAACCCAAACAAGAAATCAAGTAATGAATGGAAGAAAAGAATGGGTAGTGGTAAGATACGAGTAGGTGTAAGTTGGAGGGGGAGAACTAAGAACTATCCATTTGAATATCTTTTTAAATTGATGCAAGAGAATAGTAATTATGAATGGATCAACTTACAAGCATTGTGTACCGTTGATGAAATCAACCAACTGCAAAGCATAGGGGTAAAAGATTATTTTAGCAACATTACTAATTGGCATGACACTGCTGGATTAATTAGTAATTTAGATTTTGTGATTACGATTGATACAGGGTTAGCACATTTAGTTGGTGCTTTAAATAAGCCATGCTTGTTACTATTAGATAGATATAAAACATGCTGGAGATGGTTATTAAATCGCAATGATAGTCCTTGGTATCCATCATTAACTCTAATTAGGCAAACACAAATACATGGATATGATGAACAACTAACAAATGTTCAAAATCATATAGCCAAAAAAATAGGGGCCGAAGCCCCTATAAGTTCTACATAGTAGGTCCGTTGCCAGATTTAAATCCTACTTCACCGCCCTCGTCTTTGATTCGCTTGTATACATCTTCTAATGAGATAGGACGAAAATCAGTTTGCTCTACGCACACACAATGATATCTTGGATCAATTTCATCGCTATACAAGATAGTACCAGTTTTAACATCATATCCACAAGGCTTTTTAACACGGTTAGTGTGCAGATGACCATGAATGTTGACACCAAAACGACCCAAACTTTCTTCATGTACTGGGATATGACTTAAGATCATACCATTCATAACATGATAAGCCCTCAATTCACGGAAGTATTCACGATATTCTGTGTCACGGAAAATATCATGGTTACCACGAATCAATACCTTGTCACCGTTCAACCGATGCATAATGCTCAAACTCTTGCGATTGATAACCACATCACCTAAGTGATAAACCTTATCGTTAGGGCGTACGGTCTCGTTCCAACGCTTGACCATTTCCTCATCCATCTCTGCAGGATCAGTCCATGGACGAATCTTCGTCACTCCATCACTTTCAGTGAATCTACACACTCCGGCATGACCAAAATGTGTATCACTAACTAAAAATACTGATGGCATATTAAACCCTCCAAATTTCTTTAAAGCCTTCTTCTAAAGTAGGCTCTTCCCAATTATCAATCATTTGTTGAACCACATCGTCTGGAATAACTTTACCAGGACGACTAGCCAATCTACGTTTCAATTCATCTGGGTCGGGCACACTGAAAACAACTGCAATATGTTCATACTGTGATGGCAACAGTGTGTTGAATTTTCTAGCACGGCTTTTTACAGTGGTACTAGTTTGGTCCCAGATAAAGTCTAATCGGTTAGATTGACAAGTCAATGCATGATTAACCATTAAACGAACTGCAACAGGCATATAATCTTCAAACACCTCGGTATATGTTTTACCTTGACGGTGTGCTTCCATTTCAACAAACATATCAGTACCAACAACCGGCATACCTAAAGCCCAAGTTTGATTCTTGATCCAAGTACTCTTACCTGCACCCGGTACGCCGATCAATTGATAACATTTGTTCATACATACTCCTTATTCAATCGTTTACGTGCGGCACTTGCGAACTCGCTGATATTGCCGCACTTATCTTCCCAACGCAACAGAGTGCGACAAGTGTAACCAATGTCACGCTTGTTATAGCAAACTGCTTCTTGATTCAATTCACCGTTGACCAACACACGGCAGTGGTAGTTGCCGTTGATGTTGCGAACAGTTACTTCATGCTCTACTTCGCCCAGGATGCAACGCTGGATGCGAACTAGTTGTTTATATCGTTCCATGTCATTCTCCTCAAATATCAGCTTAATAGTTTTTAGGTACAATTAACCCACTATCCAATGTTACACCATTGATTGTGTGGGCTTCGTTTTCATCATACGTCCATCCCAACACACTCATCATTTTATGTTTGACCAACAAGTTAGGGCTACGAAAAATTTCTGTATCATCAAAGCCCATCATAACACCAACCTCACAAACTGCACCACTACGACATACACCAGCGACGCAATGCACAATCACATTACTACGATTAAGCAATGCTTGCTTTAGTAGTATAACCAAACTATTTGCTTGGTCATCGTTGATTTTCATTTCTGGTTCAATGCATGTATCATTTTCTTCCAAGTCTAGGAATTGAAACTGATGCACACTATTGAATTTGTATTTTGGTTCGGGGAACTCCATATCAGTGTCAACAATCTGAATCAACATATTGTTAGGACCAGGATCAATGTGTAAACCCTTTTTGATATCGCTAAGTGCAACATTTTGAATCCAAGGCATGTTATTCTCCAAATTTAAATTCACGTATCCACTCAAATTTAGTGGTAGTAGGCATCCACTTGAATTGTTGTTTTTTATGCTCAGGTTGTTCAAAATCAGTACAGACCATGATCCAACCTTTCTCTTTACTAAAGCCAACGGTCTCAGTGACGCGGATGACTTCAACAATTTTATCTTGAATTTTTGCTATCACAGTCATGTCAACTCCTTCTAATAGAGAGTATTATAACTTATTTGGGTATTATTGTCAAGCGCAAGATAGCACCCTAGGTGCGCTAAATGTAAACTAAAGAACTATATAGGAGTATGTAAACTCAATAATGCGGTGTTTTACTAGGGTGCTTTTATAAAGATTCTATATCTTTTTCACTTACAGAGCCAGTCTTATCGGCTGGGTGTGATATAGAACGCTTATAAAAACAGACACTAGGTGTCTGTCTACTACTATTTAGCTTACGCTAAATCGTAGCGATCCTTCATAACGGTCTTCAACATGATTGCTTCTGGGGAGAAGTCATCCAAGTTGCCAGTTAGAATACTTTGTGCAATTGCTGGGCTAAATCCTGAGACTAGCGCAACACCTGCCTTGTTAAACTTAACTGGACTGTTACCGTATGCGGCGTTCAAGTTCCAGAACACAACCTTTGGGATTGTGTAGCCGGCGCTTTCGTACTTACGTGCAATCATTTCAATTGCTGAATCATCGTGAGACACTCCAGCATCAAATTGCATATCACTGAAGATAACGATTGTACCTGGCATTTCTGCTTGAGGAACATTGTTATCAACTGCTGTCTTAAGCACCAAATCAAATGCCTTGTTCAAGTCGGTGTTAGCGACTTCACCAGTGTTCATTTGGTCAATCTTTTGATTGATGTTACCCTTTAGAGTAACCAGCTTTGGAGTACGACTGAAAGTCAAGAACGTATCCTTGAACTTACCAGTGTTCTTGTCAGCAAAGTACAATCCCAATGAGATTGCAACATCCAAACAAGTCAAAGTACTCTTGCTACCACGACCACCAGCAAGACAAGTCATTGAACCTGAACTATCAACCATTGGCAATACATCAGCATCGCCAACAAAGTTAGGTAGTGCATCCCATTGTGCTTGCAATGCATCCAGTTCAGTCTTAGTCATAGACTTACGGCTGTAACTGTTGATAGCACCCTTCAACACATCATAGGGGAACACTGCGCCTGCGTTAATCTTAACACCGGCTTCGCCCTTAACCAACTTAGTTACATATTCAGCATAGGTTGTACCATGACGACCAAATGCCTTCTTGTAACGTGCATGTGCCACTGAAGGAACATGGTTGTAGTTGATGTTATCCCAATCGTTAGAACACATTTGTGTTTCAACAACATTAGTTAGAGCAACAAGGCTCTTACGATATTGCTTTGGAGTCATTCCAAAGAATTCACGGATTTCACGTGCAACATCGCCCTTACGAGGAGTCCACTTTGCAGCCAATCCATTACGGTTACGCAATGCATCGCCTAACATAGTGTATGCTTGTGCCTTAAGAGGCTTAGTCTTAAACACTAGCAAGTCATCGTAACGACCCAATTCAGGGACCTTACCCAATAAACGGCTAGCGTCTTCTGGGTTAGTCTTTTCCAAGTGAACTAGGATTTGACGGAACAATTCACGTTCACCTGAACCACCACGTGCATCACGTGCCCATTGGACAATACGCAATGCCAGATCGGAGTTTTCAACATACGCCGCAGTGAATGCAGGGATTATGTTCTTTCCACGGCTTGCACCGATGTTATAGAACAAATCAACGCAGGCATTTGCGGTTGACTTAAGTGCCTTCATACCGTTTGTGGTACGGGCTTCTTGGTTAGCTACTGCTTCTACAAATGTTGACATATTGTACTCCTTTCAATGTGTGTTATGCAACAGGATGCGCTTTTGGTTTCATTTATGATTGAAATTTTAAAGTTGCTGAATGCATCCTAAAAAAGAATTATATCACTGTTTTGATATAATGTAAATTGATTTTGGGTAAACGGGATGTTTGTGCCAATTTGTTTATTTTCTGGTCTGGCCAATCATAGCACCCAGACCCTATCAACATTCATGTTGCCTATCTAGTACTTGTGTCTGTCACTAGAAACATAGTATGTCTTTCCATTCTGTCAACTATTCCATCATCGCTTAGTTTCCTAAGAGTATTTCTACTGTCTCCCGACCACCTTCTATAGCTTTAGTTGCGTTAAGTTTAAATTGCTGAAATCATCCCATACTGAATGAAAACAGGATCGTTGTTGACTGCTTTATTAGCCAGGGCCATCACACCTGGTTTGTTAGTCTTGCTTCAATAGCACCCTTCAACGCTCGGTGTTTTTAAGCACTCTGCTCCAGTTACTACCACAGTGTCTAACAGTTCATAGTTAATTATGAATTGCTGTACCGATCCTAAAATTTAATCATTCAATACACGTATTGTATCTGAATTTGTATTTGCCGTCAATGACTTTTGGGCAAACTCTTTGGCGGAAGCGGTGAGATTCGAACTCACGGAGAGATTGCTCCCTCGTCTGATTTCAAGTCAGGTACCTTAAACCGGGCTCGGCCACGCTTCCTTTTTTCTATTCTTAGATTTATAAGTTGGTAATTGTGAATCACAATTACTACAAACAAACCTTAGATTTTCTAATCTATTGTCATTGTTTATACCATTAACATGATCCAAAATTAATGGCATTTCTTTACCTTGCCATTCTGGTCCTATACCACAACAAGCACATTTATATTCTATTAAATTTTTTGCTCTTATCCTAGCTTTAATGCTATGCCTAGCATATGTAGAATTTTCAACAAAAATTTGTTCTTCAGGATATTTATCATCCCAGTATGCAGGTCTGCCTAATTTCTTTCCTAAATTCCACGGCGTGTTTCCTTTTTGTGCCCCTGCTTTATCGGAATGTCTGTGCTTAATTTTATTGGGATTGCTATGACAGGACATCTCATGTGCTGTAAGCGAACCTTTGTTGTTTATTTCTTTATTACAATATTGGCAATTCATAGTAGTTTCCTCACTATTATTTATGCTTTATTGCAATAATTTACTTTTTAGGTGCGTTTATCCAACACGCTTCCTATTTGAATATAACTATGCCAGTACCGGACCAGTTCACCTGTTACATTGCGTTTATGTACTATTGCTTGCCCTAAGGATTAGCTAGCTACCTTAGCGACTCATACTGGATAATGTAACTTATCCTCTGCTCTTGGTGGAGGATAACGGATTCGAACCGTTTGCTCCTGGTTGCAAACCAGGTGTGTTAGCCAAGTATACCAATCCCCCGAACGTTTATTTATCTTTCAATTTTTTTAAGACGTTTAAGATACTCACGTCCTACTAAACCTTCTTCAATTTCTGTCAATGCAGTTACAGTAGGTCCTGCTTTAACATTAAGTTTGGCACGATGCCCACTTTTTAATTCACGGACACGTTGACTTGCGATAAGAATCAAGTCATAACGATTACCTACAGCTTCTACTGCTTTTTCACTACTGATACGTGCCATATTTTTCTTTCTTTGTTTTGGAGCGGGATAGGAGAATCGAACTCCTGTCCGAACCTTGGCAAGGTCCCGTTCTACCATTTAACTAATCCCGCATTATCTCTGGTGCATCGTGAGAGGGTCGAACTCCCGACATTCGCCGTGTAAAGGCGCTACTCTACCACTGAGTTAACGATGCATTATTCTTTTCTAAAAAACTCCACATTAGTTGATGTTTTCATGTATTGTACACTATTTACTCTTTTAAGTCTACTATCTATTTCACCAAAAACATCAAAGCCATCATCTTGCCAAACAACATAACGATTTATATCTACGTCACTCGGAACAAAACGAACAGGTTCATTTACCAGAACAAGATATCCTCCAACCTTTAAATTGTTGTAAATGATATCTATCTCTGTTTTTGGATCCTGGACGTGCTGTAATACAAATGTACTAATACAAACATCAATTGTATTTGGCATGTTGTATGAATTCATTGGCTTGAATTTTTTAGGCTTAGCCACATAAAGATTAGCAAATGTAAGCATACCATTGCTTATGTCTGTACCAATTACATTGCAATCAAAGGTCTCAATGAGTTTTTTACTAACACGACCCATGCCACACCCAAAGTCTAATACAACTGATTCAGAACTAATGATTTTTTGTTTAGCAATTGTATCGACCAAAAAGTTTGTTTCATTCTCAAACTTCTTAGGGTTGTCCGGATCAGGAGTTAATACTACATCCTTTGCATGTTCAAATGTAGTTACATCAAAAACTTCTTTGATATACGGCATTTACTTTCCTTGACCGCGATACTTTTTGAAAGTGCGTCTAAGAGTTTTGTTCATTGAACTAGTTTTTGCACGACCACCTTGACAGGTGCGTTTAACTACTGCTTTGCGATCTTTTACGCCTGCTAGCTTAGCCATTATTGTGTCCTTTGAATTAAGTGATAGCCGAATTGTGTTTGTACAGGTTGACTTAACCCGCCAACATCTAATCCAAATGTAGCATCTTCAAATGGTTTGACCATTTGACCACGACCGAATAGACCTAGATCACCGCCGTTTTGACCACTTGGACACTTGCTGTGTTGGCGTGCCAATTGACTGAAATCTTCACCATTGTTTT
>Ga0222712_10001108_pt1 | contig 34506 bp, 31 predicted proteins | sample C33_657DmetaG_FD_165043 | JGI IMG/M metagenome (GOLD analysis project Ga0222712, IMG submission 165043) | Estuarine water microbial communities from San Francisco Bay, California, United States - C33_657D | ecosystem: Environmental > Aquatic > Marine > Unclassified | place: USA: California...
TATTCTTCTATAAATATCTAATTTTTTAATTATCCGTTAAATGCGGCACCAGTTGGTAAAATGTTGAAGTCAATTTGAATGAATTCAGCAGTTTTAGTTGGTTGTAAGAAGATAGCTCCTTTCATAATGTTTCTATCAATTACATCTGGTGTGTTGTTAGAATCATCCATTATTACTCTAAATGCGTAAAGTCCTTGTCTTTGTTGGATTGCCTCCAAATATGGATTTACGATATTTAAGAATCTATTTCTAGTTTCAGCAGTATTTTGTTCGAATACTAAATATCTCGAAGTAGATGCAATGTATTTTCTAACAGTCAATAATAATCTTCTTACATTGATTCTATCCAATGCAGATGGCTTATCTTGTAATGTCTTTTGTCCGAACACTACAATACCTTGTCCTGGGAACTGAACGATTGGGTTTACTTTTGCTTCGTATAATGTATCTTTTTCTGATTGAGTTAATCTGTTTAATACACTAACTGCTCCTGTCAAACCACCTCTATTCAAACCTGCTGGTGCAAACCATTCAGCAGCTACTCTATCGTTTGATGCGAATACTCCTGGCAACAATACAGATGGTGGTACTGTGATAAGTTTGTTTGTGTTTACATCGATTGTTTTAATCCAAGGGTAGTAAGTTGCTACATAGTTAGAATCAATCGCTGATGCGTTGTAAAAACTAGTAGATGTTACACTTGCTACCGAATCATTTTGTTGTGATGAATCCATAATGTAGAAACAATCACTTCTTTCTTCAACCATATCGATAATATCACTTGCAACAGATGAGTGTAAACTACTGATAATACCAGGTGTTACAACCATATTGATGTCAAATTCATCTGCGTTTGATAATGCTGCAATTGCTCTACCGTATGCTACTGAACCACTTGCAGTTGCCGATGATAAGTTAAATCCTTGTGAGTTAGTTGCTGAAATATTATCTCCTTTGTTAATTGGAGTTGCAGGGTTCATACCATCAAATCCTTCTTGGAATGCTACAATAAATTGTGCTCTCGTATCACCAACAACTAATGAATTTTGAGAAGCAGTATCTAATCCAAATGAAGAATTTAAACCTACACTTGCTCCTACTGGAATTGGCTTTAAATATATTTTATTATCACTATTAAAATCTAAATCGATACCTGGAACAAATGTTGCCGAACCAGATTGTGCTACTGAACCGGTTGAGAATGATACAGATGGAATTTGTGCACTTAATGCAGTTGATGCTGAAATCGGTAATGTATAAGCTCCGTGTCCAAAAGGAACTGCTTGTACAGGTGCGGATTCGTTTAAGTTTGCAATTCTAATATATTTTGAATTATTTGCCCAATCTCCACTTTCAGTAATTTTTCCAGCTAAATCGATTGATAATTTTCTATCACCAATTACTCTACTAATGTAGTTAGGAGAATTAGGGTCTAAATTTACATTTGCATAAGTTTCTAATACATTTTTCTTTTTGTTAGTATCATTAAAATCTCTAACAACTAATGTAAATGTACCATAATCAGTACCACTTATAGTACCTGCTGCTTTGATATTTGAAATACCAATTTTAACTTTTGTATTTGCTGCATTACCTACACCTAATGTTTCAATTTGGAATAGATTATATCTATCACCAGAGATTGTTTGTGATTGGATATATGGAGTTAATGCTTCACATGCATCTCCATCACCTTTACCCATAAATTCTTGGTCACCTAATACAGTCACACTAGCTGATGTAGAAGAATTGAAACTTATAGATGTATTCTTAAAGAAACCATATACATATGGGTTTTTAGAACCAAATGGTGATGTTCCAAGTGCTGCTTCAATATCATTTGTATCAGCTTTATCTAATGATGCTGAGAAGTTTAAACCTGCACCTCTTAATACAAAGTCACCTGCACCAGCGTTTGATGATGTTAATTGTGCGTTCGCGAAACCCTCATTATCACTAATTTCAGTATTGAATAAAATACCCAATGATTGTGTTACTGCTCCCGAAGTTGCAGTTAATAATAAAGGAGCAGTTTCAGTATATCCACCGATACCTGCAACTCTTGCGATTGTTACAGTTCCCGCTTCTCTTAAATATGATTGTACTGCCAATGGTGTGTAGTATGTATCATCAACAGTTCCAAATAAAGTTTCAAATTCTGTTTGAGAATTAACAATTGTTGGAACTACTGGTCCTTCTTTGAAAGGTCCGATGAACGCTGCACCAATATCAGCTACACCTTGTTGTAAAAATGAAAGGTCGTTTTCTTTTGTAAAAACACCTGGTGATACTATTTTGTCTGCCATTTTAATGCTAAATTTAAAAATTTTATTATCTCAATATAAATATAAAAATTATTTTCAAAACATCAATTCTTATTTATATGATGGTGAGAAATAGTTATATGTTTCTGTTACTTTTGTTGAATTCTGTAATGAATTATAGAACAATACAGGTCCTATTTGCCCATTCCAAAACGTTGTTCTTGCACTATTAGCTCCAATTGTTAAGAAGTTAGTAGATGATGGTGCAGTAAATGCTGCTGATGTAAATGTTCCAACAGATGTACCATCAACATATACAGTACAAGTTCCACTTGGTTGGAATGTTGCCGAAATCATATACCAAACATTTGATGATAACGAAGTAGTTAGTTGTGCACTATTACCCAATGTACTACCATAGAATCTTACTCTGTTTAATGCAGAGTTATCAGTTGATTCGATTGCCAAACCATAAAATCCTGCATAATCAAAAATACGTCTAGATGCTACTCCTAATGTAGTTGTAGGTCTAATCCACATATGAATAGTACCTGTGTTGGTATTAAATTGTGCTATACCACCATTGATATTTGTTGTTGTATCTTTATACCAGAATTGGTTTGTACCATTTCCAGTCCAATACTTTTCTTTTCTACTTGCTCCGTTATTATAAGCAGGGTTTCCACCACTAATACCTGCTGCATTTGAAACACCTGCTGGTCTAACACCTGTATTATATCCACTTAAATCTAACCAATCCGCCGTTGCAGTACCCGCAGTAGAAGATGCTTTTGATGGGTCTAAGTACATTCTTAAACCTGCCGATGGAATATATGGTTGAGTTGTTGTACCTTTATTGTGAGATATTGTACCATTTGCCAAATAAACGTCAGCATTCTCAACATTTACTGTTACAATTTCAATATCTTCATTTATGATTGCAATATCATATACTTCAACTTCAACTAAACCATCTGCATCTGTGTAAGTAACAACTTTATCACCTATAAGAACATCTTCAATTGCTTTGAAACGATATTTGTTTATTTCAACATCATATACCCAAAGAGGGTGAGTTCCAGTTGCTTTTATCAAACCATCATTTAATTCATAGTATCCACTTGCAAAGTTGAATGTAATATCACTAACAACAACATCTTGTGCTTCACCATTAGATTCTTCTAACATATGGAATCTCCATTCTAATTGGTCTGAATTAGGGTCCTGGTCTTCATCAGGCAATCCTGCTGGCACCCACGATTTGATTCTATCACCAACTACTAAATCTTCAACATTTAATTGTGTTCCAGATGCAGTTGTTACCTTTGTTCCAAATAATAAACAAAAATCAGGTTGGTTAATTGTGTTGTACACATCTACTGCAAATAATTTTTTTGTAACAGTAGTATTATAATTAGTTGCCGTAGTATTAAAACCATCTTCATACTTCATTGATAAAATGGATTCTGCTTCTGAATATGTTGATGCTGCAATAGATGCAGGTGTTACTGGAAACGATGGAGTTGCTCCTAATGTTGCAGAACCTACTGTAAAGTTTGAATTATCAAATGTTACTGAATAGTTTGCAGCTACACTACCAACTCTTGTTCCATGAGCAGCTCCTGCACTTCCAAATGTAAATGTTGCATTTTCAGATGTAGATTCTACAATGTATGTAAAAGTTGGTGGAGTTACAGTTACCGAATCAATTGCAAATGCTCCGATGGAAATTGAAGTTCCTGCTGATGCGTTTCTAGCATTCAATGATGATTGGTTGGCCCCTCTCGCCGTTCCAGTAGTTGCTCTAAATAGATTTCCTAATGATAAATTATTTTTTGGCATATTAGTATGTGTTATTCTCCGTTATAAATATGTAAAAGTTTTTCTTTCCATACTTGTTTATTTCCAAAGTGCAGTTGCATCCAATCTTTTAGTTTTTGATGTTCTGCTTTCCTTTCTTCGTAAGTATCGTTACAGAGTTGCTCATAGGTTTCCTTAAAAGTTTCTGCATCTTTTGCTTTATATTTGTAGTCAAGGGGAATACACCAGTTTTCGTGTAATATCGGTATTTTGCCCCAATCAACTGCTTCAAATATTCCATATCCGAATGGTTCATTTTCAAAACACGAGTGAGATACACCCCAATCAAGTCCGTAGAACCTTTCTTTATATTTGTAATCAAACTTATAAATTTTACTTTTTTCGAATTTGTGTCCATATTTCTTTCGATAATACTTGTTAAATGTTTCTGAGTTAGTAGATACATATGATTCGAGTCCATCTATGAACTCTACATTCTTTCTACCTTCTGCTCTTGCAGCAAAACCTATTTTTAACGATTCCGAAACTTCTTTATTTACTTTAAATTCGTATTTGTTTGGTATTTGATGTAAATTATCCGTTTTATATGGAAAATGATACAATCCTACCCAAACTTTGTGTTTAATCTTATCAATCATTTCTGATTCATACTCCCAATTCCCATACCAATGTAAGTATTCTTCTTTTTGCATTTGTGCCATTAAAGACACTTTTGTTAAATTATGAAAAACGATTGAATCAATCTTTTCCAAACTTTGATGAATAGCTCTGGTTGGGGTATAATGACCATGAAGAATATGTATCCGTCTTGCACCTTCAAATATTTTTAGTATTTCATCTTCCGATGTTTCCCAAATGTGGTCAATTTCAATTGGAAACTCTTCGTAATTTTGAGGTTTGTGTCTGTGGAATAGAAGAAGTGGCTTCACCTCTAAATGAGGAGCCACTTCCTTTATCCATTCTGTTACCCATATATCAGCACCACTATTGAACCAAGGTCCTCCTGCGGTGGTGTAGTAAACGTCGTACATTTATTTAGAACCTATTTGTGCCTTTAATTGGTCTATTTGTGTTTGTTGTTCTTTAATTGCTTCTACCAATAAACCTACCATTTTAGAATAGTCTAATGCTAAGAAACCATCTTCTCTTTCAATTACTACCTGTGGTAAAACTTGTTGAACTTCTTGTGCGATTAAACCAGTCTTAGGAGTTGATTTAGTTACTTCACTTACATCATCATTCCATTCCCAAGTTACACCGTTCAATTGTTTAACTTTTAATACTGCGTTTGAAATAGTTTGAATGTTATTCTTATGTCTCTTATCAGATGTAAAGAATGCCGTAATATCACCAGTTGCAGTAATAGTTCCGTTAATCGTTAAGTTACCAAATGTTGGAGTTGCAGTAGTTGCTACCGATTGTCCAATTGCAATTGTTGGTGTTGCGTTTTCACCACTATTGTTTGATAATGTTACACCCGTTCCGGCAACTAAACTTGCTACATAATCACCAGTTGTTTGTGTTGCTAATGCAATGTTTCCACTTGCAGAACCTAAACTTACTTGTGATGAACCTGAAATTACAGTATTTGCATCTAATCTATTTTTAATTGTAGTATTAATAGATGATGTAAATGCTTCCAAATTAGCAGTTTCAACTTCTAATGCAGTTAATCTTGTAAGTGCAGAGCTACTAAATGCTTCCAAATTAGCAGTTTCAACTTCTAATGCAGTTAATCTTGTAATTGCACTACCACTTGCAGTTGATAATTGGTCTAATCTACTTGTTTGTGTATTATTGGTTGTATCATTTGATGCAGTATAAGAGTTTAATGAACTTAATATACCAATTACTTGTGATGAACCAGATACTAATGTTGTACCGGTTGCAAGTAATGTACCACTTACAACTGCGTTTGAACCTAATGTGATTAATGTACCCGTATCGGTAATATTTGAGTCAACAATGTGTTCTAAACCACTTCCTTTTGGTAATCTATTAGATGTTAAGTAAGTTTCATTACCTAAATTATCATACGTTTGTGGTCCTTGTATAAAATGAGATGATGTTATATTTGTCCCATTCCCTCTATGAACCATTATAAATTCATCTTCTACTGCATCGTATAAGAATGAACCAGAACCACCGTTTGAACCACTATCTACGATATGAATTCCTGCAAATCTAGCCGATGGAGTGTTTGTATTTAAGGTTATAAGTGATGCTCCAATTACTAAATTAGAAGAACTAATGTTTTGAATAGATGAAGAACCCAATACAACAAAATCTTGTGTTACAGTCAATGAACCACTAACAGTTTGATTTCCATTAAATGTGTTTGTACTATTTGTTCTCACAAATGTTCCACTAACAGCTTCGTTTGCAGCTACTCTCTGTGATAAAGATGCGGTTGTTGTATTTAAATTAGCAACTGAAATATTTAAACTTGCAGTCGTTGCTTCTAAATTACTCGTTTCAACTTCTAATGTAGCTAATCTTGTTAATGCAGAACCACTAAATGTTTCTAAATTACTCGTTTCAACTTCTAATGCAGTTAATCTTGTTAATGTAGAACCACTAAATGTTTCTAAATTAGCAGTTTCAACTTCTAATGCAGTTAATCTTGTTAATGCCGAACCACTAAAAGATTCAATATTATTTAATCTATTTACGTGTGAATCGGATGCATTATGAAGTACGGACGATGTACTAATCAATGAACCCGTAACAGTTGCCAATGCAGTATTTTGAGTTAATTGCGAAGAACTGAATGAGTTTAAAGCGTTTACTGATACATTCGCAGAACCTGTTGCAGCTTCTAATGCAGTTAATGTTTCTGCACTTAATGATTTTACAACTGTTGTTCCTTCTACAAATTTAATTGAACCAGTTGATATATAAAGGTCTCTCCAAATTTTACTTGCAGAACCCAAATCAAATGCGTTAGTTGTTTGCGGGATAAGAGAAGAACTCAAAGATGCTACAACATTTACAGTATCGGAAGTTGCATCACCAATTGTAAGTTGTCCACCTAATGATAAGTTACCATCAATTTTTGCATTACCCGTAATATCCAATGATGAACCTGAAATTCCAGCGAATGAACCTTGACTCCCTGTTCCAGAAGCTCCTAGTGTAATATCACCATTTGCTCCACCAATTTGTAATGTTCCTAAGTCTGTATTTACATACGGTTCTCCGAATGCTAACGAACCGGATTTTTGTGCGTTCGTACCACGTCTAAATTTAAGTGCCATCTAGTTTACCTTTTTTTTAGTTAATTGTTTGTTTATATAAATATCTATTTTTTTTTCAAACCTACACATTAAAATCAATATGGAATTCACTTCCACTATATGTGAAATATTGTGCGTAAGATGCTGAATATAATTCTAATGCGTTTAATCTTGTATTAGCCGATGCGGTAAATTGATTTAGTTTAGTAAATTCCCCTGCTAATCCTGCTCCTACCGAAATAGATGCCGTATATTCCAAATCATCTAATCTAACTTCTGTTGAAGTTGTATATGAGTTTAACGATGATGTGAATTGATGAATAGAACCAGTTACTTGTGCTAATGTAGTAAATCTACCTTCTAAACTACCCGTTTCCGTTTCTAATGATAGTAATCTTAAAAGTGCAGAAGAACTAAATGATTGTAAAGATTCAGTTACAACATTTAAAGATGATGTAGTTTGGTATATCTTTTCTAATGAAGCAGTTACACTTGCACTAAATAAGTTTAAACTCGAAGTTGATTCGTATATTTTTTCTAATGAGGATGTTACGCTTGAACTAAATGAATTTAAACTTGCAGTTGATTCATATAACTTTTCTAATGAAGCAGTTACACTTGCACTAAATAAATTTAAACTCGCAGTTGTTTCATATATCTTTCCCAACGAAGCGGTTACACTAGCACTAAATAAATTTAAACTCGCAGTTGCTTCGTATAATTTTTCTAATGAAGCAGTTACACTTGCACTAAATAAATTCAATGAAGAAGTTGATTCGTATATCTTTTCCAACGAAGCAGTTACGCTTGCACTAAATAAGTTTAACGAAGCAGTTGATTGGTGGATATTCCCTAAATCAGTATTTACCGATTGTGTATATAAGTTTAAACTAGCAGTTGATTCGTATATTTTTTCTAATGAAGCAGTTACACTTGCACTAAACAAATTCAGACTAGCGGTGGATTCATATAATTTTTCTAATGAAGCAGTTACACTCGCACTAAATAAATTTAAGCTCGCCGTAGTTTGGTTTAAACTAGCAGTTGATTCATATAACTTTTCTAATGAAGCAGTTACACTTGCACTAAATAAGTTTAAACTAGCGGTTGTAGAATTTATTTCTGTTAATTGTAATGATGATGTAAATACATTATCCCCACCTGCTACCAATACTTTTGTTTCTACCCCTTTAACACCTGCTATCCAATAATCGGTAGTAGTATCCCAAATTAACGAACCAGTTGCATTATTAGGTGAAGTTGCATCTTTTACATGAATACCACCATTGGTTGTACCAGTACCATTTAATTCTAAAATATTATCACCAATTTGTACAGTTGTAGAATCTACAATAGTTTGCGTTCCTCTTACATTTAAATCACCTAAAATTGTTACATTTGAACCTGTAAATTCAAATGCAGTTTTTAATGATGATGTATATGAATTAATTTCAACTAATGATATATCAACTGATGCAGATTTACTTTCTAAATTAGATAATCTACCATTATGTGAACCAGATGTGGTTTCTAAATTAGATAATCTACTTAATGTACTACTACTAAATGTATTTAAAGATGCCGTACTTTCATATAATTTTTCTAATGAAGCAGTTACACTAGCACTAAATAAATTTAAACTTGCAGTTGATGATTGTAATGATGCAATAATAGATGAACTAATATTACCTACAATATGAATATCATTATCAAATTTAACACTACCACTTATTTCTACTTCAAATCCGGAAGTTGGAATAGTAATTGCACTATTATTTAATTTATCGGTATTTACACCAATCTTACCATCACCATATACTGTGATAGATGCCGATTGCCATTGGTTTCCTCCAAATAAATGAAGATGACCATGTGAACCAGTTGTAGTAGAACCAACATATAAGTCATTTGCAGCATTATATAAATACCCATCACCACCGTATCCAACATTACCTGCTGAATAATTTGATGAGTTTATACCCAAATCAATATATGATGAACTTTCGGTTGAAACATCATTCCATAATATCAAATCGGTGGATGATGATGAACCACTACCAAAGTTTTTAATATTTACCTGTGCATATGAATCTTGCTTAGATGTTTGGAATGTTGCAATATTAAACGAATTTTCACCACTATTATCCACCATCAATCTTTCTGGGAAGAACGATGTTGCACTTGTTCCTAAACTAAGTGTTTTAGAAGTAATAAATGAATTTGCGTATGATTTTAAACTTTTTTCAGTATCAAAATATCCAAGTTTATTTATACCACCCGTTATAGATGCCGTAAAATCATTTAAACTAGCAGTTGATTCATATAACTTTTCTAATGAAGCAGTTACACTAGCACTAAATAAGTTTAAAGATGCCGTACTTTCATATAATTTTTCCAATGAAGCAGTTACACTTGCACTAAAATCATTTAAACTTGAAGTTGATTCGTATAGTTTTTCTAATGAAGATGTTACACTTGCACTAAATAAGTTTAAACTAGCAGTTGTTTGATATACGGATACTAATTGAGAATTAACAGATTCACTTAATGCCGTAATATTTACATTATTTACACTACCACTAATAGATGCCGTAACACTATTTGCATATATAGTATTCCACTTTGCACCTTCTGTTCCTAAATTTAAAGTTCCATTTGTACCAGGAACTAAATTTGTTGTAAATACACCTGGAACACTAATATTATCACTACCATTATTTCCTAAAAATAAATTACCGGAAATTGCAACATCTCCACTAAAATAAGCATTTGAAGCAGTTAAATTTCCAGCCAAAGAAAGTGAACCCGAGTTTACACTATCCAATCTTGTCAATGTTATAGGTGTTGTTCCCAACGCCACTTGCAGAGAACCTAAACCTTTATGCAAGTATATTTCACCATCAACTAATGATACTGAACCCGAACCTCTTCTTATTTGAAATAATGTTGCCATTTTATACTTTTATGTTTCTTATAAATATGTTATTTAATTAAAATCTAAATCTACATCTATCGATGGTGAGGTTGCACAAGCTAAAAATAATTCAGCAAATGAACGTGGTGGTATGTTATTTCCATCCACATCATTTAGTTGTGCGGTTGATAAATCCACTTCCATTCCTGTCAACCCACTACCATCTCCTACAAAAGATGTTGCGGTTACACTTCCCGTTACTTGAACCGAACCTGTGAATGAATGTATATCATCGGATGTGTTACCAAAATTAGAACTACCACTTTCAAAAAGGACAGATGATGAAATTACCGAAATATTAAATTGTCTTGCATTTACTGCCCCTAATACTGTTAAATCACTTGTTACTAATTGTGAACCACTAATAATAGTTTCTCCATGATTGACCGTAAGAGTATCATTTACTTGTAACGATTGAAATGAACCAGTACCTTCGATTCTAATAGATGACCCCGTAATACTACCACTTATATCTACATCACCATTTGTAATAACATCTCCAATAACATACAAATCTCTTTGTATATTTGCATCGTGTGTTATTACTAATTCACTAAATGAACCCGTTTGAGTTAAAGTAATTGAACCTGTTGTGATTGAGTTTGTTGCAACAATTGCCTCGATTGAATCTACATTACCAGATTTTTTAATAAATAATTTACCATCGTAGGTGTTTATTGCCACTTCACCCACATTTAATGTAGATGTATTTGGAACTTTGCCGGGCGTGGCAGAGCGTTTAAGTATAATACTTTGAGCCATATATATGGTTTCTATTGAATGTTATATAACAAAAAAAAGGGCAGTATATATATACTACCCTTATAAATATAATAATTTTTAATTAAAGTTAAAATTCTCCTCCGTCTGAACCAGATTCTAATGCCGTTAGTCTATTAGCTACTGAACCACTAAATGCTAACACATCACCAATTCCATAAAGAGAACCACTAAACCCTGAATTAGCAGTTATAGTTGCAATTGTTACATCATTATATCTGAAATCAATTGCTTCACTATCTGTTGCTACTTTGTAAAGAGAACCACTACCTTGTATATATCCTATTGTTCCTGCGAATGGTTCTGAGTTGAAATCAAAATCATCAGGTCTCATTGATGCAGTAACACCTGTTAATTGAGCACCATTACCAATGAATACAGAAGAGGATACTATTGATGCAGAAACTGCACCCAATATGTCAATGCTACCGTTACCTACAATATCACCGGTTATATATGCATCACCCGATACATTTATATCTTGTGTAACCGTTAATTCTCCAAATGAGCCAGTTCCGGTTATATTGATTGAACCGATTGTGGTTGAGTTTGCAACTACAATTTGCTCTATGGTATCAACGGCTCCTGATTTGTGTAAAAACGCAGTACCATCGTAGGTATTTAAACCAATTTCACCTACTCTTAATGTAAGTTCAGTTGGTCTCGACCCGGATACGGCTGACCGTCTTTGTAATATTATCGTTTTGTCGTTATTTTGAGCCATTTTTTTAGTTTTTTAGTTCGTTAGTAAATAAACCCCCCATATTTCAGGGGGGTATTTTATGGTTGTTAGAACGAACCTCCGTCTATTGTGTTGCTCATTACAAAATCAGTACCATCCCATTGTAATAAATCACCTGCTACACTTGCAGTTGGAACTAAATCTAAATTACCATTTGTGTTTCTAAATGCAATTCGTTTAGTGCTTCCCGCAGTTGTACCTAAATTAACCGATGCGGTTACTGCCGGTGCGATTAATGATACAGATGAAGTAAATGAAGTTGTTGAGTGTTGATAAACAAAGTTTGCACTTGCTCCTGCCACTTCAATTCCAGAACCGTCTGCGGTTGCTGATGAAGTTGAACCACTTGCTAATGTTATTAATTTATCTTCAACTACTAATTGTGAAGTATTTAATGTTACAGTATTACCTTGTACTACTAAATCACCACCTACTACTACATCACCTGTCGTTGTTACTTTTGCGAATGTTACTTCGTTTCCTTGTCCAACTCCTTGTATTGTACCAGTACCTTCTAATGTATCTAATCTACTATCTACCGAAGAACTGAATGTAGTTCCAAAAGAAGAAGTAAATGAGTTAATGTTAGAGATAGAAGTATCTACACTAGCTGATTTAGTTTCTAAATTACTTAATCTTCCATCTTGCGTATCGTTTGTAGATTTAGCCGCACTTGCTGATGCAATTAACGAACCACTAACAACACCAATTTCAGTTAATCTAGTTAATACAGAAGAACTAAATGAGTTTAAGTTACTTACAGAAACATTTACACTTGCAGAAGTTGTTTCTAAATTAGATAATCTACCTAAATTTGAACCACTAACAGTATTCAATGCATCAATGCTAATTTGTTGAGATGCAGATGAACTATTTAATGCAGATACCGAAGTATTAACACTTGCAGATGTACTTTCTAAATTAGATAATCTACCTAATGTAGAACCACTAAATGTGTTTAAAGCATCAATACTAATTTGTTGAGATGCGGATGAACTATTTAATGCTGCTACCGATGTGTTTAAACTTGCAGTTGTAGAATTTAAGTTACTTACTGATATGTTTAAACTTGCAGTTGTAGAATTTAAATTAGAAACGGATGTATTAACACTTGCCGAAGTTGCTTCTAAGTTTGTTAATCTACCGTCTTGTGTATCATTTGTAGATTTAGCAGTTGATGCCGATGCAAATAAAGAACCACTAACAACTCCAATTTCAGTTAATTTGGTTTCAACCGAAGAACTGAATGATTCGATGTTAGATAATCTACCTAATGCAGAAGAACTAAATGAGTTTAAGTTTGATATAGAAACACCTGCACCACTACCAACCGATGCACTTAATGCCGCGATTGAAGCACTTACTGATGCGGAGTATGCGGTTACATTTCCAATACCTGCGATTGAACCACTAAATCCTGCTGATGCGCTTATTGGACCAGTTACATCTAATGAATTATTAATGAATACACCATTTACACCAGTAATAGTTACCGTTTGTGCACTATCATCTATTTTTACAAAGTTAGTATCATCACCTAAGAAAGTTAATCCACCGGTTGCTTTGATGTGAGTATCACTTACGGATGTGTTATAGATTTGAATTGTTCTAGAATCATTAACATCAGGTTGTAAGTATAGATTTCCACTACTTTTAATTGTATCATCAACAATAATTGAACCTGATACAGTTACATCACCTGCTACCGAAATTGTTGAATTATCGGTTGCTTGTGTAATGATTGAATCACCAATGTGGTCATCGCCAACTGCAACCACAATTTTACCAGGAGTGATACCTGCCTCATTACCAATTGAACCGGAATTAGCAGGACCAGATATTAATCTTGCGCTAAATCCTGATTCTGCACCACCTGATGGGTGTTGGTAAAGCCAATGATTATTTTGTGAATCCCAATATAATGAACCACTTGCTCCTGCACCACTTCCACTATCTGCTACCGATATTCCACCAAATCTAACTGCCGGTGTTGCGGTACTTAATTTAACTACATTAGTTCCAATTTCAACAACAGATGCGGATACATTGGCAAATGATGATGAACCATATACTGTTAATGAACCTGTAATGAAAACTGAACCAGTTATTACTTGTGTTCCGTTGAAAACATTACCTCCGTCTAATTTTGCGTATGAACCACTATTTGAATTTAAGTTTGCAATAGCAATTGCCGCATTTGATGCCGAAGCAATTAAACTTCCACTAACAACTCCAATTTCTGTAAATTTGGAATTAGCAGAACTACTAAATGAGTTTAAGTTACTTACAGAAGTATTTACACTCGCCGATGTAGTTTCTAAGTTAGATAATCTACCATCTTGTGTATCATTTGTTGATTTAGCTGCTGATGCCGATGCTATTAAACTTCCACTAACTACACCAATTTCAGTAAATTTCTCAGCTGCTGATGCAGTAAAGTTATTTAATGCAGTTGTTGATGTATTTGATGAAGTATAAGAGTTTAATGCTGCAATTGCAATATCAACACTTGCCGATTTGCTTTGTAAATTAGATAATCTACTATCTACCGATGTAGAGAATGCGGTTACATTACCAATACCTACAATAGAACCACTAATTACACCTGCTCCTGCAACATATATTGAAGAACCTGCCGTTAAGTTCAATGAAGAACTATTAGTCAAGTTCATATTAGAATCATTAACTGCTACTGCTCCGTTAAAGTTAGTAGAACCACTAACATTTACCGCACCACTTACAGTTTGAGTTCCGTAGAATACATTTGAACCAGTTGTTGCATAAGAACCAGTAAGCCCACTTAAAGAATCAACACGTACTTTGTTTGCCGATGCAGAAGCAATTAAGCTTCCACTAACTACACCAATTTCGGTTAATTGAGTTAATACGGATGCACTAAATGTATTTAATAAATTTACGGAGTTACCAATAGTTCCACTACCAATCGAAGATGATAATGCGTTGATTGATGTTGCAACTGATTGAGAGAATGGTTGGATGTTACCTACTAAGTCAATTGCTTCATTTGCACCACTACCAAGTAAAAATAAAGTTGGTAATTGTGTTGATGAACTTGCATAGTAAGGAACACCATTCAACATTCCGTTGTAAGTTGATGCAGGGAATGTGTTTGGTGCAACAGTTCCTCTTATAATACGGTTAGTTGCTTGAACTTGTCCGTTTTCTGGAACTACAAAGGTAATGGAATTACCATTGGAAGCACTTAGGTTGGTTGAACCCGATGCTATTACTATCTCACCTTTTTGTAGTGAGCCGGTTACGGAGCTTAGGGATTCTAAACTACCCCGTCTGTGTTTAATTATTTGTGCCATTGTTTGGGTTTTGGTTGTTCTCGTTTATTCTCAATCTATAAATATATTTTTTTTTACATAACCATTAAATACATCTTATTATTTTTTAAAATTCTCCCTGGTCTAAGATTAGAGATGATGTCAATGTCAATTCTGCATCTGTTGCAAATGAGTTGTCTAATGAAGAACTGAATAATTCTAAATTAGTTATTCTTGCATTACTTGCAGATATTGATGTTGCTACACTTGCACTTAATCCACTTTCTATTGAACCCGTTATAGATGCTAATTGTGTATATACATTTCCAAAAGATGTTGCAACTGATGAACTCAATGATATTATATCACTATTTGTTTCAGCAATAGAACTTGAAATAGATGCACTTAGTTGTAACAAATCGTTCGTTATTTCAGCAATTGAATTAGAAACAGAAGAACTAAATGTTACTACATTAATATTTGTTTGAGAAACAGAAGCTGAAATAGATGAACTAAATTCAACAAAATTAGTAGTTTCTAAAATATCAATTTGAATAGATGAAGATACTACCCCATCTGGCAAAGTTGCTGCAACATTATTTGTTATAATATTTATAATAGATTGTGATAACGATGATTCCAAAGATTGAGATATAATCGTATTTACCGATGCACTAAAATTAGTACCCGTTTCAGCTGCCGTTGTTAATGCAGAACCACTCTCTATTTGTTTTAATCTTATTAAGTTTGCCATTAGTTGTAAATATTAACTACCAAATGTTAATGTTATTGGGTCAGCAAGTGTAAACTCTACGGCAGATGTTGCAGTTTGTGTAGCAGGTGAAGTTGCAATAGCAAAGAATCCAGCTGGGTCAATAAAATATGTACCTGCTACCGTACTTCTATATGTTGCTTTATTTCCGTTTTGTGTTATAGATATTATACCACCACTTCCTGTTAAAGCACTAAACTGTGATGTGTAATCAACTCCACTACTATCTTTAAGATTGAAAAATAAATTACTAGTACCACTAGTTTTATTTGGGTCAAATGTTTCAACAATTGGTGTGCCACTTATTGTGAAAATAGCATTACCATCTGCGATTGGAGGACCTGCATTTAGATTACCCTCGTCGCTATATAAATACCACTCTCCAACACCACTACCCCCACCACCACTATTAGTGTTTGGTATTATACTCATTCCATTTGTAAATTGTATTCCCATTTTGTTTTTGTTTATTTATAAATATCTATTACCAACTTTTTGTTGAAGTTGTTACAATTTGTATTTTTGAAGTTGCACCATTTGGATTTGATGTCCAAGTTCCACCATTATTTGATGAGTTAAAACCACTCCATCCTAAAACTGCATTTGGTGCTTTTGTCATTTTTAATACAGGATATCTTGTTTCAGTTGCTACATCCGTTGGTGCTTTTCTAACATAATAATCTCTACCACCACCGACTGTTAAACCAGCTGCTCCTCCAATATTTGTTATAGTAGTACCATTAAATAAAGTTGTATATCCTAATTGAGAGCTACCACCATTTTGATTCCAAGCTTCGGTAATCATTGCAATTACATATTCACCATTATCAATTTGGAATGATGGTGTTGAACCTGCACCAAATGAAACCCAATAATCTTGATAACCAACTGCAACATCTCTGTTATTTATTTGAGTATCGTTGTTACCTTTTTTGGTTGCACCACTTACACTTGCAACTACATTGTTGTATTGTGTCTGAGTTACCTTTATCCAAGCACCAACACTTGCAGCATTATATGCTGTCAATTGTGAACCTGCTAATTGTGCTGCAATAGCATCTACTGCTACTACTGGTGGATTTTTTGTTATACTAAATCCGTTTGTGAATTCTATTCCCATAATTTATTTTATTTGTTTTCTTTTTAAAATAATCTTTCTATTGAAATGAAGTTACTGATGTATCCTGCACCTATCATCATTGTAATGCGATAAAATCTATTATTTGTTTTATCCCTTAAATTAACTTGTACCATATCACCATGTGTAGCGAAGTTCCAATTAAATGCAGAATTAGATGCGGTTGTTGTGTATGTTTGGTTATTTCCGGTACCTCCTCCACTACCACCAGAAACTGTGTACCAACCACTTACATCTGCTTCAAATGTTGTTGAAACTGCACCTATACTTAATCCTCTATTACCTTGTGCTGCCGATGTAACTGTACATTTAAGATTATCCAAAGTTACAAATGTTCCTACGGCTACCATTCCACTTGATTTCCATATCAATTCACCAGATGTACCAATTGGTGTTTTACTTAAATCAATATGCACACCCCTTGCATCACCACCTTGTTCAAATATTCTTATTTTATTTTGATAGGAATCTATCGTTATACCACTACCAGTAAGTGAGTTATTTGTTTGTGATTTTGCCAATAGAATTTCCCCACCTTCATCACCACTACCTGTTCCAACTTGTAATGCAGTTGTTGATAACATACTTACCGAACCTCTAAATGTATTTGTTCCGGTGAATGTATTGTTTGTAGATGGTAAGTTTGTATTAGTGTTTAATTCTACTATTGTTAAAGTAGGGCCAGTGGATTCACCGAAGTCAAAATTACCTGAAATACCACTAACAGTTCTCATACTATATGTATAAGTTCCAGCCGATGCCGTATCTATTACATTTAAACAATATGGAACATTTAGGTTTGAACTATTTTCAACTTGAACAATATTTCCAATTGCATTTTCATCTCTAAAAATTTGTAATCTAGTCCAAGATGAAACATTTACCGGATTTGCATCTCCCGTAACCATAATTTGAACGGGATTACCTGTCGTAGTAATACTTCCACTTATTATGGATACACCTGTTGTTGTGATACTTGTTCTTCTATTTCCTAATACTTGTGTATAATTTGGACTTCCACTTATGATAGATGATTCTAATGTATCCAATCTACTATCTACCGAAGAAGATAATGTATTAAGCGATGATGTAGTTGCAAATGAGCCTGTGTTTACGGTTTGAGAAGAACTGATAAATCCAAATGCAGTTATTTGTGCAGATGAACTTATTGTACCATTTAAGTTTGTCAAAAATGAACCCGTTTCATTTTCAGTAATCCAACTCCCACTTACACTTTCAATTGTATTTAATCTATTTACCAATGATGATGTAGATTGCGATGCGGTATATTCATTAAATGAAGATGTTTGTAATCTTGCACTTACTCCATTTGTAAATGCAGTATTTAATATTGATTGGGATGCAGTAAATGAATTCAAAGAACTCAAATCGGTAGATTGTGAAACTATACCATTTGGTTTGTTTGCTATATTATCCCAAGTTGTTTGAGTAATACTTCCACTTAAAACATATCTACTATCGTATGAAGATGTTAATTGTGATGAACCACTAATCAATCCATTAAAAGATTGCTCATTAGTTGCATCTAATATTCTTTGATTAACCGATGATGAAAAATCATTAAATGACGATGTAGTTAATCTACCAGTTATACCATTTGTGAATGTTGTATTTAATGTACTTTGAGAAGATGTAAATGAATTTAATGCACTTATATCTACCGATGTTGATATAAATCCTAAATTAGTTATTTGTGCCGATGAACTTATTACACTTCTACCTTTGGTTTCAAACGAAGATGTTACAGATTCCAAATATTGCAATCTTTCTCTATCTAATGTATTAACTCTCGAAGTAACTGCATCTGCAAGGGTATCTAATTCAATTTTATAAGTTACCCCATTATCTACACCAACTATCACAGTATCAAGTGATGCCGATGTTAATGCCGTTAATTCCGATATTCTTTTTCTTACATTTGTCATTTTATACAATTAAATCTAAACCATTTTCAGTTGATAAAATTATATCAGTTTCTGAACTAATTGGTATTTCCACTAATTTACCTATAACATAAATATCAGTTATATCTGTATTATCAAAATCTATATAGGCATCACCCAAAGTTATTACTACATCATTATTAACATCTTTTATTATATAATCACCAGGAATGTGTAATCCAAATACTAAAATTTCAAAATTATTAGGAGATGCTCCTTCTGTGCCGTAATCAGTTACAACATTTTTTATTATTAAACTATTTGCATCAATATTAATTTCATCAATTCTTCTAGTAATATATCTTGCACTATATTCTAATATTTCTTGATGAAAATCTATAATAGTTGTTTTATTATTTACTAACTTTATAGGATTTGAATTTATTTTTGTTTTAGAATTGAATTTTTTACTACTTGGTATTTCTATATTTTGCAAACTACCAGTTATATCATTTGACACTAAATTATTAGAATTTATTTTTGGAATAATTCTATTTAATTTTTTGGTGTTTGAATTAAATCTATTAAGCATATTGTTCTATATCTCCGTTAATTTCAATATAATCATCTGAATCAATTTCAAATTCAAATCTGTTTTTAATAAATTTAATCAATAAACCACCATCACCATTTTCAATAATAAAATCTCTTGGTGAAATTGTTTGTGTATTTAAATATATTGCTATTCTATCTTGTGTTTCTCTTACTTCTATTTCTCTTAATATAGAAACAAACCTCCAACCTTTTGCTTCGTAAATCCAATAAGTAGAATCTTCTAAATCTTTTGGAGTTAAAACTACCCTATGAGGATTTCTAAACATCCGTTTAGTTATATCTAACAATGTTCTTTTCATTACACAATATCTACAAACTTACCAATAATTGCAATTTCATCCGTAGATGCAACAGTAAATCCTAAATTAGCAGGAATAAAGTTTATACCAAATGAATTGCTGCTTATTGTAACTGTAAAATGTGATGTTTGATAATATCTAACACCATTTATATATACTTTAATATTGTATGTAGTATCATTAACTACCAATCCACCCGTTACAACCGATGTCAATTGTTCTGGCGTTTTAATTAATTTAACATCTGAAAATGTTATAGTATTATCTACAATAGGATTTCCAATTTTACTATTATTTAATGAAAGAAAATCTACTAAATCTTTATTGTCATAATATGGTGATGGTGTTGTAAGTAATCCTTCTAATCTACCGTTTGCAGTTACATCCGTTTCTGTTGCAACAACCACTTTTTTAATAGACATTGATTTTTTAGTAGTTGCCTGTCCATCAAATGTTTCCGGCAATAAATATGCTTTTACATTTAGTGAAAATTCTACTCTGTTTATTCTTTCAGTTCCTTCACCTACCTCATTTACTATGTTATATTCACCAACTTCTGTTCTGAATTTAAACTTATCTTTATCTCCCCAATACTGTCCTGTATAATTCAATTGCTCTACAACGGAATTTAAGTGTTCTGTATAAGATGTCCAACACATACAATCATAGTTTAATTCTACATATTCTGGCATCTGTATATTATAAATTTCATATTTAGGTTGTGTGTTTTTACCTAATAATGTAAATCTATCGTATTTGTTATCTTTTGAATATTTTGTAATACCAGAGTATGATGTTTCTCTTCTAATCATTGCCATCGTATCATCTTTTGAAATAGATGTTCTACGAATCATTAAAACTGGTAATTGTATTTGCCCCTTATTATCTCTAAACACACCTTGTCTTCTTGCACCATTCCATCTTTCGGAATTACCATATATTACAGGTATTTTTAATGCAGTTCCATTATTATCCAAAGTTGGTAAAACGGTATCTTCTAAATAAGACATCATTGCATAATCAATATCAAAAAGAGAGATACTTTGTTTTAAGTCACCCTTTTCAGATTTGATTTGTTTTGCTCTGTTTAAGTCTTTTCTTTGTGGATTTGTAGACATATTAGTTTATTCTTTCTTCTATATTCAAGTCTGATTTTCTTACCATAAATGTAGAGCAAACTATACTGAAATTGTTATAAGTTTGTCCACCTACAAATTGAACTTCGGATGTATTATCTATTTGGTAGTATGAATTATCAAAGTAAATTACATCACCTGTTTCAGGATATGCACTTTTTTCTTCACAAGCCCATCTATCTAATCTGAATTCAATTGTTTGTCCTTTATCAGAACCAAATCCTTCATAATTTATAGTATTAGGGTCTTTGTTTATCAAAGCAAACATTTCAACACCAGGATACCAAGTTTTATTTAATGCTTCTCCATAGATATTTACTTTCGTATCGGTTAAGTTTATCTTAAACAATACAATTGCATTTTGAATTACATCATCAACTACTTCTCTGGCGATACTTTTGAATAAATCAATATCTCTACCTACTAAAAACTTTGGCATATTATCCTACATATATTTTTAACGGAACTTTTTGTAACATCTGTTGTTGATGGTCTGCTTCGTGTGCTTTATTTTCCATCACATTTTTTCTACTCATTTCTTCTAAGTTCTCTCTCAATTGTTGTATCAAGTAATCCTTTTCTACCTGTGCTTCTGCCCTCAATGCTGCCCCATCTAAGGATACTTCTGCATCGGGTATAGGTATTGAACTATACTTTTCTCTTATTGCCCCTAGTAACTCCTTAGAAAGAGCCAAAGTGTACTTTCTAATCCATTGTTTACCTACATCATTTATATTTCTATATTGAATAAAATCATATGGAATATCGGAATAATCAGAAAGTGAATCTGATTGAATAATTTGAGAATCATGCTCAAATTCATCTCTACTCATATATTCAATATACACTCTTTTAAGAGTCCTATCGGTAGGTATAGGAAATATTTCTAATTTATTATCAACTATATTAAATGTGTGTGCTGATTTACGAATATGGTCATTAAATTCAATTTGTTGCATTCTCAATACATCTTCGTAAAGAGGCATCATTAAAAATTGTGCAGCAGGAGAGAAATTACCAAACCCTAACTCACTCATTAAATTTAAAGTACCCTGTGCCCCAACTGAATATGGGTCAAAGAAACGAGCAATTGCAGGAGTTGCTTCGTGAAAAACTCTTGTTACATCAACCGTTGAACTACCGGAAAAAATTGTTGAAAATGATGAAGATGTTGCAACATCAACTGCTTCCGTCATTATATTATATATCTGTTTACTAGGTGTTAAATCAATATATGCTTTTTTAATTGCAGTTGAACCACCGACACCTGCTAATGTTCCGTATTGTTGTGATTGACGGATTGTGGTTGGCAAATATGAACCTTCAACAAGCGTTTGTGAATAATTTGTAATCTTACCCTTTGGTTGTCCTCTTAAAATATCAAGGTTATTACGAAGATTGAATTGATTTACTTGTGCCGAATATTCCGAAACAGATTCTTCAAAACAAGCCCAAATTTGTGCATTATCTAGTTCAATGTTTACAATTGGGTATCCCAATCTCTTTGCTACCCACGTAGCAGTTTTAGGAGCATCACTTCTAAAATCGGTATCAGCATCATATAATCCAAATGGAGTTGCTTCCGATAGTGCTACTGATGCTGAAAATGCTGCTGCGGTTGAACCCGACCAGTATATATTTTGAGACATATCTAAAATTTATAGTTTTACTACTATAAATATAAGAATAAAAAAAGAAGTGTTATCCTACTTGTGTTAAAGTTGCTATCACCGATGGAATTGCAGGTCTATTTGGATTAGATTGTATACCAGAAGCGTGCAATTGACCTGTTGATGAATTACAACTCCACATCAACTCAACATAATCATTTGCTTTGATTGGTAACATAAAGTTCCAAGCTGCTACTTGCTTACCCAATCCACCTGTCACTTTGTTTACATCAATTTGTGTATTCGAATTTGCAACATTACTACCTGTGTATGCTAACCATATATCAAATGTAATATTTGAATTTGCAGTATTTTCTAACTGAGATGAAAATTGTAAATTGTATATTCCGGTATTTGCAACTGTTATTCTACTTCCACTTACAATTAAAACATTATGTGAAAAATCTGTTGTGTTTAATCTTTTTGCGTATGCCGTATTTGCCGAACCACTTTGTATAGTTGTATCACTAAATTGTCCGTAATTAAATAATTTATTTCCTGCTAAATAAAACTCCGAACCACTTGCTACATTTATGTTTCCTTTTACATCCAATGAACCCGTAATAGTTTGTGAACCACTTGTGTACATTGAACCCGTCATTGTAATTGTGTGGTTTGAAAAATTAGTTGAACCACTTACAAATAACATTCCTTTTATAGTAGTATTTCCTACTATATTTGTAGAACCACTAATACCAATGCTACCACTTAAAACAGTATTACCCAATAAAGTATTATTTCCAATTTGAGTTGTTGAACCACTTACCAATAGTGAACCAGTCATAGTTGTAGTTCCTATTGTATTTAGTGAACCTGTAATTCTAACTGAACCAGTGAATATGTGGGTATCACCATCATCTAATCCAAAATTGGTAGATGCAGTAAAGTGATTTACAGATGAGGTTGTTACTAAAAATTCATTTGCGTAAATATCACCTACGATTGTAAGGTTTCCATCTATAATTTGACCACCTATGAATATATTAGAACCGGTAGTTGCTAACTGTCCTGCCGAAGCATACCCCAAATACCCATCTTCTTGCTTTACTATGAATTCATCAGCAGCTTCTAATGTGTATAATTTAGTATATTCTTTGGCTTTTTCAAAAGCACTATATCCGTTTGACATATAATTGTGTGGTTTATTTAGTATAAATATGAAAATAACATAATAGACATAAAAAAAGGGAAGGTATTTCTACCCTCCCTTTTAATAAATAAATCTGTTATGATTATAGAGTCTCTAAACCATCAACTAAGATTTTACCGTAGAATTCTGGTCTAACGATTTTCTTAGCGTAACGAGTCATAACACCACGTCTTGGAGTGAAGTTAGTTGGGTCGTACACTAATGGAGTCATAATCAACGGAACGTATGGAGCGTAAACCGCACCTGTCTCGAAGAAGTTAGAACCTTTGAAACCTAATAAGATAACGTTCTCAGTCATATAAGGGTTTTTGTAAACATCGTATCTGTTAGAGATAGAACCGATGTTAGTTACACCTGCTGCGAAAGTTAAAGCATCTTTACCAGGGTTTGCAGAGAATCCGTTCATTGATTCTAAGATTGTAGCCACGTTAGGAGAAACAACAACGAAGTTTGCTCCACCTCTCATAGTCAATTGGTGAATCTTGTTAGAGATTTTCTGTAATTTGATTCCCAAAGTCTGGAACCAAGTGTTCTTTTGGTATGCAGAAGCAGCTGCTGCGTTAGAATCGATAGAGAATCCGTTTCCGTTCCAATCGTATCCAACTTTTGCTGACCAGTATTCAGTTGAGAATGCGTTTTGCTGCAACATCTCTAAGATTTCTAAGTCAATCTCTAATGAGATATACTCAGATAACATTTGAGTTAATTCAGCTTCTGCATCTACTGAGTGGTAAGCGTTTAAGTCTTGCGCTAATTCAGGAGTCCAGATTGCTTTCAACTTACGAGTCTTAGCAACGATTGGCTCTGATTTCAATTCTAATTCGATTTCTGGAATCGCTAAATCAGAACCTCTATCTTCGAAATCACCACGAGAGATGTCAGTTGGTTGTACATGGTAGTATAAAGTACCACCGTTTCCACCTGCTGAACCAGTACCTGTTACACTTGCAACGAATTCGATGTTGTTACCGTTCTTAGTAGTGTATTGAGGATAGAAAGTAGATGAACCAGACAATAAAGCCAATTCAAATGCTCTAATTCCTTGGAAATCAGCATCACCAGGTAATGCGATAGTTACTTTCTTCAAAGTGTTTGCTGCGAATGAAGCAGAAACAGTTGCATCAGATAAGTTCCAATCAATATCAGCTAATGAAGCAGAAGCAACAGTTGCAGTTGAAGCAGAAGTTGCGTTGTTGATTGTGTATCCAAAACGACCAGCTCCGTAAAGACCACCTTCGGTAGCTTGTGTTGAACCTAATTTGTTTCCTGCCGGTGATTGTGAATCTTTACCAAAAGTTCCACCATTACCAAATAAAGATTGGTTTTGGAAGTTTGGATTACCTGCTGGGTTTGAACCATATTTGAAATCCATGTAGAAAATAAGACCTGATGGTAAGTTCATTGGTTGAACCGAAACGAATTCTTTCGCTGCGATAGAACCAAAGATACGACGTACCAAAGGAAGAGCAACACCTGCCCATTCTTCCGAACCTGCTGATGTACCAGTACGAGTTGCCTCGTCTAACAATTGCTTAGCTTGGTTTTCTAACATTACTGCCATACCATGCTTAGTTGTCTCAGAACCTGCGTTCTCTAACAAACCTGTTTTTTCCCATTTTGCTTTCAAACCACGAGTTTGTTCAAGCATTACTGATTGCGGGTTAGCACCAGTCATTAATTTTTTAATATCCATTTTTAATTGAATGTTTGTTTTTTGTTAATTAATTATTTAATAATACCTGCTAATTTCTTAAATCTGTTAGAGAAATCTGCTGATTCAGCAATTACTTGCTTTTGAGCTTGTGCCGGCTTTGTAGATTTTGTTACTTTGCTAGCAATTCCTTCTGAGATTGATTTTTTAGTAGATTTGTTAGATGTTGAATATTTGAAGTTCTCTGCTAATGTAGAGTAAACCAATTTCACTTCTCTAACTGAATTTGTTCTATCCAAAGTTTCGATAACTTTAACTTTCTGTTCGTTAGTCATGTTATGAGCTCTGAATAATTTGTTTGCAAATAATAACTTTGCGTTTAATAAGTTCACTTCATTGATAGTTCTTTGAAGAGATTTGATTGTTCTATATGCTTCGTTTAATTCAGCAACAGTTTCATCATCTTTTTTCTCTTCTTCTCCACCAACTAAATCAGCTTCCATTTCTCTCAAAATTTCTTCTAAATCGATAGTTTCCTTATCATCTTCTTCTGCTTGCTCAACCTTTACTAATTTAGGGTCTTCTGCTTTGTCAGTTCCAGCTTGCGAACCATCTGAATATGCATCTTCATACATTTCTTCTTCTTCACCACCTTCTACACCATCTTCTTGCTCGTCACCTAATTGAGCTTCTAATTCTCTGATGATAGCTTCTAAATCCATATCATCTTCTGATTCTTCTTCGCCACCAAAGTCATCTGCTTCACCATCTTGTGCTGCAAATGGGTCTTCTTCTTCTCCGAAAGGATTTTCTTCTTCACCACCTTGTGCTGCGAATTCATCTTCTTCTCCACCTTCACCTTCTAATTCAGCTAATCTAGCTTTCAATTCAGCGATTTCTGCATCTTTTTCGTCTCCGAATGCTGCATCTTCTTCTTCATTGATGTCTGCTACCTTAGTATAGTCAGTTCCAGCTTGCTCTGGTTTACCACTATCTTTTGTTACACCTACTGATAAGTCAGTAATTGCATCATAGCTAGGAGTTGCACCAGGAGTTTCAGCGTATCCACCTTCAACTTTTGAACCGATTCCGTCTGAATCTAATTCTTCTGCCATTTGTTCTGCATCATCTTCCATTTCTTCTGCTTCTGCTCTCATTTTTTGAGATAAGATAGATTGAAGTCTTGGAGTAAATGCTTCTTCAAGTGCCAATTTTGCGTTTGCTAATGCCGTTTCTTTTACCGCCTTAGCATCTGCGATTGCTTCTTTTAACAATTTTGAATTTGCCATTTTTTCCTTAAAATTTTTGTTACTTGTAGAGTTATTGAATTCAACTCCAATGATATTATGATGATTGTTCGGTCACGCCTTATAATAGAAGGGTATTCATTAATCAACAATACTATTTAATCCTTTATGAGAAAGGATATTTTGATAATAAGTATAGTATTTTTTAGAAAACTAAAAAAAAATCCCAAATTTCTTTGGGATTCTCAATATTTTTTTGTAATTTTACTGATGATTAACTAATTTGTATTTAGTTCTATATAATAAAGATACAACCGTATCTATATCATTTTGTATCCAACTATCTTGCAATTTAGGATTTTGTCTTAATTTTGCAACCATATTACAAAGTGTTTCAAAATACTTAATAATGTTTTTAATATCATTATTTTTATCTAATACACCGATACCTGATAATTGTATCAACCCCTCTTTACCCTGATATACTTCTACCAACCCGTCAATCAATCCACCAATTGTATCATAGTATTCACCTAATGCAACGTGTGCCGAATGTGAACCTACTCCTCTAACTCCTAAATGGAATGAATGGGTCTGTGTTCTACTTTGTAATAATAATGATGCTAACTCTTCCATTATTTACAAGTTTTACATTCTCTTAAACCCAATCTACTTTTCATTACATCTTCCGAAACATCTGCAATTTCAAAGTATCTTCCCAAAACGTGTCCCATATCTTCATATAGAGATTCTAATCTTTGTTCCTGTGCTTTTGCTTCTAATGATTCTTTTTCGAATGCAGCTTGTAATTTCTTTAACTCATTCATATTACGTTTAATCGTAACTCTATCAAACCAATCACCACCTTCTCTTAAAGTATATTCTTGTGCAGCATCTGCAATACCACCCAAAGTTTCTGCAACTTGTCTGATGTCAGATTTTCTAGTCATTCCTTCTCTGTGTTGTCCATAGGTAGAAATGATTTCCAAGAAGTGTCTTTTTAATTCAGTTGGGAGTTGTTGCAACTCTTCTGATTCTTTAAGTAAATCTTTTAAACGTATCATCTTATTTTTTTAATATATCGTTTTTCTTAATGTTTTGAACATATCTCATCATTTCTTGCTTGTCAATACCCATAGCATCGATTACTTTTGCTAATACAAGCATTTCCTTTTTACGAGAAAGACTCATTCCTTTAATTTGAGCTACCATTTTATCTAAATAACGCTCTACCGATTGTGGTAAGTTTGTATCCAAATCATCTAATGCTTCTTTAACTACTTTATCGTTAATAGCTTTTCCAGGTACTAAATTTACTAGTTTCATATTTTTATTTTAATTTATTTTTTATACTCCACAAGGTGCAGTAGATATTATTTCACCTTTACTACCACTTACTTCAAATTTAACCGAACCATCTCCATCAATTCTATACCATCCATCAATTGCAGGATTCCATGCATCTGAATTTTGATATAATCTATTACCAACTTCTATTGTCGAACCACTTACAATATAACGGTCGACTGTATAGTTACTAGCACATATATTAGTTTGAAGTAGTTCGTATGCTACGTTTATCATAGTATGATTACCATTTGTAATATCAAAACTCCAATTTCTTGAATTAAGTACAAAAAGTGAATCTCTTCCTATTTCACCGGGTGTCGAATTAGTTCCGCCAGATAAATCGATATATCCATCTTCTACACTACCACTAGCTAATTCTAAAAGAATGTTATCAACTGTGGTTTGAGTAAAAGCACAATTGGAAACTATTACTTCATTTGCATCAAATCCTATTGGTTGTGTTCTAGATATTATTAATTCGGTTAATTCGGTATTACCACTAAAATCAATTGTAGTTAATAAAGGTAAGTTAGTTATATCTACCGAACCTACTAAATTACAATCATCAAAATCTATAAATTGCAAAGATGTACAATCTGATAAATCAGGAAATCCTGCTGAAAAATTACTATCACTAACACGAAGTGTTTCTAATGAGGTACACCCACTTACATTAATAGATGTTAAACTATCGGTACCAGTTCCGGGTATATCGTTACGGTCTACATCAATAAGATTAAGTGATGACATTCCAGAAAAATCAACAGATGTTAAACTATTGTAATCTGCTTGAAAACTTTGTATGTTTGTTAGATTTTGTAAACCTGTAAATGAAGTTATTGTCGCTCCCATAATATTTTATTTTTAATCGTCTCCGTTGAATTCTAAATAAGTTACCACGCTTATATCATCAAAACATAATCTAACTGTATATTCCGTATCTGCATCTGCATAGTTGTGATTTATTTCAACTTGGTCTTCACCATTTACTTCACCGGTAGTTGTTTCGCCATCGCCCCATGTTATTGTGTAATTAGTTGGTGCAGATGTGTTAATCCAAAATCTGCAATCATTCCCATCGGTTGTGTTGTTTACGAATTGAATACATCCTGATGGTAAATCGCCCTCTTCTTGTTGTTGAATATGGCCACCTCCACCGTTTGCAGATGCTTGTGCAAGTGCTTCTACTTCTGCTCTTGCTATTTGCTCTTGTATCATAGCAAATCTTTGCATCGTTACATCGTTAAGATAGATTCTATAATGTCTCTCTTGTTCGTGTAAAGGTAATTTGCTTATATTTGGTAAACTTGAAAATTGTTGCCAAGTTAATTCTTCTAAAAACATATATAAATTAGTTTAATTCAATTATAATTTCTCTCATTAAATCTTGTGCTTTACAGAACTTTCCACATTCTTCTGCAATTTTTGCCCATTGTTTTGATTCGTTCATCGGAGCCATAAATGCTCCATGTGTTGATGGATTAGATACGAAATCCCAACCTACCAATTCAAAATCTTCTTGAACCATTAAAGTCCCATCGTTCAATTCTTTTACTGAACCTAAACCTCTTGATGAAATACCTAAACGGATATTGTTTTTTAATAATTCTCTTAAAATGTTTCCTGATGGAGTTGAAAGGATTTCTACTACACCACATACATCATCACCTTCCCAATAGATTTCTCTAATGTTGTGTGATACATTCTTTAAGTTAATGATTGGAGAATCCGGATGGTCTAATTCACCCAATGCTCTTCTTTCTTTAATGAGTTGCTCATACTTAGCACATTCTCTTTCTAAGATTTGCTTTGGGTATCTTCTATGATTTTGGTTAGGAGCACCTGCTCTTTGTAAAACACCTTTAACTAGGTAAGTTCCATTATCTTGCTCTACTAATTTAGCTTCGAACAAATGTGTCTCTATCAATAATCCCTTGCTCATTACTTTAATTTTAAACTACGTTGTGCGTTAGTTAAACCATCAATTATTGATTGTAATCCACCTTTAACACCGTCAGTATCTCTATCCTTAACTCTTTTATCTAAAATTTTTGTATTCATTTTTAGAAAGTTAATGATTGCATTTTCAACTGCATTCCATTTGATTTCTTCTTCATTTATAGATTCATCTTTATTAGCTCTTAATTTTGCCAAATCCGAACCCTCAATCTCACCATCACCATCCACATCAATCTTCTTTTGTCCCGCAGTTAGTTCTGCTTCGTTGTATCCAGTTAGTCTACCTTCTGATTTTGCTTTATATGCCGTATCTACTGCATTAAAGAATTTCTTTTTCTCATCGTCGGACATATCTGCAATTGATTTGCCGGATTTATCTAACATATGTTTAAATAGTTGTTGATAGTCTTGCTCTTCTCTTACAACTTGCTTAACGAATTCTCTTAATTGATTTAATTTCATTATTCAGATATTTTACGAACTTGTCTTTCTAAATTTAACAACCTCTCTTTTATAGTATAAATATGGTTATTTGTTCTTTTCCAAAAATTTCCGTTATTTACTCCGTTTTCTGCTTTTAACTTACCATACCATCCTAAAAACTTTTCAATTTCTGCAAGTTGGTGGTTGATATTTGCAATTCCTTTATTTACCTTTGTAGTAGCAGGAGCATCTTCGTTTTTAATATCTCTCCAACGATTTTCGTTTATTTCACTATTAAACTTACGTCTTTCTTCCATAGATTTCCAATTTACACCATCTATTAAATCATCTACCGATTTGAATGATGGGGAATTGATTACTTTACCCATTAAAACATATTCATCTGCCAAGTTTTTCTTTATTTTACCCGTACTGATTACTTGCCAAAAATTTCGTTTTTCTCCCTTTGGAACAATAAAATCAATTATATTACCAGGTGCTTTGATGATTTTTAATTTTTGGTCTTTACTTGCTTTATTTAATGGAGTTTTTGGTGGAATTCCTTCTAATCCTTTGAATTGTTTTTCTAAAAGTATATTTTCTTTAACTACTGAATATCCTGTTAAATCTGCTTGCTTCTTTCCTTTCTTCTCCTCATTATCTTTTTTACCAAATGCAAACGGTGTGTTGTAGGGACCAGCAGCTCCTGATGTATTCATCTCATCAACTTTCAATTCAGCATCTTTATAAATACCACTAATCTTTTGGTCTAATTCTGCTGCTAATGATTTTTTCTTATCGTTCAATTGTTTTAATTTCTGAACATATTGTTTTTCTTGTGGAGTTCCTTTTGATTGTTTGTATAATTCCAATTGTTTTTGAATATCATCTACAACATCTCCATATTCTTTATGAATAGTTTTAAGACCCCTTGCTTCTTTAACAATGAATTCTTTTACTTTATCTGGCAAACCATCATGCTTTGTTGATGCAAAATCTTTGGCATCTTTATCAGACATTGAATCGGCTGCTTTCTCAACTTCCGGAGATGGATTTTCTATATCTCCCTTTTGAGCTGCATGAACCATACCCATAAATCGTTGTTGTGCTTTTGATTGTGCTGGCATTTCTAATTAGTTTAAGCTAATACATAAACAGAACCACCGTTGGTTACGGTTATACTCTTTACATAGCAAGGAAATGGTTCTCCTGCTGTCAAATGTGCTAATGAAATAGTTGCACCACCTTCTAATGTAAGTGTTCCAGTTACACCATTTACAGGTAATACACCCCAAACTCTATCTATCAAATCAGCAGAACCTGATGTTACTAATTTTGAATTAAATGCTCTGTAATTTACCATTTTTATTTATTTTAAAGTATTTTTTAACTCACCTAACAATTCATAAGTCATCATCATTGCCGAAAGGTGTTCTTCTTTGATTTTTTTAGCAGATTTGATTTTCTTTACATTAGCAATTGTTTCTGCTAATTTAATTCTTGTTACTTTATCTGTTAATTTACTACCAACTTCTTTTAGATTTGCAACTAATTTAGTTACCTCATTGCCAACATAATCGTTTAATTTACCTGTGTTGTTGATATTGTTGATGTATTCTTTTAACAAAGTTTTTTGTTCTGTTGTTAAATTCTTATACTTTGAATTGAAACTTTCTACTAAGATTTTGTAAGAGATTGCTCTTAAATCTTCGTCTTGCTTTCTATATTCTTCTAAAACTGCATTTTTGATTTTTGCATCTTTATTTTGAATAGAAGAACTAATTATGCTTTCTGCAATTGTAAAACGAGATGAAACAATATCCGTTGGGTCAAATTGCTCATCTAATGTTGCTACTTCAAATACCTTATAGATAGATGCAAGTGTTTTGTAATTTGAAATTGGAGATTTAATAAACTCATCTATATTGTAAGTTTCTTTAATCTGCTTAATAAGATTATATTTTTCTTTTGTAAGTTTTTTCTCGTCTAATCTTTTTCTTGCTTCTATTATCGTATCAATAAACTTTTCAGCTTTTGTTTCCGAATTATATTTCTCATTTATTAAATACTGATATAACTTTAATTCTCTGGACAATTCCTTTTTTGAATTAAAATGTTCTTTTAAAATCGTTTCTGCTACCGATTTATTAGAAGACATAATTTCAGATGTAATTTGTCTTACCAATAATTCAAATATAAATCCAGTATTCTTAAATTTAGAATGTTTAATTTTTTTCATCAATTTTTACAATTTGTCAGATATAAATATATTATTATATTTGTTTATTACTCTTTTGTTAAATCTTCTGTTAAAATAGTTCTTTTATTTCCGTTCATATCCTTAAATATTTCCAAATAAGAATTTTTTCTAGGTTTATATCCAACAGAGTCTTCTTTTTGTTTAAGAGTTTTTATTCCCATTGGGTCTCTACCTTCTGGGTGGTCATCGTGACCATATCTAACAGGGTCTTTTGGTCTTCCAACTTTACCGTCTTCTTCCAATTCTGTTTTAATTCTTTCTATTTCTTCTTCAACATTAGTTGGTCCTCCCTCTACACCAGTTGGTTTAGCAGGGTCTGTTCCTTGTGTTTCAATTGATGTTAATCTAAACATTTGTTTAGTATCTTCTAATACTTGTAATGTTATCGCATCTTGCTCATCTTTTGCCATCTTCATTATAGACTCATACATCCATTCTTTGGAGAACATCTTTGTTTGTTGCATTTGTTGAATCAACGCAACCTTTGAGTTGTACAATTCTACTTGCTCTTGCTCATAGATTTTAGATGGAATAGTTAATTCCAATGAGAAGTTTGTCAATCTATCATCTTCTATACCTTGTGCGTATAAGTGAACGATTGCAATTTTAGTCAATTCTGAAATGATTACTCTTTGAACTCTTTCGATTGTTTTAGCAAAACGAATATCCATAGCAGCAAGGGTTGCCTTACCGTTTGTATCTTCTTCGTATCCTAAGAATGCTTTTGGAATCTTCAATGCTGCCATTAACTTACCCTTTAAGTAGTTAAGGTCATCAATCATATTATATTCCAAACCTTTTAGTGTATCAATAGATGTACCATTATCACTACCACGGACTGGCATATAGTAATCTTCAATAAGGTTTTGGATATTGTATTTTAAGTTATACTCACCTGTTTTTTCATCAACAAATGGAACTTTCTTTGATGCATTGATAATCTTTTGCATGTAGTTATCCACTTCGTTTGGTGGTATATTACCAACATCTACTTTGAAGATTCTCTTTTCAGGTGCTCTCATTACTCTATGAATCAACATAGCATCTTCCATCAACATCAACTGTTTCCAAACTCTTCTAGCCCCTTCAATCATAGATTTTCCGTAAGGTAGGAAGTTTGAATCGGAATTTAAACGGAAGTGAGCAATTTCATAGTTTTCAAATTCTTTTTTAGGAGAACTCAATGCTCCACCATATGGATTTTGATATGGTGCATATATAAATTTAACTCTTTGTGGATTTTCTGGGTCAAATCCCTCTACTCTACTCATTTCGTAGGTAGATAAAGGCATTACATTTATAATACCCAATTGGTCTGCCATTTCTAATTGTAAAAAGAAATCTCCGTATTTAACTAAATTTCTTGTCCAAGGCCAAAGGTTAAATTCAACATTTAAAATATCGTAAAAAAGGTTTTCTAGTATTTGTTTTACATTATCATCTTCATGATGTATCTTTAATACATTACCTTGTTCGTTTCTAGCAGTACACTCATCGGCATAAACATCTAGTGCAGATGCTAAAACAGGGTCCATATCCATAGAATCGTAATCTCTGAATAAGTCAATACGAACCTGTGCGTATGCCATTGATGATTCAATTTGACCTGAACCATAGTTCGTAACCTTTAATTTCATATAACGGTCAATAAGATTGGTCGTCATATTTTGGTACTCGTCCGTATCAATTACTTTAACTCCTTTTGTTGTTTGCCTAACAATTGTGTTAGTTGAAAAGAGTTTCTGTAATCTACTAAATACTGATTTATCTGCCATTTTTAATTTGTAAAGTATCTATAAAGATAATAATTTTTTTTGTAATTTCC
>Ga0222712_10001109_pt1 | contig 34500 bp, 33 predicted proteins | sample C33_657DmetaG_FD_165043 | JGI IMG/M metagenome (GOLD analysis project Ga0222712, IMG submission 165043) | Estuarine water microbial communities from San Francisco Bay, California, United States - C33_657D | ecosystem: Environmental > Aquatic > Marine > Unclassified | place: USA: California...
ATGAGCTCTAAGGCTATTGAATCATTAAGAGGGAATAAAAGAAAAAAGCCTCTGAATCATAAATTCAGAGGCTTTCTTATTTGGCTCCTCGACCTGGGCTCGAACCAGGGACCTACGGATTAACAGTTAAGAAGGTTGCTCATAATTCTATAGAATTCAATGACTTGCAGGCTCAAAAAGTGACTGTGTAATAACCCGTGTAATTGACGTTTTGGTATCTATAAGATACTGAACTTATTGATTTAAATTGTATCCAAAACGACAACAGCTGTCCAATGAATCTTAAATAACATGACGCTCCAGCAGTGCATAAATATTTGCATGAACAAATATCAAGCGCAAGTCAAAGTCAGCGGATTCTCTTTGAAAACCATCGTCTATGCCGACAGTCCAACACACGCACGTTTATTACTGCAGCAACAATTTGGTGCTAATAATGTGCTGACAAGTCCTGTGAAAGTGGGGTAGCGATGACCATCAATGAAGTGACCAATAAACCACCAACACCTGAGCAAGCGAGGATCAAAGCACTCCAGGCACAAGCCAAGCGTGCCAAAGATGCGGTGAAGGCAGAAAGAGCGCGACAACAAATTAGAAAAGGGCAGAATCAATTGGCCAAAATTTGATTGAAACTTACTGATCTAATTAGATCAAATTTGCTAATGGAGAAATGTGGTTAATGTGAAAAGTAATTAATGTGAAATATCACTGATGTGAAATATCACTGATGTGAAAAGTCACTGAACTGAAAGGGGGCTAGGGATGTGTTGATGCTTCAATAGCGCGACCAAGTTCCGAGATCAAAGCATGACCTTTATCGCTCAACAGAACAGTTTTGTTTCTTTTTCCGTTTAAAAAACTGATCGTCAAATAATCATCAGCAATGAGCTCATGGATGTTTTTATGAATGGTCATCAAAGAGCCGAGTTCTCGCTCATAAACATACTGGGTGACATTCCAGAAAACGCCATTCTTGGTATTTAAGAATACCAAATCAAGAATCTTTTTCTTAAGAGGGTTGAGCGCATTGAGCTTCTTCTCCCGAATAAGCTCAAGATGATTGAAGTAACAATCTAACAGTAGCTGATGTTGTTTACTTTTGCGCATATGAGTTCTGGCAAACAATGATTACCAGGCACGTTTAACACCCAAGGTTAAAAAATTTGATCCAACGCCCTCAGGAGCAATCAAACCATACATGCCTGAACGGTGATGAATCCTAAAGAATACAGCGGAATCCTCTTTTTGATTCCAAAAGCTTGCCTCGTAAGCGTTGTAATTCAATAAACGGTACTTCTTATTGCTAGCATCTTTACTGCCATCATCAAAAGTAGGGGTACCGTACACATACGATAAACCTATAGAAAAACCAAATGTTAACTTTGTCCAATTGAAATCAAAAGGCCTGCTTTTGATGTGATAGGCAAGAACGTTCTCAAGCAGAGTGTAATCTGGGGTCTTGGCGTAGTGATGCACAGCCATAAACTCTAGATTTGATTGAGCACCACTGACATTGACGAAATCAAGCGACTGTTGAATAAAGCCAGGGTGAGTGATGCTTTTTTGATAAGCAATGCCGATCATCTGATGGTCTTCAAACTTTAAGTCGCCTTTAACGGCTTTAATAGGTAAATCAATCAGATTGCTATCAACAGCTTTACCTCCTATAAGAGACAAGCTATCGGCACAAGCACCAAAGCTATACAAGCCCAGCAAACATACGAATGATTTAAGTAATTTCATATTCTTTCGAGTACAAGCAGCCATTGACTTGGGTTGTTGCAATGACATGTGCTTTGTAGTTATTAAAAATCTCTTGATTAACAGTGCCTGGATCTTTCCAGAAGTCATCTAACTGCCCTTGAAACGTCAATTCAGGTTTATCAAAAAAACATCGTCCCAATGTAATGACTGGTGTGTTGTGAAGCAGACTTTGCAGCCCAAATGTTGAATTGACAGTGATACAGCCTTTGCAGTGAGGAAAGATCTCTGGAAGGGCTAAGTCATGCAAGTACAGCACTCGATCACTGATGCCTAATTCCACACTGAGGCTTTGAATGAATGAGCCGTAGTGAACATGACCGCGATTCATCGGATGATGCTTGATGATGATCTTGTCTTTCACTTCAGTTCCAAGATCGTTATGTTTGATGTAAGTGGCAAATGAAATTAAAACTTCCTCAATGAACTCTTCAAAAGACTCGTAATCAGAGTGTTCAGTAATTTGTGAGTCATCATGGACTTGCAAGGGCACTAGAAAATAACTATTAGGCTCAGAGCTTTTAATCAAAGTTCTGAGATGGCGTTCAGTGACCTTGTATTTTAAGAGTCTTAGGAAGGACCTTGTCCACCAAACAGCTTTTTGAAAATTTAATTCACGGTGATGAGTGTAGTAAGGGTATTTTGAGTTCTGCGTGACATTGGTAAACCAATACCAAAAGCCTGCCCAAAGCATTTGAGAAAAACGCTTGGGGTAGTTGATAAGAGGGTGCTTTGATTCGGCAGGTAATAAAGAAGCTGGATTGGTATGAGTTAACGATGAATAGTAGTTAACGCCACTTTTTTCTAAAGTGAAGTAATTGGGGCGGAAGTAGCCTTCCTCAAAACACCATAGATCAATCAATAGACTGTCACAAAGAGCTTTAGCTGGCTTGTGGATGGGTCTGCAGTCACCAAAGAGAAATACGGCATCAATCTCATGTTTAGTTAGAAGATTTTTTAGAAACTCAGGCCATTGGTGCAAACTTTGCCTGTATTGGATAGCATTTCCTTTATAAAAGAAATCATCACCTGGATTAAAGTTGACTTTAATGACCTGAGATCCACGTCCAATCCAGTGATCAGAGAGCTTTTGAAAGAACCCCCCTACGGGCCCTTGAAGCAAAAGAACACGCTTGTATTTTGGCAGCGTGTCAAATGTAACTGAATTTGCACTATGTCCAATCGTTTCTTTGGTTAAATCAGGTCTTAATTCAGACGCTACTTCAGGGTTTTGTATTGCAGTGATGCTGCATTTATCAGGTGTAAGCCACATGGCTTAAATTTATAGATAGTAGAAGTGAATTTATCCAAATAAAGTTGTAGGCTTATCGTCGTATAACAACTTTAGTTTATAAATTGCTCACATTCATTTATTTCTATATGAGTTGTAAAGCCCAATACTCAATCGAATAGTAGCTTGTTTAAAACGACTAAAACTTAAACGGTGAGTCTTGTGGCCTAAAAGCTTCCGTTTACTCAAAATTTCATCAATGATTTTTTCCGGTGTTGAGAATGACCAATCTTTGCTACTTAAGTAAGTAGGGTAAAGAATCAAGCTTGCAGCGACTAATTCATTCAAACTTACTTTTCTGGTTCTTCGAGGGTGTGGGTGAAGATCGCTTGTTAGTCCCCAGCCTGAGTAAAAAGGTTGTCCGTAGCAAACAACTTTCTTATTTCTTAATAGGGCCTCAAATCCTGTTAAAGAAGTCATGGTATGTACTTCGTTAACCAAGGTTAGCAATTGATTAATATCGATATTGGTAATAACTTCATCACAATGATCTGAATATTCTTCAAGAGAATTTTTACTGCCTCGTAATTTAGCAACAACGTCTGGATGAGGCTTGTAAATCACATAAGCATCAGGACAGTCTGAACGCACTTTTTTAAGTAGAGCAAGGTTTGTCTTGATATCTACGCAACCATAGTTAATAGATGCATCTGATTCGACCTGTCCTGGCACCAAGATGACTCTTTTATCAATTAATTGCAGCTTATTTAATAAAGAATCTACGTCGATATTTTTGTTTGATAAATTATATTTACTGATGCCAGTAGCAATGATTTCTTGGCGGAGGTGTTCTGCTCTTTGGAGAAGATCTTGATCAAAGTGACCTGATTGCAAAAGTAACTCTAAATCTGACGGTCGTGATGCATCGTAGTAAATACCCGTTCTATCGAATACCCATGATTGTGGTTGAATCAATTCAGCACCTAAACCAACGGAGCGAATAAATCCATCCTCTACACGAATGATGGATTCAGTAATATGATTGTTTTCGGTCGAATCTGGTAAACCAAGAGAATCAGAATGCCCCCAAATTAACTTAACTGACTTTTCAGTCGTGTTTTTTGGATTTTTGATTGAATGAATTAGTTGAATGTTAGGGGCAAACCTTCTAAGAACCTTTTTCTTATAAAAAGAAAAACCAATAGTCATTGCTGGCTGAGCTAAAAAGAGTTGTTGCTTTCTTTTAAGTCCCAAGTATTCAATCAGGTCTTCTACCTCGCAAGATTCATTGGTCTGAGGATTGAGATATCTTGGATACCTGACCAAGACAGCGTAGATCAACTGCTCGAGATTGATTGACTCGACTCTTGCTGATCTCATCAAGCCAGAGCGATGACTTGGACGAGTTAAATGATCATTAGTTAATCCCCAGCCAGCATAAAAGGGCATACCAAATGTATGTACTGGTTTCCCCCAAATTAAAGCCTCAAATCCAACTTGTGACGTCACTGTATAGACTGCGCTGGCATGTTTAAGAAGAGAAGGTAGGTGACAGTCCTCAGCAATCACCTCAATCTGAGGATGCTTGGCAAGTTCAATTAAATTAAAGTGACCTTTTTTTTTGCCTGACACCACTTCGGGATGAGTTTTAAGTACTATTTTGTGATCTGAATGATCGGCCAGGGCCTTAGATAGCATTAGTTGAAAAGAGCTTTCGTCAGCCAATCCGTACTTGATCGATGCATCACCCACAGTTTGATCGATGACCAGCACGTAGGGGTCAGAGGTTTCATTCAAGCTCGGGGTTAAAGCATTAGTTGCTGAGCTTGATTGCAAATCAACTGATCTAGAGTCAAGCAATCTAGAGTCAAGTGATCTAGGATCAACTAAGTAACTCCTAAGTTTAAAATCCGGCGCATGGTTGTATTTGGATGCCTCATGACTTATCCATAGGTCTTTAATTTGTTTTACTCTTATTAGTTCATCATTGCTAAGAACCTCAACAACGTGATGATCTAGTCTAGATGGCTTGCTAGCATCATAGTAAATGCCCAAATCATCAATAACGATGGAGTAGGGGCTATCATCTCCTGGTTGAACCGATCTTAAAAAGCCATCTTCAATCCTTATGAGAGATAATTTGGAATCACGAGCAATGACTTCGGCTTCAAGAGATTTCTCTTTCATGCCCCACGCCAGCATTCCTTCACTAGCTGACTGATTAAAGAACTCAAAATACTTAACTAAGCGAGAAAAAGGTATGTATCTCAGTGAATAATTTTTAAAAAAATAGGGCAATGTCTTGATCTTAGACATGCCATAAGAGATATAAACATATCTCTTGGGTGAGCTCTTAGATAAGCCCTTAGATGAAGGCATCTTCTAACTCTTTTAAATAAGCCTGTATTTTTGGTGATGCAGGGCTGTTATCTAAAACCTTATCCCAAGCAGCTGTATGCATCTTTTCTCGTAAAGCGGGAGAATTGACCAACTCAACGATCCTTTCTGCCCAAAGGGATGGATCATTCTCTAGGACATAACCATCAATTTCATGACTGACAAAATCAGAAAAAGCAGGACCTGCTGAATAAACCCCTACTGCCCCAGCTCGAGCGTAATCAAAAAACTTAATGGGACCGCGCCCTCTATTAAATAAGGTATCGCGAAGAGGAGATAAACCAATATCTTGTTTAACTGTTTGTGTATGTTTTAAGTAATCAGGCCAAGGCATGGTTGGTAAAACAATCACTCGAGGAATACCTCTAAAGATCCGTGCAACGCGATGATCCCCGATGACCTCAAAAACTGTATTCGTGCATAACTGTTGGACTTCGGCAATAACAGGCGCAAGCCATTTCATATCATCGCGGTGTGACCAAGTGCCGTGGTAACAAATGCGAACAATATCTGATATTGATGATGCTAATGATGTTGATGGCGATATCGAGGGAGTCTGAGATAAAAAAGGGGTTGAGAAGGGTGTATTTGCGGAAGAGCTGCGCTCATTATTTAATGTTGATAACCACTGACGTTCTAAGAGAGGGCCCGAAGCAACAGGGCGAATTAGTCGAGGATTCCATGCGGCATACTTTTTAGCCAAATAGGGGGTTGAAACCCACAATTCTGAGCATGAAGAAAGAATCAATTTGCGCTTAGATGTTGCTTTGCGCCATAGTCTAAATGCATAAGCTAAAGGAATACCAAGCAAAGACTTCCAATCCAGGAGGTCATCATCCATGAAGTAAAGATCAGAATGAAAATTATAAATATTCTTGGAATCTAAGTATCTTATAACTACATTTTTTTTGACAAAAGATTTTATGGCTATTTCTAATAAAAAATAATCACAAGTGGATTGTTCGGTAAGGTGAGAGCGTTTCATAAATCAATATGCCAAAAAATAGTCGTTATAAATATTCTTTGGATCATAAGTTATTGAATCTTGTAGTTCATAACTATGAGTATTACCATTTAGTAAAATTTTAATTATGCGAATATCACAAGATATAGCTATCAGAATTGAATGGCTCGCAGCAATATCCCATATGCATGTTCGACCAAAACGTGGGTAACAATCAATAGTTTGATCAGCAATTTGACATAATTTTAGAGAGCTTCCAATTGAATATTGTTGGAAGTTGGTATATTGAGATAGCCAAATATCCAGCTCAATTGATGGATGAGAGCGACTAGTGGCTACTTTAAAGTATTCGTTAAATAATTCAGGTGTAAAACGATAAACTCTTTTACTAAGCGTTGTTATGCCTTGATCAGTTTTTTTATAAGAATTACGATCGTCATTCCAATACATTACATTTAAGGCTGGTGCGTAGACTAGTCCAAAAACAGGAATCTCATCTGTAATGAGAGCTACGTTAATCGTAAATTCACCATTTTTATTTAAAAATTCTTTAGTTCCGTCTAATGGATCTATCGCCCAGTAGGATCTTGAGTTGTTAGAATTGAAAAGATTGCTGGACTCTTCACTCAGTATAGGTATATCTGGATAAAGAGAGCAAAGTGCGTTGCAAATTTTATGATGAGCTAAAAGATCAGCCTCTGTTAAGGGGGTCAAATCATTTTTTTCATAAATTTTATAGTCATTTGAAGCATATAGAAGCATCATTTCATGACCCACATCCTCTATCAAGCTTATCAAAAGCTGTATGTTGATCGAACTTATAGATAATGTCATCAAATAGAAATAAATATTTTTATAGAAACTATTGCCAAAATACCAGCTAAAGCCAAGCGAAGTATGAATCCAGGTAATTTTCCTGAAAGCTTTGCTCCCAGATATACAAATGGTATTGATCCAATTAATAAATACAAAAGTAACTTAAAATCTACATGCCCAATAATTAAATGACCTAGGCCAGCAAAAATTGCAAGCGGAATTGCGTGAACGATATCAGTGGCTATTAAGCGCGATGGTGTTAATCTAAGAGGATATAAATAGGTTAAAAAAACCGCACCGAGAGCGCCTGCCCCTATTGATGTAAGGCTCACCGTAAAGCCCAGTAAAGATCCAGCAAAAACCGTTAAGGGCAACTGGATTTTTTTAAATGCTTGCTCATTTTGAATGCGAAAATTCTTGGCAATGGCATTAAGATATTTTTGAATAATAATACCAATTGCTGTGAACAGCACCAATACGGCTATTAAATTTTTTAAGAAGTTTGTATCTAAATTGATCCAGTTATATTTCATCATTAAAATTGTTATTGCAGTCATTGGTAAGCTTCCAAACCATAATCTTTTGACAATAACCCAATCTATTAAACCTTCTTTTTGATGTACCTTTCCAGCGAATATTTTAGTAATTGCAGCAAACCATAAATCAGTGCCGATTGCAGTAGCCGGTGCAATTCCAAAAAATAACAATAGTATCGGTGTCATTAAGGCTCCACCGCCAACTCCTGTTAATCCAACCACGAAACCTGTCAAAGCTCCAGAAAAGATCAGGGGAAAATTAGCAAATATGTCCATGATCTTTTAAGAATTCAAAAATACTTTCCACAATTTCTGTTGTGCTACTGTTTGTTGTATCAATCACCAAATTAGCATTTATCGGAGGCTCATAAGGACTGTCAATTCCCGTAAAGTTACTTAAATTTCCCGAGCGGGCTTTTTTATAAAGGCCCTTAGGGTCACGGCTTTCGCAGACATTTAATGGGGTGTCAACAAATAATTCATAGAAAAAAGCATCCCCAATAGTGTTTCGCGCTAATTCTCTGTCGCGCCTAAACGGTGAAATAAATGAAGCAATTACAATCAGACCCGCATCTACCATGAGTCTAGCAACTTCAGATGCGCGGCGAATATTTTCGACTCTATCAACCTCTGTAAATCCCAGATCTTGATTAAGGCCGTGACGAATATTGTCACCATCTAAAATATAAGTATGCTTACCCAAAGAGTGTAATTTCTTTTCTAGAAGATTGGCAATAGTAGATTTACCAGAGCCCGATAGCCCTGTCATCCATATACAGCAGGCTTTTTGATTTTTAATTGAAGCCCGAGAGCCAGCGGTAATTTCTAGATTCTGCCATTGAATATTTTGAGATCTTCTCAAAGCGTGAGAAATCATTCCAGCTCCAACAGTATCAAAACTAATTGGGTCAATGAGAATAAATCCACCTAGATTTCGATTGGATTGATAAGAGGTAAATGCAATATTTGAATTGGTAGTGATGTTAACCATACCAATTGCATTAATTTTTAGTGTATTTGCAGCATTATGCTGTCCAGTGTTAACGTCTATTTCATATTTAATTTTACTTATAGTCGCTTTGGTCTCTTTGCTATGAATTTTTAAGATGTACTGTCTGCCAGGAATAAGCTCTGACTCTGACATCCAAATTAATTGACTTTCAAATTGGTCTGCTACTTCAATAGGTGAATCTGTGCCGCATATAATGTCGCCCGTGCTGATATCAATTTCATTGTTTAATCTAATAGAAATTGCGTTGCCTGTTGAAGCAGAATCTACCTCACCAAAGTCTTTGATGATGGCTTTAACAGTAGTTTGCTCTCGAGACGGAAGTATTTGTACCGTATCACTGGGTTTGATATTACCAGTAATAACATTTCCGCAGTAAGCCCTAAAATCTTGATGTGGCCGATTAACTAATTGCACCGGCATGGAAAATGGAGTGTTGAGTTCCTCTACGGAATGGATGTCAATCTCATCGAGGAAATTTAGTAGAGTAGGTCCATGATACCAAGACATCTTCTTGCTTAATTCAGAAAAATTATCACCATCTGTTGAGCATAATGGGATGATCTGTAGGTTAGAAAAGGGAAGTTGTGCTGTAAATTCCCTATAAGTCTCAGATATTTCTTGAAAAATAGATTCAGAGAAATTTACCAAGTCCATTTTGTTTATTGCTAGTAGGATTTGCTTAATTCCCATCATTGAGGCGATTCGGCTGTGGCGCTTAGTTTGAGTCAAAATTCCCTTGCGTGCATCTACTAAAATGATGGCTAAGCTAGCATTTGAAGCACCTGTCGCCATATTTCTGGTGTATTGTTCATGGCCCGGAGTATCAATTGCTATATAGCTGCGCTGATGAGTTGAAAAATATCTATAAGCGACATCAATCGTAATGCCTTGCTCTCTTTCCGCTAGCAGGCCATCAACTAAAAGAGCAAAATCCAGCTTGTCGCCCCTGGTCCCAAATTGAGCCGATTCTTTTTTAAGAGTAACTAGTTGATCATCATAGATGCTTCCTGATTCGTAGAGCATGCGACCGATTAAACTTGACTTTCCATCATCAACACTTCCGCAGGTAATAAAACGTAAAGCTTCTTTTGTATTAAGGGACATTAAAAATACCCCTCTTGCTTTTTCTTTTCCATCGAGCCAACTGAATCACCATCGATTAATCTGCCCTGTCGCTCAGAAAATTTACTACTCAATGTTTCATCTATTAGTTTTTCAATCGTGTCAGCATCACTTTCTATAGCTGCGGTAAGGGGGTAGCAACCAAGAGTACGAAAACGTACTTTTTTAATTACTGCTTTTTCGCCTGGAAGAAACTCAAAGCGATTATCATCAACCATGATGAGTTGTCCATTGCGTTCCACTACTGGCCTTGGTTTCGCTAGATAGAGTTGTACGATGGGAATGTTTTCTCGAAGAATATATTCCCAAATATCAAGCTCAGTCCAGTCGGATAAAGGGAATACGCGAAGACTTTCGCCTTCATGTACATGAGTGTTATAGAGATTCCATAATTCAGGTCGTTGGCGCTTGGGATCCCAGACATGGCCCGAAGCTCGAAACGAGAAAATACGCTCTTTTGCGCGACTTTTCTCCTCATCACGACGAGCTCCGCCCAAAATAACATTGAAACCATATTGATTAAGAACTTGTTTGAGTGCCTGAGTTTTCATTACATCCGTGTGTACTGATGAGCCATGGGTAAATGGATTAATGCCTACAGCTATACCCTCGGGATTTGAGTAAGTGATTAAATTAAGTTTTAAAGACTTACAGGTTTCATCTCTAAATTGATACATTTCTTGAAATTTCCAACCAGTATCTACATGAACAACCGGAAAAGGGAGTGGGGCAGGGTAAAAAGCCTTGCGAGCTAAATGGAGCAAAACAGAGGAGTCCTTACCTATGGAGTAGAGGAGGCAGGATTTCTTATTTAGATTAGTACATTCTCTAATTATAGAAATTGATGAGTAGTCATTCATATTTAGGAACGTAATTAAAGTTAGAGTAAAAATTTATAAATATTAATGACATAAGATAATTTATTACCTGAGATATGATCTTGATAGAGTCAATAAAAAAATATATAAACTATGAAGAATGAAGGCGATTAAGAGCTCCGTAAGCTTTTAACATGAAATCTCTCTCTTTCAACAAGGTCTGAATTTGCTCATTGCCTGATATAACTTGTTGAAGTACGACCTCTATCTTTTCTTCAATTAAATGCTCTTTAGTTAATTTCCCCATCTTTGGAATAACTAAATGGTCAATTAAAAAAGGTTTTTCTGTAAAGCAACTGAGTAAGTTACACATAAACTGCTCGCGATTGACGTTAATATCTTCATAAAAAAATAACTTAAAGTCATCATGCAACTCATTAACAAGATGTATTAGTCTTATCTCGCTCTTTAAAATATATAGAGATCTAGAGTTCGCATATTTAAAGAGCTCCTCATCACTAAGATTTTTACCGGGAACGATTGGTTGATCTGAGTGCCAATTACCAGTTATTCCTGAATAGATATATGACTTAATTGTATCTAATGGATTCTGTCTAATTAAGAGAATTGCATCGTCAGATACCTTTGCTGATTCTATAAAAATTGGATTTGCTGTAATATTTTGCTCCCAATAGTCTGATGCAAAAACATGAGGGGTAATTTTTATTCCTTTTTTAGAGTCGCCTCCTTGTAATAAGAAAAAGACATATAATAAATAGGAACTTTTGTTAGTATAAATTCCTTTACTAAGTAGAAAATTATATCGATTAGGGGAAAACCACTCTTCGAATTTAATGCCGAGATTGCTGTTTACAAGTTCAGCACAAATACTTGATCCAGATCGCCCTGTTGTATAAATGTTAGGAAAATTTTTCTTAATGGAATAAGTCATAAATTAAGTATGCTTTGTTAAGTAGATTTTAATAGAAAAAATTTTCTTGAAATGTTAACTATAGTTGCCATTTAATGTTGCGCCTAAGGATTTTTGCTGGGTTTCCAGCAATTATTGAATTAGATTCGCAAGGGGTTGATTTAGTCACAACACTTCTAGCGCCGACAATACAACCGTCATGTATTTGAGCCCCTTTAAGAATAAGTGATTGATCCCCAAACCATACATAATTACCAATTGTTATATTTTGGCCATGATTAATTCTTGTATTTGTATCTAAAGATATAATTTTGTGCATGTCGCTCGACCACATCGAAACATTTGACCATAGACAGTTGGCACCGATCAAAATTTTTGATGGCTCATGAGCGGCTATATATACGTTTCCATTCATAAGTTGTTCTGGTCCAATAATGAGCTCGGCATCGTCGCCCAAATGAATTCTTAGTGTGCTGTTTAAAACTTTAATCCCCAAAATTTTAATAATCGAATTTTTCCCACAAGTTATATGAATTTTATGCATAAACTGTTCACTTGTAGATTCGATGTGTATGGAAGAGTTCTCACCAATATTAAAAAGATTTTGTTTGTTCATGAATTATTCTCAAATGTTAAGGTTTTAGAGAATGCGTGGCTCTGTTAGTGAGGGAAGACGGGGCGTCTCTTATAATAAAAATGATGTGTATCAAATCTTTGTTTTGAAATTTATATAAAGCTAACATTTTTTTCCTTAGAGTCTACGAATTGAGCACCGTAAACAACTGCTCTAGCTAGACTAAAAAATTCAGAGTCTAATGGGAGATGGTCTAAAAAATTATACTGAGGTAGTTTTTCTAAATTATCTGAATTGAAGGCATAAGTTTTTGATTTAGTGAGAGCATTATGAGCAACATTCTCCACTACAGTTTTTGATTTGGTATCAAAAAGTAAGTTTTGTAATTGTAAAAATTTTAAGGCATCATCAGACCATAACTTTAAATATTTAGAGAAAATCATGTAAGAATCAGTCCCCAAAATTTTTACGTTGCAATAAATTAATGATCTAAATTTTTGTGAAATTTCAAATGTAGGATTCGCATGATCGTTAATATCGAGTAGAAATCGCTCAAGCAAACTATTGTCAATATTTGATGCGGGAGAATATAGGTTTTGGTAGCAAAAATTTTTTGTTTGAAAGCAAAGTAGGTTTTGATATAAAGAATTTATAAGGTTGACCGATGAATTTATTTTGCTATAGGTTTGATTATTTGTTAATTTATTTACTAAGGATTCGTCAACGCAGCCTAAAAAATCTATTAGTACATTATTTTTTGAATATTCAAGACAATTGAATTTATTAAACTTTGCATCTGTGATCCATGGACCCAATGTTGTTGATAAAAAGCCAGTTTTGTTAGCAATTGCTGACTCTAAAAATTCAATCCAATCTTCGCTTTTTGATTTGTTATTTTGCTGCCAAGTTGAGAGTATCCATTCATCTATATTTCTAAGAGTTACTATAATATCAATATCAATTTTTTCTAATGAAGCTTTACTATAAATTAAATCAACTGATTTTTTTGGCAAATAAATTAAATTTTCAGAAGATATTACTTTAGTTTTATGATTTTTTATTTTTTTTAATAGGAAGTTAATCTCTGAATCAAAATTAATATCTTTGCTCGAACTTAATTCATTTTCGAATAACTCTAGCTTTTGAGTTATTCGAATAGTTTCAAATAATTCTTGCCTGTCAAAAACTGCAATTCCATTATCCTCAAATGCAGCTTGATTTTTAATTAGTAATTCTTGTAGTGCTGTGGTTCCAGTTTTTGGATAGCCAATATGTATTTTAACTTTATTTTTCATAATAATAGTATTTTATTTTATAAAAAACTGTGCTTCAATATGTGCCGAATAAATATCGTCAACGGGGATTTTATTAAGAAATCTCTCAAGTCCCTGAAATAATAAAATATCCGGTTTATAAACTTCAACCGCATCACTTGGAATTATTGGCGAATGAAGAAAAGTTGTTTTTTTAAAAATTCTAGAAAGCCAAAATGTTAGATAGGTTGAGGAATCACCAATTCCGGAAAAAGAATTACCAATTATTAACAAGTGAAGCGGAACATTTGCATCATTATTCTCATAAATTACTTTCCTACCTAATTTTCCTTCATAAGGACTCTGGCCCCCTGAGTCAAATTTCTTTGTAGGCTTAGGTAAATCTATAGTTAATTTTCTATCTATAGACTCCGTTAATAAATTACTGCTAAATTTTTGGCTTAAATCACCATACATAATTCTAGATTCGGTAAATGTTATTTTCGGTACAATTTCTTTTATTCCAAGACGTTTGAGAATGTCGTTAACTGTCATTAGACACCCAAATTCACTCCAGTGAGAGTCAACAAGGCGCCATGGTATTTCTTTATCCCTAATTTCTTTACTTGATTTTGCTATAAGTGAATCAGAAAATAGAGTGTCTGAACCAAGACTTTGTCTCAGAGAAGCCCAAGCTAGTGTTGGAGAGAAGTTTAATTTAAGCGGGTAAAGATCTGGCATGCAAGATTCTTTATTTGGAACGAACAAGGAAATAAAATTGGTGTTCTTTGAGAGTTTTTTATATCGCTTGGCAGTTAATTCGGCCCATAAGATGCCATTTTCATTTTGCTTACTTTCATTGTAGGAGTCATAGTTATTATTGCTGCCCTGAAAAATAAACAAATAATCATCAAGTCCTAAGATGCAAGATCTATCTGTTGATATGTCCCCAATATGAAGGTTTTTGAAAGCCTCATTAGCCTTGATTGGTCTAATATTACTATTCATTTAGATATGTCCAAGTTGTACTCATGTCTGATAATTTATGTTTTAATGTTTTTAGCTTATTTTTGTAGGAGTAGAAAATCTCTCTATATAAGCTTTCATCAATTTCCATTCTTTCCAGCGCCCTTAAACCTTCATTTTGAACTTTTGTGAAGTGACAGAATACTAGAGGATCATCATTAGCTAAAATCCTACCTCCATGAAAACTTAAAATTCTTTGAGATAAATTCCATGTGGCAACGTTATAGCCAGAAGATCTTATAATTTTTAAATTTTCAAAGATAACGGGAGCAAAATCAAAGAACTTTTGATCAGTAAACAAGCCAATTTCAGGCTTTGATAGACAAAATTTATAGCATCTTTCAGCCCACCATTCAGCCATGGCATAACCTTGATGTGAGGTTTTTACTGAGATGAAACCAAGATTGAAAATACCGAATTTAAATGAATCTAATTCGGCATATATACCAACATAGGAATCAGTTGCTGGTTTTAGCTGATGAGGTGTAAGTGCAATATTCCAGTTTTCATTGGATTCATAAATCTCCTTAAGGGGTCCGAAAAGATAAGTATCAGGATCCATGTAGGTGACGGTAGAGTATTCGTCTAAGAGTTTCATTAGCGCAAAAGGTTTGACAGCAGTGCATGCCTCAACTACGCTTAGCTTTCTAATCCAAGATTCAAAATCTAAAATTCCAAGGGTGTTTGCCAACAAAACTCTATCAAATTTATCAAAATAAATTGCTTCTTCATCTGCAATCTCATCTACAACCAAAGCAATAACATCAATTTTGTTGCCATAAACTGCTTTTATAGAATTCAATAAAAGCATTGCTTGTGGTAGGTAGTATTTATTAAAGGATGTGTATATACAATTTTTATTTTTCATTTTATTGGGTGAAAATTTTTGATAAATTTTTATTAAATTGAATCGAGGCAATCTTATTTTTTGATTCATTTAAGCTGTTTAGTAAAAAGTCTTTATCGCTTAACTTTATTAAACAATCATTTAATGACGAGAATGTGAATCCTACTTTGTTGGCTTCAATAAAGTCCGCTATATTTCCTGAATTTTTGTTTGCAATAAGAGCAGCCCCACCTTCAGTAACTTCATAAGCAACATAATTAAAAGTTTCAGACCAATAAGAACCCATAAAAACAAAATCAATTTTATTTTCTTTAATATGTTTTGACATTTGAGAGGTGTCGTTAAGTATGGAAGTTTTTACGAAATTAATTGACTTGTGCTCAGAGGGATACCTGCCCAAGTGATAAAACTCAAGAAATGGATTGCTTGTAGATTGCCTAATAATTTCAAGAAAGTGGAAAAAGCCTTTGTGTGGAACGGGCTCACCGCAAAAGGCTATTCTTAAATGGCTTTTTTGTTCCTTTTGAACAAGAGCTTTAGTGGTTTTTTTGTTAGCATTAATAACTTTTGGTGAAATATGTGGAGACAGTACGATTTGTGCTTCATAATTTACACATGATTTTTTGTATACTTGAAGTGCTGCATTTGATGGAAAAACTAAGGTAAATGGTATAGTTTGAAAGAGAGACTCAAATTGGCTGAGATGTTTGTCTCTATCTGTTGAATGTGAACAAATTTTGCATTGAGATGAGTTTGGTGAGGGTGCACCACAGCTCTCAACAAAGTTTCTTAAGAGTCTAAATTCTTTACATAAAAAATGATAATCATGAATATAAAAGTAATTGCTAGTGAATTTACTTTTAAATGTATTTTTAAGGCTCTCTAAATTCCAGCCTAAGAATGAATGTATGACTAAAGTATTTAGTATTGTTGTAAATTTATCGCGTAGATTAAATAAAACTTCAGATAGCTCTGATAGGCTAAAAACCCCTAATTTTTGGTTATCTAAATTAACGCTAATTAGGGTAATCGACGCAGGTTCTATTGTCAGCTTATTTTTTGTTTCAATGGGGCTTAGGTGTAAATATTTATAGCCTTGTTTCATAGCTTCGGAGCATTCATTTCTTATGAATAACTGGATACCCCCGGTTGATTGAAGGTAATTATCATGACTTATGCTGAGAATTATCCCATTGTGTGGCCCATGCAACTCTTGTAGTAATCGACTTTTTTGTCCAAATTTATGTTGACTGAGAGTGAGAGATGTTGAATCCATATCAAAGTCTGGAATATGCTCTAAGAGCTTATCTTTTATGGGATTAAATGGTCGCGGCTTTCTTTCCTCTTTGATGCCTTCATTTAAGTAGTGCACAAAAGGATTAATTTTTAAATCATCTACATCTTTATTGGAATTTAAGTAATAAAGTGTTTCAAAATCAACTGACGGGTCTCTACCTTCTTTCCATCCAATTTCGCAATAATGAATTAGTGCATCTTCAACGTCACATAAGTCTGGATAATATGCTCTGTAAAATGCACCATCAAACTTCGACTTCATAGTCTCGCAATTCCAGCAATTAGAGTGCCCTCGATCGTTTAGAGCAAGTAGATCAAATATTTTTTCAAAATCAGATATTCCATTACTTTTGCACTTTTCAATAAAGAGTAAAAAAGGAGGTACGTCTTTATATTCCTGAATTAGATTTTTGGGGGCCATTGAATTTTTAAACCACTTATTTGGTTTTCGTGACTCCCTCCATCCTATTCTTAAAAAATGACTGAGCGGATCCTCTCCCGATTTATTAACATCTGGGTATTCTGAAGAGTAAAAATCTCCATCAAAAAATTTTTCAATTAGATTTTCTAATGATATTTCTGCAATATTTAAATTGTTTGAGTTTTTCATATTTTATTAAGTTAAATGTAATTTTTTGTTCAGTAAGTTTTGTTATTTATGGTATCTAAATATTGATTATCTGACAGCCATTTTCTTTTGATAAATTGGCTCTCTAATATGTTTAATTCATTTGAAAAATTATTATTTTTTCTGCTTTTACTCTCATGGTGATGCAGCTCAGAATATGGTGTCCACACAATTTGATATCCCCTGCAAAAAATTTTTAAACAAATATCTACATCATTAAATTCGATTGGTAAATTTTTTTCATCAAACCCCTGAACCTCATTAATTTTTTCTTTTTTAATGAGAAGAGTGGCTGCTGTAACGGCTTTCATATTTCTAATTGAGCTCAAATAATTAAAATAATCATTTTGTTTAGACTTTTTAAGTCCTTTAAAGGCATGATCAGCCACTCCATGCATTCCAATTACTACTCCGGCATGCTGAATAGTTCCATCTGGGTAATACAGCATTGCACCAACTGCACCGATTTCAGGCCTTATTGCATGGCTAACCATCTCTGTGAGCCAGTTTGGAGTAATTACCTCAGTGTCGTTATTAATTAGGCCTAAGACTTCACCTCTGGCTTGGGTAGCTGCATAATTATTTATTGCGGAGTAATTAAAAGGTTTGTTGTACTTCAGAATCCTGATATTTTGATAATTCTTATCAAGGCTCTGCATGTATTGCAGAGCCTTTGGCTCAGACGATTGATTGTCAACAATAAGAATCTCATAATTCTTATACGTTGTTTTTTTCAGAATGGAGTCAACGCATGTTTTTAAAATATCGTAACCATCACGCGTTGGGATGATCAGGCTTACCAGCGGATCTGGTTTTGGAATGCTCCAGTGATGTCGATATAGCTTTGGTTTAATTTGCGTAACCGTAGCATTTCTTTTTTGATCTTTAAAGAATTGCTTAATTAATGCCAAGCCTTGCTTACTTTGCTTTTCTTCATCAATCTTGTTAGGCTTAAGCTCAATCAGCTTATTTATTCTGAGATCAAGCTTTATCTTGACTCTTTCGTGATAAAGAATTTGTGGAATATGTTTTATTGGACTTTGCTTGCCTAATAGTTTTGTATTGGGTCGATCTAATCTGATCAGGTTTCCAATGGCATTAAGATTTAATGCGTAACCATATGCTGATCCAAATCGTGTATCCCAACCCCCCAATTTTTTCAGAAGAGTTTTCCTTAATAGAACCAAGTTGTTAATATAGTTTTGGCAATAAAGGAGGTCCGGACTTAGGTCGGGTTTGAAAAAAGGCTTAAATCGCTGACCCAGTAAATCAATGTGGTCATGGTCTGTATAGATGAATTGCGCCTTTGAGTTTTCAGCAATACATTTTAGTAATTCATAGCTGGTGTGAGATGCCAGCATATCGCCTGCTTGAATTACAGCTATAAACTGACCCGTGGCCTTTTCAAGTCCAGAGTTACAAGCTGCTGCTGCGTTCTTTGAGTTGCTGACTATTACTTTTAACTGTTTTGAAATTTGGCTGACTAATTCAGAATTTTTTAGAGTTTGTTCATCAAGTATTGGCTTTACTTTATTTAAAAGTGATCGTTCAACAATAACTACTAACTCCCAGTTAGGGATGGATTGCTTGAAAACTGAATCAATTGTTTGCCTTAAATACCTCAACGCACAACTCGTGTCAGTGAGTCTGACGCCAGTTTCTTGAGTTATTGGTAGTAGGTAGCTTAGTTTCATTTCTTAATGCTGATGGATGGTCTCTATTCGAATTAACGATTCTTCATTTTCCAAAGTTGTAAATTTCTTAATTGCTCTGCCCGGCTAGGGATTTGTTTGTTTTCAATTTGCTTGATGTAATACTCATACTCCCTGAATGGATTTTTATTTTTCTGAAATAGAGAGTCATATCGACCCCATAAGACATCAAATTCATCCTGTTTCAATTCATCATGCTTTTTGATGTCAAACTGTCTACCAATTTTGTTAAACATACGACTTAGAAAGAAATTCTTCGTCAATCTTGCAAGACGCAGGTGATAGATATTGTTAGGCTGAATTTGTTCAGATAAATTGGCCGCAAGTTTTGAGTTGCTCTCTAAATAGATAAGTCTTTTACATATGCGATGTGAACGGGCTTTTAATTCAAAAACCTGACTCTTTTTTATGCCGTCAGTCTGTAGATCGAACGATAGTTGCGAGCTAAAAGAAGAAGTGTTGATTCCAACTTCCAGCATGTAATAACCAGCCGGAATTTCATCTTTTGAAATAAGCTTTTGTTTTGTAAAAGCAAAGTCTTCTTTTTTGAATTCCCACTGAAGCTGCCGTAATGGCAGTCGATCGCGATAGCGATAAAACATCTTCACATCTAAAGTGTTCAAACCATTTTCGGCAATGCTTTGGAAGAATCGTTTGAATTTCGAATCTTGGATGGGTAAATTTAACCCAGCATTTTTTGGGTTTTCAATGATTTGACTTAATAGCTTCTGATCTTCCGGACCCCATTTAAAAGCTGAGAACCTTCCCTTATCAACTTGCTCTGAAAGTGCCCAGTCAATCACTTTGCTCACAATATAGTTGTGAAATTTATTGGCTAGGCCTGATTCATTCTTTTGAATGGTTTTTGGATTTGATGACATATTAAGTATTTAAATTTATTTGTTGATATTTCCGACGTTCACAATTGGGTAGACCACAGAGACCACAATGTTCAAGAACTTTTGTAGTTCAGCTGCTGGTGCACTTGAAACATAAATGACATCCTGATGTTTGATATTGAAGTTCTGAGCCACAAAGAAAGTTGCTGGGTTGTTCATGTCAACCCTGTAAACCACGGGAACTTTTCCGTCACTGGTCAATACTTTTGGTTTTTGATCTTTGGGCAGGGTGCTTGGATCTTCGAATCTGAAAATAAATAATCCCTTGGCATCCGCCCGGTTGTCTTGAAGGCCACCGATTCTTCCAAGAGCCTGTGTTAATGAGATGCCTTGAGCTTCAAAGTTAATCTCATCATTCTTACCAGTGGCACCCAAAACAGTAAAACTGTAGGGTTGATAGAAGGCAGTTAGCACATCTCCTGGTGCAAGATGAATGTTTTGTTTTGGATCTTGTATCACCTTCTCAAGTGCGATGGTTTGTACTTGAGAGTTTCTAGATAGCTGAATAGTGATCTTGTTAATGGGTTGTTTTACTCCGCCAGCTGAAGCAATGGCATCTAAAAGCTTCTCTCTTTTTGGTGTTAGTGGCATCAAGACACTATTTCCAACTTCTCCGACGATGGTCACGTTTGATGTCGTATTACGAGTCATTCGAACCATTACTTGAGGATAGTTGGCTTTACCCCTGATGGCATCGGTGATCGTTTTCTCTATTTCAGAGAGCGTTTTTCCAGAGACCATTAAGGGGCCTGCAAATGGAATATTGATCACGCCTTCAGCGTTGACCATTTGCTCGGGTATGGTTGAGCTTCTGGATGTGCTACCACTAGACATGCCTTGAAGACCAGTGATGCTTGGTCCTGAGCTAAATAATAGGGCAGGGCTGGCTTCCCAAATGCTGACTTCCAAAGCATCCCCTGGTTTCACTACATAGCTATGCGCAGCTTGATTGGCAAAGACCTCTGAAAATAATTGCTTCTTGTCTGTTTCTTGGATTCTTTGTGTGACTTCTGAGTTGATGTCAATCAACTCAATGATGTTGGTTTCATTGGATTTATCAGTGGCGGTATTTACATCTTTAAAGCTTGGGCCGGATGAAGGTAACCAGTGATTCAGTGAGCCACAAGCTGTTAGTGACAATAGAGTTATGGCTAATAGACTAAATTTTAGAGTTTTGTTTTTTTTATCTGGATGCATATCAGTATTTTTTAAAATCATTGCAAAGCTCCTTGGTAGAAGCTAAAGGCAGCATCTAAATTATCAAAGTGGTGTAATTTCTTATCACTCAACACAAATGCTTTGTTGCAGATTTGCTTGATCGTTGCAGGATTGTGCGACACCAAAATAATAGAGCGGTCTTTACTTTTAATTGTGAGTTCTTCATGACATCTCGCTCTAAAGCGATCATCGCCAACTGATAAAACTTCGTCAATCAAGAAACAATCAAAATCAATTGCTAGACTTAAAGCAAAAGCTAAACGTCCTCGCATACCAGATGAATAGGTCTTTGCGGGTTCAGAAAGGTAAGAACCCAACTCAGAAAAATCTTTCACGTACTCTAATACGTCTGCGTAATTGGCGTTGTAAAGACGACTGATAAATCGAATATTGTCTAAGCCAGTCAAGCTGCCCTGGAATCCGCCTGACAAAGCCAGTGGCCAAGAAATTGACATGCCTTTTTCAATCACACCTTCATCTGGTGTGGCTATACCGCCTAAAATCCTGACCAAGGTTGATTTACCGGATCCATTGCGACCCAAAATGCCTACCTTTTCACCTTTGTTAATTTCAAGATTAACGTTGGTAAAAACCGTATTCCACCCATGTTGGGTTTCAAATTTCTTCGAAATATTATGTAACCGAATCATTGATAGGCCCCTATGACTCTTCCAAATTGCGTCGTATTTTTCGAGTAAGTACTAAACCTACGAAGGTCAGTACTAAATTACAACTCATCAAATAAAAGACCGAATAAATAGCATTTACTTCCCCACCAAAGTATCCTTCGCGAAGCATCTCAACCGCATGAACCATCGGGGACCATAAGAGAATCTCTTGGACAGTTGGTGGTAACCAACTAACCATGCTAAAAGCACCTGTAAATGGCAGTGTTAAATACATCAGTACATGCCAAACACGATCAAAGACTTCTGATGTCTCTCCCGCATAGGCGGCGATCATGCCAGCCGCAATCGCAAACCAAATGAGTAATGCCCAGGCAAGAACTGTTTTAAGTGGATCAATAGGCAAACTTATCAAACCAACAGCAGTAAAGGCGAACGATAGGAAAATAAAAGAAATGCTAATGCCTGCTGCTTCAAGAAAAGCGCGGGACAGAATTAAATCCAATATCTTTACTTGGCTGTGATACAACAAACCCTTATTAGCAGAGCTGGTATTGGCCAAACGGCCAACCATATTGCGCCAAAGAACAATTGCTGAGTAACCAGTTAATGCAAAACCTGCCACCGGAATGATTCCTTTAGACATGCCAGTAAAAGACCATAAGATGGTGATGCCAATTGAGAACATCATGGGCTCTATGAATAACCATAAAAAGCCGACGTTATGACGACCGTAACGAGTAATGATTTCTCGCATGATAAGAGCCCAGATCACTCGCGCTTGAACTTTTATTGAATTGCTCTTACTTGTATCTAAAGAAGGATTCATCAGGCGTGATGCTCCTTAATGCCTGAAATCATCAAACTCAATACACCCCAAGCGATCAAACCTAAAATGAAAGTTGTAAAAATACCTTTGATTCTTCTTGGTTCCATCGCTTTATCAGGTTGACTGGCCTGTACCACTCGCTCAATATAGAGTTGTTTTCTAAGAGCTTCAGCTCTTGCTTGCTCTAAGGAGGCTAGAGCAGTTGCAAGTTGCTTATCAGCAAAGTCGCGCTCTAATGCCAGGCTTTGTAACTTAGAAACTTGTTTTTCAGGCTCATGATTAGTGTTTTGACTGCGCATCTTGGTGAGCTCTTGAGAAATCGTCTCTAATTTATTTTTAGCAATACTAACTTCACTGTTTGCAGTTTTGATTAAATCCTGTCTCGCTCTTTCATTGAGTCTATTGACCAAGGCTTCACTCATATCCACTAAGCGTTGATTGATTTTGGCGGCATCTTCGGCCGTATACGCTCGGACAATTAAAGTGGAAATAGATGAGCTACCATCAACTTGAACACCAATGTGCTCTTGGTAATATCCATGGAATCTTTCTAAACTGTTGTCCCAGAATTTAAGACCTGGATACCTATTGAAAACATCAATACTTGATTGAGAGTAGATGTCTTTTATCTTAATTTCTTGATTAAGGGTATTGAGTGCATCACGAGATGTGATGTAGTCACGGACGCTGTATGAATCGTCATCAGATTTTGAAAATCCAATTTTTCCAAATACATCACCCATTGTAAGAGGTGATGATTTTTGAGGTGAGCGAACCACAAACTTTGACTCTGTGATGTAAACATCAGAAGCTATGGGTCCAAAATAAAGAATGGATAGTGCAGTAGGTACAACAACAGTTGCTAAAAAAAGCTTATTTGTCCAAATATGATTAGAGAATATTGAACTAATTAATTGCTTTAAATTTTCTTTATATTGACCTAGCAATAAACAGTGCTCTTTAGATAATTTCATTACTTATTTTTCTTTTTGATATAGATTTTTACCAGGTCAATTAAAACTTCAATCTCAGCAGGGGATAGTTTTTCTGTTAATCTAAGAAGCTCTGAGGTTGGATGATGAACTCCATTTGTTACATGACCATTCAGTGACTGATGGTTATATTGATTTGAGTCCAGCTGTCCCAAGGATGGGTCTATTTGAAGCCATGCACATAAGACTCTTAATCTGGCAGCATGAGGGAGTGCCTTACCTCTTATCCACTTTCGAGCAGTTTCGATTGAAATTGGCTCTACATCTCTGGCAAGAAGTGAAAAATCTCTCGCGAAGACAGCGCAACTTGGTATCTTTCCGTAGCGCTCTCTTAGTTTGTTTTGGAGATGAAGAGAAAAGTTATTTTTTAGATCCTGCATGCTTTCGTATTGTTACTTATTATTTCTAGAAATTTACAATAAAAGTTGTAATTACCCCCCCCCAACTGCGTCATTAAAGCAACTTATATTGTATTTTTATTGCTGTATTTCTCTTGCTTCGAGGGGATTCCCACTCGACTGAGATCTGATTGAAAATTCATTTTTAATGCATTACTGGCTCTCTCGATGAGCTCATCTAAATCTCCAGAGGCAACTGAGACGCTAACTAACTCTAAAACGCTCAATAATTCTTGAGTATTTTGGACATGAATAACTGTTTTGCCCGGTTTTAGCTCAAGACATTTCGATCCATATTTAATGGTTACACAAACTTTTCCATCAATATTTGTGAACCACCAGGGTTTTAATCTTTTTGGCATGTGCATCCGTCTTGAAATGCCGTTCACGTCTTTGACGGTTTTAAGCTTATTCACTACAAATTCAGATCTATTTTCTTGACTTTTTAGGAGCTGAATTTGCTCCCATATTCTTGCTATCAACTTATTTCTTCGTTGAAGAATAGCTGGTTGCCTATTTGGTTTTAAATCGTTTCCAAATTTAAGCTCATCTATCGTTGCCATATATCCTCCTTAAAAAGGTAATACAAACAATATGACCTCAGAGCAGTCTTGGACAACCTAAATCTCCAATTAGCGAAAAACACCAAATTTATACCCATAAATTAATGGTTTTTCTTTGCCTTTGCTAAATAAAGCTATGAAGACAATGGAATATCAGGCTCAAAAAGCTGAAAAAATATGGTTAGATGAAATGGGTATTAGTACTACTCAATTAGATCAAGCTGATATTTGGGAACTTAAAGCTTTGCAAAAAGCCCGATTTTTATTAAAAAAACACTCTGAATCATTGACCGATGAGCAGCACGCAGCTTTGATGAGCTATTGTCAATTGATGTTCCATCCCAATACACGAAAGAAGCTCACCAAGAACCAAACCTATCAAATATTCAATTTAGATAAGAAACTTAAAAGAGCAGATTTTTCAAAACAAAGAAAACAAAAAAGACTTAAACAATCATTTAGACAGGCAGTACTCTAAGCATCGGTATTTACAAGCAGATACGTCACTGCTGAACAAAGGACTAAAACGCGGGTTGAAATATGACGGCTAATGACCCCGCTCTCTAAAATGGTTCGCCCTATAGGACTATTTGAATATGGAGAAAGTGCCGCACAGTTCCTTGCCAGGCAAATCAATGCTGAAGCGAGTTGTAAGTTTTAATACGATTGTCTTGCATAAAACTGTTGTAGGGCGTGTACCGGCGGAAGCAGGGCACGATGCGAGGGTGAATAGTTTTTGAAAGATAAAAGCTATAGCCGTCGTGCACTTCAAAAGCAGAGATATCTAAAACAAAAGAGGTGCTGAGTAAAAGCGAAAGCTTTTACGATGGCGCTAGATAGCAACGAAGTTGCTGGCTAATTGATGTTTGTGGATATCAAGATTGCCTAGATGAGAGCCTAAATGCACGTTTCTAGCTAAAAACACCTCAAAAAAGCCCTACAAAAGCAGCAATAGCTCCAATGGGTATCGAGCTAGCTGGCTAAATAAATTCAAGCACATGTGTTGGATTTGATGCATCAAACCAATTGATTGCTTATTCGTGGCGAAAAAGCGACAAATATAAATGATTTAAAAACACCAAAGAAAATTTACATATTAATTGGTGCCTTAATAGAATCAATGACTTAGCCCTTCTGTTGATTCAAGTTTTAATGGCATTAAATGGCAAAAATCAGGGATTATTAGGCAAATATTGGTCGACCTTTAGCTTAATCGACAACACACTACATATAGGCATATTAAAAACAGGAGTAGATCATGGCGCAAGCAAAGACTTTAACGAAGAATGAAATTGATCAGGTTTTAGCGTATTTAGAGAAACGTAAATATTCTGAACGTAATCGAGCCATGTTTTTCATGAGCTTGTGGGCGGCTTGCCGGGTAGGAGAGATAGCCGCATTAAAAATGGGGGATGTGGTGAATCCAGATGGATCAATTAAAGGGGAAGTTCGATTAAGTGCCAGTCAAACCAAAGGTGGTCAGCCAAGAACTGTATTCTTGCCTAAGAAGTTACAAGAAGAATTAGAGAAATATTTAGTTACTAGGTTTATACGCAACCCAGAAGTGCCATTCTTTCATACAGCTAATCGTCTTGGCTTTACCGCTAATACCTTAACTCAGCATTTCTTTTGGATGTATCGTAATGCAGGTATTGAGGCAAGCTCACACAGTGGCCGCAGGTCAAGAATTACCGAACTGGCGCAGGCTGGAATCGGCGTAAGAACACTGGCAGCGATCGCCGGCCACCGTAGTATTATCGTAACCCAACGCTATATAGACGTTAATCCCGCAATGATCCGAAATGCTGTTGAATTAGTCTAGTTTTTTTATTGGATTTTTAGCCCACTGATATGGGGCAATCCATCTGAATTTTTCCCAACGTTGCAATAGTTTTTCATTGGCGCCATCGGGTTTCTGGCATGTGAAACCAAGTTCTTTGAGTAATCGCATCACTTGTGTGGGACTTAGTTCACGTTGAAATTCCAATTTAATTAATTTTGACAGGCTCACAAGTGTCCACTTATCAGACTCCATGCCATTAGCAAGGCCTCCGCGTCGAACCATACTTGAAAACTTCTTAAGCATCCTTAGTGTAAGAGTCTGAGGGCGACCCAAAGGTTTGCTTTTCCAAGAGTTTTGCCCATTCAACAGATAGTCTTTTTTCCAGTTAGCAACCGTCTGTTTTCTCACCCCCAATTTCTTGGCAATTTCACTCAATCCGAGACCTTTTTTAATTAATTTAATCCCGGAATGGCGCCGCATTTCTAGTCTATTAAATTTTCTTTTATAGGTTTTCGGCATCTTAATAGTCGGATAGCAGTCTTTAGTGCGTCAGTTGTTTTTGCAATGAATAGCCCTATAGACACTATACAGCATGGGTTTGAAAAAAATGACAATCTAGTCAACTACTTGATTTCTTTCTTTGTGACGGTAAAACAGCTTGAAAAACTTTTACAGTGACGTACCAGCTGAGAAATCTACTGGTTAATTTTTATAACTTAACTGAAAGGAAAAGAGATGAGTCAAATGACTGACAATCTTGATCCCGAATCTCGGGAAAAATTGCTTAAAGGATTAAGCGCAAAGGGTATCACAACTAATGTGGTTGTGGTGAGTGAGTTGGTTTCTGAGGCAAAGGAAACAGCCGAAGAAATCACCTCAAATATGATGAATATGCTGATGTCATCAGGTACTAAGAAAAAGCAAGGGTATCTAAAAGATACTACTGTTAAAGCTGAGGTGGATGGGCTTCTGAATTCGTGTGAGTCAATCCACAAGATTTATCTTGAATACAAGGATGTATATGTCAATCGAGGCCATGACGCTTTGTATGGTGTTCTATCTGACATCTATGGTCTTGGAAGAAAGATTGAAGGCAGCCCACATCAAGACTTTGTTCTTGAGCAAATGCGTAATTTTTTGAAAGAAAAATTAGGTATCAAGTTGAGCTCTAAATCTAGCCCGATGTCAATTTTGGTTCGATTTGTCATGAGAGCTGACAAGCTAGAAGCTTCTCGATATGGCAAGGTCTTAACAGTAGCTCTTGCGACTAATATACCGCCTGAAGGATTTATCAATTTTGTAAAAGAAAGGGGTGGTGTTTCAGGTTTGTATCAGACCAGCTCAGAAGCGGCAGAGCGTGAAAAACTTACTCAAACAGCCTATGCAAGAGTTGAGTATGTGCGAAAGATGCATCACTTAATGTCCTATCAACCAATGGCAGTTTTGGAGTACACGGGGCCTGTGGTGCAGCATAGACAGGATAAAGAAGGTGCAAAAGATGCATCAAGTTTCTGCTATTTCGTGGCTACTCAGACTCACGGTAATAAGTTCAATATTGTCAGTGCACACGATTTTGATGGTGATTTTGAAGATCAAATCCTCAAGCAAATTGCAAAAAATTTGCCATCGGAAACGGATGTGGTTGAAGCATCAATTCGTTCTTATATGAAAATTTTGGCGAAAGACGAAAAAATTCCTCAATCAATTCGTGACTCTTTGAAAGATTCTTTAGCGAAGCCACTATTTGAAGCTCAACAAAAGAAGTCGAAAAAATCGTCCGGTAAAAAAGAGGATGTGGTTGACGTTGAATCCAAGAGTGAGACAAGCTCATAGGTGATCTGATGCTTTATTACGTTTGCAATAGTGCCGAACTTCCACTAGCAGCTAAGCCTAAAGAGGGATTACCCAAATACCTTTCACGTTTTGCCGATGAACTACTTCTAGATGCTGAGATCATGACACGACGAAGTGTCTATGAATTTTATGCAATTAGAGGAGATCACCCAGCAGGCATGAAGATTGCCATGGAAAATTTGCCATATTTCATTCTTGAGCTAGATCTCAAATCAGAAAAGCTGGCTGAAAAACTATTTTTGGCTCGCGATTCAGTTGGAGCATTGTTTGACAAATTGGTTGCAGATGCTGAAAGTAATTTTTTTGATAAGGAGCTTACAAGGCTATCTGACGAGATAACTGTTGTGGCAGACCATGGTCAAAAAATTATTAACTTAAAAGGTATGGTTGAGGTGAGATTGGCGGAGCTAAAAAAATCAATTCAAGGTTCAATATTGTTTGAATTGAAGAAGCTGATTCATGTGAGACCATGCAAATTTAAATATGTAGCAAAGTAATTCTTTAGAGGCAGGGCCCGCCTCTAAACTTTTATAAAGGAAGTAAAAATGAATACATTCTTAATTTGTGACTTTAATGAGGATTTGATAAATTCCAAGTCAAACACTTGTTTTTCAAAAGTGGCCGAAGAAATTTCTTTCTTGCATGATAGTTTTTATGGAATTTCAAGCGATAGATTTTCTATAAGCATGGAAGACCCATCTGCAATGTATGCAATTCAGGCTAAATTTGTTAAGCATATCGTTGATGTTGATTTGTATAGCTTTGATTTATGGAGAAATCATGGCAAAAAGATATACGCAAAACTTTCAAATACTTGCTCAAATGATTTGCGCATTGAGGAAGCGGTCGGAATTCTCTCATCCTCTTTTTCAGATTTAAGAGATGATCTTGATCAAACCTGGTATTTTCAGGATATTAATGTCAATGTTCATGAAGCACTGCTTGCTGAGATCAGTTACTTAAAGTATCAAAATTTGCAGAAGTTTATTTGCCAACTGAAAGATCTATTTAACCTTAGAAAGGTTTAATTGACTCATGGAAAATTATTATGTTTTTAGCCTATCTTCAAAAAATAAAAAAGCTGTTGAAGGTCGCGAGCTTAAACCTAACGCAAAGGTTGCTATTGATGTAATTCACCATTACATCGGTGATTCTTTAAAAAAACTTAAACTTTTTGCAATCAGAACAGATGACCCAGATATTGAAACATTGTTTCCGCTTCTAAAACAAGGAAGCAAAGAGTATTTTCGTCTACGTCTGTATTTGGGAACTGCCGATCTTTGGGGCGACGAATTTTTGCCCATCTTATTAGATCAACAGAAAATTACCTTTAATGAGGAGCAAATGGGAATTTTTGATTTATTTGATGACGCTAATTCATTAATTCACAGTTCATCATATTTTTCTGTGTTTGATCGCTCGGATTTAAAAATCAGCGCCTATCTTGAGAAGGCTGTTGAGAAGTTTCTGGTGGATACGAAAAAGAATATGATGAAAATAGTCGAGAAAACATATGAGATTGAAACTCTGTCATAAAAGATCAAGAATTCATCAATGAGGTAAATGATATGATTTTTTCAAGTTCCAGCATGGCTGCCTCGGCAGCCATTTTGTTTCGGCCGGCATCAATATTGATCGTGTAATTTTCTCCTTTGGTCGCAATAAAAACTTTGACTGAACCCGCAGGCGTTTTGAAAATGTGTGCAACCAAGTATCTTGGGTAAGTTTCATAAGTATCTTTGGTTGCGCTAACTTTACTTTGTGCTTGCTCTGCTAAAAGACTTGGCAACTCCCAGGCATCTTTTTCCTTTAAGACATATTCATCGATTGCTGTACTAACAATTTTTTGTGTATCTTTTATACCTATTTTTGCAATATCCGGTAATTCTTCGCTGAAGTCATGTCCTTGATCCAGCCTTCTTGCCACGCCTAAGTAGAAATTCTTGGCCAAATTGCAGTGACGCACTGTTTTCAGAGCGTTTTCTGCATACTGGCTAAAGTAAAGGTTTAGGTTGGCTGTCATGATTTTTTCGTCAGAAGGCTAGAAGGTCTCATATGATTAAGGTTTATAGAGATTGAGGAGTACTATTTTTTAATCGATTTTCAAAGTCTTCTGTAAAAACTGGACTTTGAATAATTAAAGGCAAACTGAGTCCTGTACTCATTTCAATCAGACTCAATATATTGCTTTTAGCCATTTGGGCCTGCATCAAGGCTTGTATTTCAGCGGCTTCTCCACCAATCGATCCATCGAGATTACCCGCAAATTGTCTTGCCTTCATGAGTGGGGTTAAATGGCTGTAATGAGCAGTAATCATAGGAATAGACGTTCCCATGTTTCCTGCTAAATCATGAATTGGGGTGCCATCTAGCAAATGTTGAGTAGCGTAATAGTGTCGAAGACTATAAAGACTGCGTTCGTTGCCTGTAACTGGGCAGTACAGTAAGTTCATTTCCTCTAGTAACTGTCTAAATGGCTTGTTGTAGTTGTCTGGTACGCCGCCATCCCGCATACGGAAGACTCGTCTTGCCACCTTTTTTCTCAAGACCTCTTGTAGGGTAAATTTTTCGAGGTCTGGGCTCATTTGCCTTAGTTTTTCGAGTAGCAGCCAGCAACTGTTGTGAGCTACAAAATTTCTGGCCCCACGCTTTCCTTTTTGAAGTCTAAAGTGAAGCACAGGTTGATCATCTCTTATTTCAACATCTATATGGCGCCACTCTAGATATTCCGCTTCAGTTCCTGGACGCATACCTGTTGCTGCCATAAATGGAACATATATTGCCAAGAGTTCTCGGACGGCTTTCACTTTATGCGTTCTGCCATTCTCAACAAAGTGGGGCAGATAACCTAATATTTTTTTAATTTCTTCATGACTAAATTCAGGCCTGCGATCACCTTCTGATCCTGTATTTTTAGTAGCGGGGCGCATGTATTCAGTCATGTATCCACGCTCAATGGCTTCATCTATGACCAGATTAAATGCTGCGTTGTGATTGTTTTGAGCACTACCAGAAAGTTCTCTACCAACCATTTCTCTTCGCCAGTTATGAAAACTACTGATAACTGATGGTGTGATGGTGTCAACGTTGTATTTGCCGTAGTAGGGTATCAAATAGATACGAAGTGCTGAAATGTAGTCTTTATCGCTTGGTTTTGCAGTTCCATTCTTAACTTTATCAATTAATCTAGCTAAAACAATTTCCCCAACTGGCTTGAAACGCTTGCTGACTATAGGTTTACCTTCTTCAAAGGCAAATGTAGCTTTCATCCACATGCGTTCAGCAAGCTTTTTTGCCTTATCTAAATCTGTGGTTCCAGTGGTCTGTCGATACCATTTTTTTATGCCATCTATCTTGTAATGTACTTGCCATTTAGATGTGCCATTACGCTGAACTATTCTTAGTAGTCCAGGCTTTAAAACCACGGTATTGTTGGCTGCTATACGCATATAGGTAGTATATGGGGTCTATGTGTAGAATTGCAAGACTGGAGTCTAAACTTTTTGTGTAATAACTGTGCAATTAAGAGATTAAATTAAAAGCAAGCTGTAACAGCTTGCTTTTAAAGGTTTTTTCTGGCTCCTCGACCTGGGCTCGAACCAGGGACCTACGGATTAACAGTCCGGCGCTCTACCGACTGAGCTATCGAGGAATAGACCAAGATTATAGCCTGATTTTTATTAGATGCCAAATTCGCCCTGAGTTTGCTCTAATATGTCCTCAAACATCTTGTTTCATGGGCTTTATGCTGTTTATTTGATTAACTAAATTGGTTTCTACTCGGATGATTGAATTATCGATAACAAGTTGGGCTGAGGCGCAAAATTTGGTTAAGTCTTTGCGTAACCAAGTCTTTGTGATTGAGCAAAAAGTTCCTGAAGACATGGAGTGGGATGAGTTTGATCAGATTGCCTGGCATGCGATTGTCACAGCAGATAATCAAACCATTGGAACAGGGCGATTAATTATTAATGATCGTGTTGCCAAAATAGGACGCATGGCTGTTCAATCATCAAGAAGAAACCAAGGCATAGGTAAAAGTATCTTGAAGTCTTTGATTCAGACTGCAAAAGAAAAGGGCGCACAAGAATGTATCTTGCACGCCCAAACTCATGCGATTACTTTCTATGCCAAAGAGGACTTTGAACCTCACGGCCCCATCTTCGATGAAGCCGGCATCCCTCACGTAGAGATGCGGCTCATACTCTAAAACTGCTATTGATTAAAAGTCAAAAGTGGCTGTTGCTCTAAAGATCCTAGGAGTTCCTGGATAAAGAGTGTTTGAGCCATAAGTCTGACTCACATCACGCCAGTAGAACTTGTCGAAGATATTTTCAATATTCAAACGATAAGTGGCCTGACTCGAACCTAGGCGATCGATATACTTTAGACCCGCATCAAATTTATGGTAGCCAGGTGCCTTAATACTGTTATCAAGTGTGACCCCTTTGCTTGAGATGTAAGTCCAGCCACCTTGAACACTCAAATTTTCTACTTGTGGCAATAGATAATCAGCAAACACCACAGCTTTCCAGTGTGGAATGCCGATGGCTTGTTTACCATTTTGATTGCTTAGTGAGGCTCCTGATTGCTTAGACTCTAAGTACATAGCGCTCGATAATATATTTAAGCGATTAGTTGCTTTATAGGCAACAGTTGCTTCGGCTCCAGTATTAGTGACTTTGCCATCCTGAATCAAGGTTGAGCGATATAAGTTATCTGGGTCTAGATCGTAGTTGATGGCGTACTCATTAGGCCGCTCAGACTGGAAAATAGCAAAGCTGAATAATGAATCGGAGTTAATGGCATATTTACTACCCACCTCGATTTGCTCAGTTCTTTTGGGTGCCATTACTTGAGAGTTTCTAAAACTATCGGGTAAGGCAATTGTTCCTGGCTCAACTCCTTTACTATAGCTTATATAGTTGGTAAGTTGACTGGTCAAAGCATGGCTGGCGCCAATCTGGGGCAAATGCCATGTCTTGTTAAGTGAGGAGTATTGAGTTCCTCCGTATACCTCATAGGCAGTTTGTTTCATCTCAACAATTCTATGGCCTAAAAATAATTTAGTTTTATCGGTCAAACTAATTTGATCATGGGCAAATAAACTACTTTGTGTATGGCCCAAAATTTTGTAAACCGTACCTGTTGAACCAGAACTCGGATTAATGTTAGCAGTGAGGTTATAAATATTATCTTGCCCGTTGTAGGCAGGTGTTCCACCAGTGCCATAAATAGATGCACCTTTGTAAACAGATCTTTTTAGTTCTGAAATACCCAAAGTCCATTGATGCTTGATTTCGCCAGTTGTATTTTTGCCACTTAGACCAGTTTGAAAATGATCATTTCTTCTAACTTCACCATCACTTCTGAAGTCATAAACATCAAATTGACCTCCGGAACAAAATGTTCCGCTAACTCCTGAACTATCAACGCTGCAGCCATAGGGGTATGCCAAGCGATCATTAATTTTTACTTCACTACGATTGGCATTCGCGAATAGTTTTAGAGAATCATTGATTTCATGATCAAGTCGTAAACCTATATTTTTTGATTTTATTTCAGTCGGCAAAACCCAAGGGTATTGTGACAAATTAATATCTGCTTTCACTGAGGGAAGCGTTGTGCCGCCGAGTAGCATCAATCCAGGCACTGACTTTTGACTTTTATCTTGATATTCAAAATCAAACTTGATCAAAGTTTTTGAGCTAATTTTTGCATCAGCCGCTAAGCTAAAAAATTGACGTTCACCTTTGGCATCTTTGACATATGGATGAATATTCTCATTGGCTGCGTTGATGCGTATACCCAATGATTTACTTTCTCCTAAAAAGGTTCCGTAATCAACGGCTAGATATTGAGTACCTTTTTCTCCAGTGCCCACAGTAAAAGACTGAACATTCTTAGGTCTTTTTGTGACGTAATTAATTAGGCCGCCTGGCGATGCTGCACCAGCTTGCATAGCGCCAACACCTTTGAGAATTTCTAAACGTTCTTTATTTTCAAAAGCAATATTTTGCTCACCAGTTACTGACATACCATTGATTCGGTAACTTGTAGCTGCATCTAAAGGAAAGCCCCTGATATAGAGATTTTCGTAATAGCCCATGGCGGCATAATAATCACCAATGGAGGCATCCAACTTTGCAGCTTCGGACATCACTCTAGCTTGGCGATCATCTAAGAGGTCTTTTGAAATTACAGTCACCGAAGCAGGAATATCCTTTAATTCAACCTCTTCAGTACCGCCAGGGCCGCCAATCATGGCACCTTTGGCAACATACCCGGTTCCTTTTTCCCCGGTCACCACCACCGGTGACAGTTGGGTCTCAGATTGAGCAAAAGTTTGAGCATTGATACAAAATAGCAGGGCGCATGCACCTGCAATGTGGTTCAGTTTTGGCGTATAAGCCA